>Ga0209925_1001469_pt1 | contig 11829 bp, 9 predicted proteins | sample SalPonR2_A_D1_MG_FD_185702 | JGI IMG/M metagenome (GOLD analysis project Ga0209925, IMG submission 185702) | Salt pond soil microbial communities from South San Francisco under conditions of wetland restoration - Salt Pond MetaG R2_A_D1_MG... ...
CCTGAAGGTGCTGGGCGTGCCAGACGTGGTCGACTTCGACTACTTTGAGGCGCCGTCGAAGGACCAGCTTGCCGAGGCCCTCCTGATGCTGCACTCCTTAGGAGCGCTTGACGATAGCGGCCAGGTCACTCCACTAGGCCAGAGCATGGCCAGGTTGCCCCTGGACCCGGCTCTCAGCCGCGCTATTCTCCAAGCCGTGGAGGAGGGATGCCTGAGGGAAGTCCTCACCATCGCTGCCATGCTCTCCGTCGAGAACATCTGGTTCAGCCGTAAGCCCAAGCCAGCGCGGGATAAGTTAGATCGGCCCCCGGAGCGGGACAAGGAGGCAGAGCGGGCGCACGCACGCTTCATGCACCCGCGCGGTGACCACGTCACCTACCTGATGGTCTTCGCGGCCTGGGAGGCCCGGGCTTTTGACGAGCAGTGGGCAAAAGATGCCTTCCTCAGCCTACGTGCTCTCAAGAACGCCCGCAATATCAGGCAGCAGCTCGAGCAGGAGGTCCGGCGAGCGACGGGTCTGACAGCATTTTCCTCAGCGAAGGACATGGAAGCCATCTGTCGCGCTCTGACCGCCGGCTTCTTCAACAATGCTGGCACGCGTTGTGGCGCTGAGGCTACCACTGTCTACAAGCATATGGAAGGATATATGTCCAATGAGGATCTTAAGCTCATCTACGTCCATCCATCTTCCGCACTAGCCATGAATAATGCACGAAAATCGCCCCTTTGTGTCATCTACCACGAGCTAGTTTACACCTCCCGGCCTTTCATGCGACACGTCCTTGGTGTTGAAAGGTCTTGGCTAGTGGAGTGCCGTGCGCGTAGTGGCAAGGCATCGTTGAGCCAATTGTCGTTAGGAGGGCTGCAAGAAACGAAGGAGAGGGATTCAAGAACCTCGACGGCTGACGCGACTGAGGGGTCGAAGGCAGGCATTGCTACCCCCCGTAAAGAGAAGACAGATCAGGGTGCCGTGGCAGCGGCTCGCGCCCGATTCCTTGCCCGAAAAGAAGCTTGTACTGGGCGCTTAAAAATGAGTGTATAAATTACCAAATGTGAATGAAAAGAGCACACACGACTTTGGTATTATTTTTCACTCGTTGCATGCTAGTTGTGCGGTGTCTCTTCGACAACCGCTTGCGCGGTGACGGTGATCAACTTCCAAATAAAGATACCTCAGAAGCGATAACCACATCAGCAAGCTACAGCTTTTTGGACGCGCGCAGCAAGTCTTTTCCTTCGGAGAGGATGGAAGGCAAAAAGGCGTGTCCGGTGGCAATGACAGGACCAAAAGCGACGTACCATCCATATTTATGCCCTGCACTTCAACTCCCTCGCCTCCCGAGAGGTCTCCCTGTTCCCTCTCTTGCGAGACTGCAGCACACCTAAGTGGCTTTCGAGGCACTAACTATCAACTTCTTGGAACCCATCTGTACAACAGGGCTCTTACTTATTCACGCTGTGCTGGCACGCGGATCACCATTCTACTGATGCGACACCAAGGTCACTCTGGCCGTCGCAGGGCGCTCTGGATGGTGAGGGGGCCAGTGCTTGTGCTAATCCTCCTGGCTGAACTCCTTGCACATGGCATTCCGCTCGTGCAATGCTTTACAGCCTTGCAAAGGTTTGATTCAAGAAGGACACCTGCGGCCGTCGCTTCTGATAGGTGCGTATCACAATGATACGGAGGTAAAATGATATTTGTATCCTCAAATTGACGGCCCCCCCCTTTTTATTTTACGCACATCTTCCGGGTGCCTGTCAAAGTTACGAAATTCGTAGACAACATAAGCATAACTACATTTCATGCAGTGCCACCGCGCAAAAGTTGTGGCAGACAAGTGGAGCCAAGACAATGGAGGGTAGGTCTGATGGGCTTTTGGTGATCGCACTTGACACCAAGACGGACTTGTTTAGATGTTTGCGGGGGAAGTAAAATTGGAAGACAAAAGAGCCTTCGATTCTTGTAGATTTTTAAGTACACGCGAATGTAAGGCACACTTAAGCCCCGACGCAGCTTTTATTTCAGCAAACATATCATCGAGTATGTTAAACTCTTACATTTGATTGACTTGGCATTTTGTTCGAGCAGAAAGCATGAATCTTTCCCTAAAAGATTTCAAAGAGCGTATAGAAGCCCAGCGACGAAAGAGTGTGATTGCCGTGCGGGCTCGACATTTGCTTGTGGAGGTGAGTTTTGGGGGGGTCGAACCTTTCATCTGCGCTTGACGAGCATTTTTGAACTGATCGGCTTGCATTTTTGAGAAGCAAATTCTTGGGAGGTAAAAACTAATGGACTTTTTAGCTTATTGTTCACTCGAATAAACAGACAGAACCTTTGTGCGACAGCCTCTTCGAAGACGTGAAGAAGGGGGCTGAGTTTCATGCCCTAGCGGCCGCAATTTCAGCTTGCTCGGTAAGATCCCAATGATAAGATATGATGTGGCAGCAAGGGTGTCTTCAGGATCCAGGAAAATGTCTTGTATGCTCAATGCTGCCGCCTCTTGTCAAAACGCGACTACTTCAGAACCCGACTGAGTCATCTTTGCTCTGTTATGTAGGTCACGCGCGACGCAGGCGGAGATGTTGGATGGATCGGCATGGCGGACGAGTTCATGGAGGACGTCCTTCCGCGGCATGTGCGGGAATTGGCGCTACAGCATAAACCTGGCGATGTCTTTAAGATTACCAGCCTGCGCGGGTTTCATCTGGTGAAAATCGAAGATGTCATGTTCGATCTCAGTTACACGAGCAAACCGCAAGGACGGGTGCAGGGGCGTGGGCTACTGCCCACGCCCCTCAAGGAGCTGATGGCAAAAGATAAGGATGATGCAGCTCTCGTGTACGCAGTCGAGACCATGGGTTGTGCCATGAACACAGCGGACTCGGAGCGCATGGCGGGTCAGTTAAGTGCACTGGGCTTTCGGGAAGCTGCCTCATCGGAAGAGGTGGCTAAGGCGGACGTTGTTGTCGTCAACACCTGCTCCATCCGTGACCATGCAGAGCAAAAAGTCTACAGTTACTTGGGCCCCTACGTCAACCGCAAGAAGCGCGGGGACAACCTGGCAATAGTGGTGGCGGGTTGCGTGGCCCAGCAGGAGGGGCAAGCCATCGTTTCGCGCTTTCCAGAGGTCGATTTAGTGATCGGGCCACAATATGCTAATCGACTGGGGGATCTGTTGGAGGAGGTGATGGACGGCAACCAGGTGGTGGCCACGGAGGCGACTCACATTATGGAGGATGTCAGTAAGCCCCGAAGGGACAGTGATATTCGTGCCTGGGTCAACATTATCTACGGCTGCAACGAACGCTGCACATACTGCGTGGTCCCTACTACTCGCGGAACAGGTATGGACAGTCGGTGGTTACCCATGGCTTGCTGTTTATTCAATTAGCTCTCAATAAGGTACCAATGTGTCGCAGAAATGCGAGAAAGCTCCAAAACACGACTTCTCTGATTTTCTGTCCATGCGATATATTTATTACAGAACAGAGTCGGCCACGCGAGTCGGTCATTCGAGAAATAGAGGAGCTGGCGCGTTCGGGCTACCGCGAAATTACGCTCCTGGGCCAGAACATTGATGCCTGGGGCCGAGACCTGACCCCCAAGCAAAAATTTTCCGATCTCTTGCATGCAGTAGGTCGAGTAGAAGGAATAAAGCGTGTGCGCTTCGTGACAAGTCATCCTCGGTACATGTCTATGAACGTAGTGGATGCTGTGGCCTCCATTCCCAACATGTGCGAGATGTTCCACGTACCTGTTCAATCAGGAGACGACGATATTTTGAAGAAAATGAGTCGAGGATACACTGTTTCTAAATTCTTGGAGATCGTGGAGCGCATTCGTTCCCTTCTACCGGATGCTGCCGTGACCTCTGACATCATCGTTGGCTTTCCCGGTGAGACTGAGGCTCAATTTCAAAACACGCTTCGCCTGATGGAGATTGTCAAATTCGACCAGGTCAATACGGCCGCATACAGTCCTAGGCCTAATACACCCGCGGCTACATATGAAGACCAAATATCGGACGACGTCAAGTCTGATCGCTTGCAAAGGATCAACAAGCTAGCGGCTGAGCATGCGATGGAACGCAACCATCGCTACCTGGGTCGAGAGGTTGAGGTATTGGTGGAGAGTCGTCATGTGAAAGATCCACGCCTCGTCAAAGGCCGCAACCGACAAGGGCGACCTGTGCTCTTTGAAGGAAACATAGAGGAGCTCCGGGGAAAACTTGTGCCTGTTCTAATCAAAGAAGTCAGGTCGTACATGCTGTCGGGGATACGTGCGGGGCTAGCAACGTGAAAGTATTAATCCGCAAGAGGAACAATTGTAAAAAGGATCCAAAAATGGGCTCTCATACATATATTTTTAATTAATGATTTCAGTAAACCTCCCACTTCCACTCCAACGAATGTGAAACTGCGAAGACTTAGAAGTCGGGTGAAATGCAAATTGATGGCGTTGAAATCGCATGAAAAATAAGCAACGACTGATTATACACTTTATTTCGCTGGAAGAAAGTAGCTTTCAAAGCTTACGGGAGCTTGTCATGCACTCATGAAAATCAAATCACTACCGAGTGCTAGGAACCTCGATGGTTTTCCCTTCAACGTTTTTTCAAAAAAATGAATGCGGGTCGCTTCCATACAAGCTTAGTATCGGGTGTCGGAGACAGCCGTGCGCTATGAATATTGATTCTTAATCATATATATCCCGCGAATTTCCTGGAAGAGTATAGACATCAGTAAACATTGGTCTGTGCTTTTCTACTGCCAGGACTTCGGAGCCCACGGGCAAGGTAAGAGAAATCTTCAGACGTTTTTTCTTTTCACCTCACGAGAAAATTCCCGTATACTAAAGGCGGTCGCGAGCACAGCACTGACAATGACTGTATCAAGTGATGAAATCAAGGCTTGGCTTCCCATGTATAAACCTTTAGATAAGGTCCGGCTTCGAATTTTGTGCTTTCCAAGCGCTGGTAGCGCCGAAAATATTTACACCGGTCCGGCGGTGCGTGGGACGCGGCGGGAACCAAACAAGTTGGTTTCTTGGGCAAAGGATGCCCGAGCAGAGATTCTAGCAATTCAATATCCAGGTCGTGAGCAGCGACGGAAAGAGCCCTTTATTAAGACATGTCAAGCCATGGCGGCAGCAATTCTCCCTGTGGTCCAGGAGAAACTGAAAGAGGAAGACGTACCTTATGTTTTGATCGCCCACAGCTGCGGAAACTGGATCGCCTATGAAATGCTCTGTTTGATTAAAACAATGGCTATGCCTATGCCAAGCATGTTTTTTGTCTCCTGCATGGCTTCACCAGACATTGCTGCAAGTGCCAAGGTATACGAGTTTTCCATTTCAGCGCTCGTTTTTTGTAAAGCAGTAAAATATTTCCCTCAGTATTCCTCTATACCACTACAACATTATGCATAGCCATGGAAACCCAATAGGGAGATGAATGTCTCTCAACTTCAAGCCGAGTGCCGCCTGTGGGATGTAAACGAGATCGTCTTTCGGCCGGATGTTTGGCCAAATTTCGAGCCGCTCCTCCGGGCAGATTTCACACTGTTTGATCAATATAAGCACAACATTGAAGGTCGGGATATAGTGATGAGGTAATGTGCTTATCCCAACATGCCGAGCGTATGACTAAATTTCTTGAAAAACCCTCAACCGAAAACAGCTTTCCACAAATTTGACTTCCCCATTCATGGCTACTGCGCCTCGAAAGACCGCAAAATCTCGAAGGTGCGTGATGAAATGGGAAGAGTGGAGTTACCCTTTAAGATCACCAAGTTTTAGCGATCTTTCTTGACAAAAGACGACATGAAGCTTATAATTGCGACTCATGTCGCGCATTGCTTTCACATCACACTCTTTAGAAAATGGTTGAGGGGTGGCGAAACTTTACAAGGTCTGATTTTGACATGGAACTTATCCAAGGAAACCATCTCTTTGTATACAATGCGGATGCTCGCGACAGCTGGTTCGAAAGCATTACAGATTTGTTGGTAGCCGAAGGCTTTTGAGGAGTTGTGAGTGCTAAGCTATGCGAAATCAGACATACAAAGCAAATGTTTGAAAGAAAGAAAAAAAGGGAGGGAAACAGAAACGCGACACATTCGCTCTCGTTTCTCTTCTATACATAAGAAACAAAAATCATTCGAATGATTGCAAGCTCTTGCATTAAGTTCATCTTTGAAGCCCTACCAGCGAGGCGAAATGTGCGAGTACGTCCTGACGATCGTGCATGTGTGCAAGCTGGATGGCATTGAGGCCAAACTTGTGATCAGGGAGTGCCAGGTCGAAACAAGGTATTTGTAGTAGTTTTTCTATAACAGACAACGGTGTATCCCGGCTACTGCAGGCGTATGTGAGCAAGGTAGTCCCGTCTTTCCCAAAGCTGTTGATGATGGTGTACCAGACTTCTTCTGTTGGTCGGAATACAGATAAGAGCCTGTTGACCATAGTCAGAAGAGTTGAAAATCCACGCTTGCGTAATGTGTCGTCCATCCAACTCCGAATAACGCGATGAAGCGCGGTAGACACCAATGACAAGGGCACCGCTCTGGACAAAAAACTCCCTCGATACCGAATCTCGAGCTGGAATGTGTTGCCAAAATTATTCGTGGCGTATATTTCAGTCTTGGTCTCCTTTAAGTTGTTATTGAAAGAACTCGAGACTGGGTGCTTCCCCTCTACCATAGCGGTAGTCGCGGGACTATACAGAAATTTCAGTTCCCGCGAAGGTCCGCTGAATAATAAATGTTTCAGATGCTTCGGCGGAAGGCCCACCCTGTAATTTCGATACGGCATTTGACTCGTTCGGTTACTTTACTTTATATACAATGTGCATTGAAAGTGCATAACAGTAGTGGACGATCATAAATTGTTTGGTCTTGGTTTAGGTTGTATTGGAGAGAGAAAAGCGAAATTAAATACACCCATTAAAGTGTATTATCCAACACTAAATTAAGAGTCCAATTTCTCACACAAAAAAATCCTTCGCATCATCTCTTGAGCTTACTTGTGAGTCTGCAGGAAGACGAGACGTTCTCGCACGGATAAGTAGTCCGCAATCAGAAGAGCGGTCGCATCCTGTTCTTTGAGGAAGCTGTCATGTAATGTGTAGTATTCTTTTAATGGACTATTATGCGATGCATATTCTGAGATATGTTTGAGCAAATGTGGCCTTCGAAAGATGACGTTCTGTCCACGTGTAAGCAGAGCAGGCAATGCTATCCCAAGCTCGCACTCACTGTGTGATTCGTTCGTTTGGATGGTGACGCATTGGGCCACGAGCTTGCTTTGCCAGAACAGGAAAATGACACAAGTGACGATATGCTTTAGGTAACGAAGCACTTGAAGACATTGTAAACTCAAGTGGCTCTGGAGCTGCAGCTGCAATGGATTGGCCACCTCCCATTTCAGCTAAGTTGCAGGATAAAGGTGCCTAATATGCTCAGTTCTGATTGCTGTTATCGTAAGGATAGAAATATGTTGACAAACTTGGGCTTAAAGGCTTAAATTCTGTTGACGTCGAAACACATGTTGGTAGGAACCGAAATGTTTTTTTTTAGTTGCCGTTCCAGTATTAACACATGCTTTGGCTGAATATTGACACATTCCCCTGTGTAAGTAGGACTTTTATCGGGCTTTATCTTAATAGGGCAAATGAGTTTTGCGACGCCTGAAATACTGGGTATATCGTGTGAATCATGCGTACATGTGTTTTTTTTTCCATCACCCGACACCTCGTGGCTCTCTCTCGGATAGTGCAACTCTTTCCTGGACTCGTGAAATTTCCAACGAAATCAAGATAATTCAACAGCATACTTTAAATATGATGATAGCAAAAGGTTCATGAGCACCTTTCTGAAAATTACGGATTGACTTGGCCATGACCACATGTTTTTTTGGGTGCCTGCCTCGACTCGCCTCTCGGAACATACGCTGTAACAGATTTTTAAAATTCTTGACAGCTACGACTACTGAGTCGGCAATCTCAAAGGGGTTTGTATACCCATGACAGGGTCGACGACATCGATTCGATCCAAGCAAAGCGTGGCAGAGGGTAGGAATATTTGACTATAAAACCTGCTCTACCATCCCGGTTGCTTTCGATATGCACATTGCAGTTCATCACGAGAAAGAGAGGCGGTCAGTGCGGATCATTCTCTACAATGGATGGTTGCGCGATTGGACCTACCCACGTTTATGGATGAAGTCGCTGGCAATCCATTTGAGCCATACGCAATATTGTGTATTGGGCGAAGGTGGGCACGGTCTTGTAGACATTGACGTGGAAATTGTAGGCAATACTGTTCCCGTGCAGACCGCTGACTCGGGAAGGTACATCAAGCACTTGTCTGATATGGTGGGTCCCGCCGGGCCGGACGAGAACACTTTTTTCATTGGACAAAGCATTGGCTGTCTGGTAATTTTGCGTTACCTGGCGTGTTTGCCGCCGGGCTTCAAGGTATGTATCTATGCGTGTGGAAAAAAATATTGTTTCATTTTCCCAAGCGGATCCTATGAGTATCAACTAGCAAATCATGGCACTTAACGCCATGTGAAAAGAAACGATGAACAACGTCGTTTTTTTCCTCGCCACTGATGATTTAGATCGGCGGTTGCCTTTTTGTGGGTTGCTGGTTGTCTCTGGATCACACAACACAACGAAGACGATCTCCCGCTATCGACGACCTCATCAGGACCGAGTGGGATACATTCAAGGAAGGATGGATGAATCACAATGATGTCGACTTTGCGGTATGACATCAAACGGAGAGGGTAGATGGTTAAACATTGTCTTTTTGTCCCTGCTACTTGTTGAGTATATTGAGATTTCAAGTGATAAAGCACATTCATCGACATCTTTACTACTCTGATTGCTGATCGTAAAACAGGCCGTCCGGCGCGTCTGCAAACCTGGCAAGCTGCTTTGTCTCATAGCGGACAATGATCCGTATCGGGGACTCGATGACAACGGCGTGAGCAACAAGCGAGACTTTGAAGAGACTGTGGGCGCGGAAGTCATTCTTCGTCATGGGAAAGGCCATTTTAACACTTCTAAATTGGATGAGGAGGACACGAGATTGATCGAAGAAAAATTACTCAACTTTATGCGCTCTGAAGCCGGAGACGTTCGGATACCACATCCAAGAACTTCTAGATTGTGAATTCAGATAGGCAAAAATAAGACACACTACCTTCGACTTCTTATAGCATGTTTCTTTTCTTCTTTATTTTTTACAATCTAAAGCCAAAAGTCCTCAATCCGAAAGCTTTTGGGCGTATCACTTGTCACAGCAGGCTATAATCACCGCAAGTAATAAAAGGTATTGCGGACTCAACTTTCAGGTGCTCTGCTATGAGACATATGATTTATCAGCGCTGATAGACGTAAAATCCAGCTTTAAAGCTTTACTGAGGGTTTGCCCACGGGACGCGCCTCGTCTCGATATTTAGAATGTGCGGAATGCTTTTGGGGCGAAACTTCGATATCAACGTTCACTCAAACATTTCATATCGTTCGTAACTATGCTCTCAGTACCTCAAGATTGATAATATTCTTCATTTGTGGTACGGCTTCGTGCGTGTACATTTGAAGTGCGATAGTGAGCGTGCCGATGCTTAAGTGATTTGTTTGCGGTAAGTCGAATGGACTGTGGGGGAAGAAAGCAGGAGTTTGTAAAGGAACATCTTTTGGAAAGAATAGCGTGATGATGGAGGTATGCGACTCAGTCGTCCTAAACCCTTATTTTCCTTCTTTGCGGCTGTAATCCCTAAGCTGAAAAATCGCGTCTTTATGGTTTATATATGAGTAAGTGATCTGGAGCGCCAGAAATTCATCTGCCTTTGCTCCCAGGCGAATGATGTGTGACATTTGGCAATGTGTCATAGTATGACCAATCAAACCTATAAGGTACTATTATGAGTGTATGAAGACAGGCATTATTCGACAATTCCCTTGCTATGTTCAAACGTTGCTACTGCGGAGTCGAGCATGCAGCTTGTCCGTTTCCTCAGTCATTTCCTGCTGAGGCTGACTCCTTCCAGCTTCCTTTGGCTCTAGTGATGTCAGGACCTCCTCCTCGTCTGCTGCGAGCCGCCACTGGTTTCCCCACAGGCCTCCGAACCCCCCGTTGTTATTGTTCCTTCCCCCGGCGTGATTGATGCCGTCATCAACCTCGAATTCGACGGCAGGGCCTTCGGGACCGGGCAGTTTACGTGGAGAATTGCCTTTGATAGAGTCCATAACGCCCTGCACTACGATTTCCTGAAACGTGTTGGGGATAGGCGTGGCCAGGCGCTGAGTAGCGAAGAGAACAATGAGATCATTGTCGGCCGATGCGATCCAATTGGTCATCATACCCCCGCCCCATCCGATAGCGCCGGTCCGATTCGAGCCCTTGTGCTTGCTCCAGTCAACGTCAGGCAGAGGCCCAGGCGCCGAGACGGTGAAGCCGAAGCCCCAGCCCGTGTTCATGTCTGACTGCCACCCGTTCAAGTCCATGGGCAGCAAAGAGAGGTCCAGCTGGTTGCGCCACATCATGTCCACGGTCTCGGATTTGAGAATCCGCTTCCCGTCAATGACACCACCGTTCATCAGCATCATTGTGAACCGGCCGTAGTCATGGAGTGTGGAGACGATGCCCGAGCCGCAGGAGATGAAGGGGGGCGGGTTGAAGGCCTGGATGGGGTCCATGCGGGGACGGATGATGGGAATCAGGATGTTCGAACGCGTCATCGTGTAGGCGACTGCGAAGCGACCGATCTTGTCCATGGGCACATAGAAGTCCGTGTCGTACATCTCTAGGGGCTCGAAGAGGTTTTGACGAAGCCAGATATCGGGCGACTGTCCTGTGACACGTTTGATTACGTAGCCCAGCACGTCGTAGCTCCACGAGTAGCGCCAGGTGGTGCCCGGCTGCCAATAGAGCGGCTTACTGGCTTGTTCATTCATGAAGTACTCGAGGGTCTCGAAGGGAATCTCCATGGTTGCAAGGGGGCTGTCCCCGCTCGGGTCATTGAAGCCCCCACCGTAGCCGAGGCCTGCCGTATGCAGCAACAGGTCGAGAATGGTAATGTCCCGGTTCGCCGGTACCGTTTCTTTGGCTCCATCCGACTTGAGGACTCGTACATTGCGAAATTTGGGGTAATACTTCCACAACGGATCGTCCAAGCTAATCAGATCTCGCTCCAATAAAATCATTACACCCGCGGCAACGAGTGGTTTTGTCTGGGACATGAGACGAACAATTGTGTTCATGCCCATAGGCCGCATCAGCTCGCGATCTTGATACCCCACTGCGTCCTGGAAGACGAGCTTTCCCGCTCGGTAAACTTGAAATGCCGCTCCGGGGAGCTGGTTGCGGCTTACTTGCGCCTGCAAATCCCTCGTGATCTCCTCTAGACGCTGACGGTCAAGGTTGGCAGCTTCTGGGCTCATGGTCCCGATTCCTCGGACTATACCCAGGCACATTAAGGCGGTAAGGCCTCCTACCAAAACATGAAGCCGCATATTTTTTTGCATGCTCTTGGTCTCCTAGGCAGGACACGAGGATACGGTAGGGATAGGTTGGAAAATGGGAGTGAACTCAGCAAAATTAGGGTAGCTCGCAAACAACCATGTATTTTTGGGGGGGAAAGGATGGAATGGAAACGCGGGGACCGTGGGCTATGGGTGGTGATTGGGCAGGTCGGAAAGCATGTGTGTGAGGAGGCTGACGGCCCATGTCGATGGAAGTAAGGAAGCGTGCAGGCATGTACACGCACGAGGGGGTAAGGGGGACATCATCTTCCGGCTACCAGGGCATATATTGAAAAGG
>Ga0209925_1001472_pt1 | contig 11808 bp, 11 predicted proteins | sample SalPonR2_A_D1_MG_FD_185702 | JGI IMG/M metagenome (GOLD analysis project Ga0209925, IMG submission 185702) | Salt pond soil microbial communities from South San Francisco under conditions of wetland restoration - Salt Pond MetaG R2_A_D1_MG... ...
TTCCTTTTGAATAAAATAAAAGTAGGTTAAAAATTATAAATTGAGGAGGGATCCGGTGGTACCGGTTGAAGAACAGATAGATATAAATGATTATCAAGTTTCAAGAAATGTTTTTGGCAATAAGGACAGTAACATTAAAATTATAGAAGACAAGTTAAATGTAAAGATTGTTGCAAGAGGTAGTAATGTGAAAATAGAAGGTAAAAAAGATGATGTTGATTTGACCAAGCGAGTAATTGAAGAAATGATAAAACTTGCTAAAACAGGTAAGAATATTGATAAAAGACAGGTGAAGTATGCCGTTGATCTTCTAAGTAAAAATAGGCATATGGATCTAAGTGATTTATATGATGAGGTTTTACAGGTTAACTTTAAAGGAAGAGAAATTAAAGTTAAGACATTAGGACAAAAGTATTATGTAGAAGCAATCAAAAGTTCAGATATAGTCTTTTCAATAGGTCCGGCCGGAACAGGTAAAACTTATCTTGCTATGGTGATGGCTGTTAAAAGCTTATTAAATAATAATGCTAATCGGATAGTATTAACACGCCCTGCAATTGAAGCGGGCGAACAGCTGGGATTTTTACCGGGAGATTTACAGGATAAAGTTGATCCTTATTTAAGGCCGTTATATGATGCGTTATATGATATTCTGGGACCAGAGAAAGTTAGTGAATACTTAGAAAAGGACATAATAGAGGTAGCTCCTTTGGCATATATGAGAGGTAGAACATTAGACGATTCATTTGTGATTTTAGATGAAGCTCAAAATACCAGTCCAGAACAGATGAAGATGTTCTTAACAAGGATAGGTTTTAATTCTCATGCAGTTATAACAGGTGATATAACCCAAATAGACTTACCCAGAAGCTCGAATTCTGGCCTTATTCAGGTTAGAAAAATATTAAAAGATATTAAAGGTATAGAGTTTGTTTATTTAACAAACCGGGACGTAGTAAGACATGAATTGGTAAAAGATATCATCAAAGCATACGAAAGGTATGAAAGTGGGAATTAACTATGCAATTTTTTGAACGAATCAAAAATCGGTTCGATAAATGGACCGATTTTGATATAAAACTAAATGATATCTATAAAAGAAGAATAAGTTTAGTCATCTTCTTTATAGTGATTGCCTTAATTTTGACCTTTAACTTTTTTCCAAATCAAATTGATCTGGAAGTAGGTCAGGTGGCAAAAAGTGATATCGTGGCACCAAGGACTGTAACATTTATCGACCAGGAGAAAACCGAACAGTTAAGAGAACTGGCTGTTGAATCTGCTTCTAAGGTTTATGAGGAAGATAAGTCAGTTAACAGGAGAATTTTAAATGAAATAGATAATCTCTTTAATACTGTGGTTAATACTAAAACAGAAATGAGCAGTGATAGTACCGGCCAGATAAATAATCAATTTTTAACAGAGGTAAAGAATAATAATGATCTAAACATTAATAATAACGACCTTAATTTACTACTTAAAACAAATATAGATAAATTAAACAGTCTCCGCAGTTCAGCCAATGATATCATGCAGGAAGTATTACAGGAAAGGATATTTCCTGAAAATATAATAGAAGTGAGAAATAAAATAAATCAACTTGCTTTAGAGACCAACTTTGAAAAAGAATACAGGTTGGTTTTAGTGAATATACTAACAAACCATGTTGAGCCCAATATGATATTAGATCTAGATGCAACTGAGCAGAGACAGCAGGAAGCCTTAAGACAAGTAGAACCGGTAAAAAGGACCGTTCTAAAAGGAGAGAATATCATTCGGAAAGGTGATATTGTCTCACAAGATGATATACAGGTATTAGAGGCCTTAGGACTCAGGAAACCGAGTATAAATTATGTTAACTTATTGGGAGTTTTAATTACCTTAAGTGTATTAGTCTTTTTATTGGGATATTATATAAAACATTATGAGAAAGAAGTATGGGAAAATATCAATAAATTAATTTTGATTGAGACTTTAATAATACTTGTCATTTTACTGGCAAAGATTATTAGTATTTTTCAACCGACCTACATGGTTTATCTCGTACCAGCTGCAATTGCTTCTATTTTAATAACTGTTTTAATCAATACAGAAATTGCGCTAGTAGTTACAGTCTTTATTAGTTTTTTAACTGCATTAGTATTTAGTAATCTATATATTGCAGCCGCAGCCGCCTTTGTGGGTGGTTTAGTCGGTATAATTAGTGTTAGTAATGTAGATCAGAGAAGTGATCTTATTCGAGCCGGATTCAATGTCAGTGTTTCCTTGGTTGTTTTCATCGCAGGTTTAACTATGATGGATTTAACTAATAACTGGTTCGAATTATTATGGTCAGCCTCGATGGGTATCTTAAATGGTATTTTTGTGGCTATTCTGGCCAACGGCTTATTACCTTATCTGGAAAATATCTTTGATTTAACTTCTTCGGTAAAGTTACTGGAGTTATCAAATCCAAGTCATCCCTTATTAAAGAGACTGCTTGTTGAGGCACCCGGGACCTATCACCACAGTATAATCGTAGGTAATTTGGCTGAAAATGCAGCCGATAAGATTGGTGCCGATTCACTCTTGACAAGAGTGGGAGCATATTTTCATGATATAGGTAAATTAAAAAGACCCTATTTCTTTTCAGACAATCAGTTTGGGGGAGAAAATCCGCACAGCAAGACCTCTCCCAATTTAAGTGCATTGATAATTAAGTCCCATGTAAAGGATGGTTTAGAACTTGCAGATAAGTATAATCTACCTAAGGCTGTTAAAGACATCATCCAACAGCACCAAGGTACAGGCCTAATATCATTTTTCTATAAACAGGCGATAGAAAAAAGTAAGCACGGTAATATTAATGAGAGCGATTTTAGATATGATGGTCCTAAACCTCAGTCTAAAGAAGCGGCTCTCATAATGTTAGCAGATACTGTTGAGGCGGCTGTAAGGTCCAAGAACTTTAATAAAAATAACCATAACAGGATTGAACTGTTTGTTAAAGAATTAATAAGAGAGAAGCTAAATGATGGTCAGTTAGATGAATCCTCTCTTACATTACATGAGTTAGATGAAATTGCAGAAAGCTTTGTTCAAATCCTGACTGGTATTTATCATAAACGTATTGAATATCCTGATAATTTAATAAAAGAAATTAAAAAGGATGATAAAAATGATAAAAATGGAAATCAATGATCTGCAGGATAAAGTAGAGATTGAAGAAGATCTCTATGAAGACTTCAAAAAGATTATTACAAAGGCTACAGAGATGGAAGGATATGATGGTGGAGAGATAAGTATTGCTTTTGTTAATAATGAAAAGATAAAGGAATTAAACAATAAATTCAGAAATATAAATGAAGTAACCGATGTTTTATCATTTCCCATGGATGAAGAGATATTAGGAGACATCATAATTTCAGCGGAGAGGGCTCTAAGTCAGTCCAAGGATTATGGTCATTCCTTTAAAAGAGAAATTTGTTATTTGGTGACACATGGTATCCTACATCTATTAGGTTATGATCATAAAACTGATGGAGAAAAAGAGGAAATGCGTAAAAAAGAAGAAAGAATATTAAAAGAGTTAGAAATTAAAAGATAGTTAAAATTTGATAAAAAAGATGTATTTGGCTATTGAACTGGAGGGCATTAAAGAATGTATATTAATTTGATTGGCTTTGTTTTTTTACTTATCCTTTCTGGATTCTTTTCAGGTTCAGAGACAGCTTTTATGTCTGCCAACAGGGTAAGAATTAGAGAACTAGCCAATGAAGGTGACAAACAAGCTGGAAGAGTTGACAACCTTTTAGAAGATCAAACAAAATTATTAACAACAATCTTAATAGGAAATAACTTAGTTAATATCGCAGCTTCTGCAATAGCTACTTCTATTGCCATAAATATTTTTGGTAGTAAAGGTGTAGGTATTGCAACCGGTTTTGTTACTTTAGTCATATTAGTTTTTGGTGAGATCACACCCAAATCTTTAGGTAATAACAGTCCAATTGCATATGCTAAAAAAGCATCGATAATATTATATTGGTTAGAAAAAATTCTATATCCGGTTATCTTATTTTTCACCATCTTGATTAAAAAGATGATTGGTGAAAACAAGATGATCTCTTCTGCTTTTATTAGCGAAGAAGAAGTAAGGAGATTCGTTAATGTAAGTGAAGAAGAAGGGGCTATAAAAGAAAGCGAAAAAGAAATGATTCAAAGTGTCTTTGAATTCGATGATATTGTGGTAAAAGAAATTATGGTCCCCCGCATAGATATGGTATGTATCAGCAAAGATGCAAGCATCAATGAGCTTGTTGATTTAGCAGTAGAAAAAGGCCACTCCCGTATTCCTGTTTATGAGGAAAGTATAGATGATATCATTGGTCTAATTTATGTTAAGGACTTATTACAGTTACTACAGAAAGGTAAAGAAAATCTAACTTTAGAAGATTTAATTAAACCAATCTACTTTATACCGGAAAGTAAACAGATCAATAAGTTATTAAAGGAAATGCAGAATAGAAGAGAGCATATGGCAGTTATATTGGATGAGTATGGAGGTACTTCCGGCTTAATAACCATTGAAGACTTATTAGAAGAGATCGTTGGTGATATTCAGGATGAGTTTGATTTAGAAGATAAACAGATTAATTTGATCAATAATAAAGAGATCCTGGTAGATGCAAGAGTAGATTTAGATGATTTAAATGAGATATTACCAACCCCTTTACTTGATGAAGAAAGTTATGAGACAATAAGTGGTTTTGTCTTACATAAATTAGGATATTTACCCGAAGAGAAAGAGACTATAGAATTAGAAGGTGTGACCATCGAAGTTGAAAAAATAGATGAACACCGGATTCAAAAACTTCGTATATATACTGTAGAGCCGATAAAGAAAATATAAATTAGATTAGAAACTGTATATTCTGTATTGAGAATTGATGTTAAAGATAAATTAAGAACTGTAGGGGTGTAAAGATGAAAAAAGGCTTATTATATGGACTAGTAATATTATTAGTAATTGTGGCAGTATCTGCTGTCTTATTAAGGGGAAGGTTAGATGAAGAAACACCTGAGATGACTGAGCAGCAGGTGACAGAAGAAGCACCCTCTGAGGAAGAAAGCAGTCAAACTGATCAAGATAGCGAAGAACAAGAAGAACAAGAAGTAGAGAAAGAAACCGAAGATGAAAAAGAAGAGGAGTCCGAAGAAGAGACAGAGGACGATCAAACTGACGAAGAACAAGATGCCCAAGAAGAAGATGTGATCTTATCTAAGTTTAATCACTTACCAATCGAAGAGAAAGTTCTGCATCGGGCTGTCATGGTTAGTGTAGAAAACACCCCGAAAGCCAGACCACAATCTGGTCTTTGTCAAGCACCAATCGTTTATGAATTTTTAGTAGAAGGCGGAATTACAAGATTTTTGGCTTTATTTTGGTCCGATATTCCGGGCAAAATTGGTCCTATTAGAAGTGTTAGACCTTATATGATAGAGATTGCTCAGGAATATGATGCTTTGCTTTTACATGCAGGGGCCAGTCCAGATGGATTTGAGATGCTTGATAAAATAGACTATACAAATTTAGATCAAATATACAATGGTAAGTACTACTGGAGGAGCCAACAGAGACCCACTCCCCATAATTTATATACAGGTGAATATAGGATAAATAATTATTTAGAAGATATGTTGGGGATTGAATATGAAAACCGCTTTAACTTTGAAGAAATAATGATTATCTCCAATGCGAAAGCAGGAGCGGAAGAGATCAGTATTGACTATTGGGGTAATTATGAAGTCTTATATGAATATAACCGAGAAAACAATTACTATAAAAGATTTTTAAATTCAAAGGATAACCCCCATTTATGTGGTGATGAAGAACAAATAACAGTTAAAAATATTATTGTACAGTTTGTTCAAACGGAAGTTAAAGATGATGTAGGGAGATTAAGTATGAAGTTGGAAGGTGAAAATAAGGCATTATACTTTAGAAACGGAGTTGTTAGTGAAGGTCACTGGCAAAAAAATAGTTCAGGATTAACAAAATTTTATGATGAAAACGATCAATTAATCACTGTAAATCCTGGTAATACATGGATCCAGATTGTGCCGAATAATACTAATATAACATATAAGGAAAGTGATTAATTATGATAGATAAAAAGACTAAAAATAAATTATTAAAAGCTGCAAAAGAGGTAAAAGAAAACGCATATGTACCTTATTCTAATTTCCCCTTGGCAGCAGCTTTATTAACAAAGGAAGGCAAGATATTTACCGGTGTAAATATTGAAAATGCTGCTTATGGAGTAACTATGTGTGCTGAAAGAACAGCTATCTTTAAAGCGGTTTCAGAAGGTTATACCGAATTTGAAGCACTACTTTTATTATCAAATACCGAAAAACCTATCACACCCTGTGGTTCTTGCCGACAGGTAATAAGTGAATTTAGCAATGATATTGATATAATAATGACTACTTATGATAATGGTGAATTAATTAAGAAAAATAAAGAACTTTTACCGGGTTCATTTAATAAGGATGATATGAAATAATGAGTTTTAAATCAGGATTTGTAACGATTATTGGAAGACCTAATGTAGGTAAATCTACCTTAGTAAATTATTTAATTGGTGAAAAAATTTCCATAACCTCACCCCGACCCCAGACCACGCGTAATAGTATTAAAGCGATATATACAGAAGATGCGGGCCAGATAATCTTCGTTGACACCCCGGGTATTTACAAGACTAAAAATGACCTGGATAAATATATGGTCAACGAAGCTTATAAGAGCTTAGAAGGAATAGATGTAATAATATTTATGCTGGATGCCACAGAGAAATTCCAAAAAGGGGATCAAATTATCTATAATCAGATTAAAAATTCTTCTAATCCCTTTTTAATAGTTTTGAATAAGATAGACAAGGTAAAAAAGAAAGAATTACCCAATATTCTTAAAGATTATAATAAAAGAATTGAAGAAAACATAATACCAATATCCTCTAAAACAGGAAGAAATGTCAATAATCTAATAAATGAGATATTTGAACTTTTACCGGCCGGCCCCCAATACTATCCCGATGATATGATAACTGACCAAATTGAGCAGTTTATAGTTGCAGAAATGATTAGAGAGAAAACATTTTACCTACTAAGAGAAGAAGTTCCCTTCGGTATTGCCGTGGTTATTGAAGAAATGAAAGAACGAAATGATGAAACGATGTATATAAGAGCTAATATATATGTAGAGAAAAAGTCACATAAAGGTATAATTATCGGAAAAAACGGCAAAATGCTCAAAAAAATAGGCACGAGAGCCCGCAAAGATGTAGAAAAATTATTACAGCAAAAAGTCTATCTTGACCTTTGGGTTAAAATTGAGAAGGACTGGAGGGATGATGAAAACTTATTAAGAAGAATGGGTTATAAGGGGTGATTGAATGGTAGAAAAATCATATAGAGACTTTATTCCAGAAAAATATCAAGACCAGCAGGACTTATGGGAAAATGGTTATCCTGCTGATAAAGCAGAATTTTTAAATAGTTTAACCCCTGACCTACTTGCTGTATTTTTGAAAACAGTTGATTATAAGAGTTTAAGTGAGATAATTAAAGACCTTGATTATCAAACAAGTTATTTTATAGCAAAAACTTATGATGCTGAGCAATTATCAGATATTTTAGCTTCTATGTATTCTGATGATGCTGCTGACTTTTTAGGCAAAATGCCGGTCGGAAAAGTAAAAGAAATATTTGATAGATTAAGAGAGACACAAGCAAAGGAATTACAGAGATTGCTTGGTTATAGTGAAGAGTCAGCCGGCGGTTTAATGAATACTCAGTTTATTGCTTTTTATGAAGATAATACTGTTCAAAAAGTTCTTAATAAACTTAGAGAACTAATTTCCGAACCGGAGATGATATATTACATATATATTATTTCTAGAAGAAAAGAATTAAGAGGTGTTCTTTCCGTCCGACAGCTTTTAGCAGCTGATCCGACTGAAAAGATGCAGAATATCATGAATGAAGATGTCATTAAAGTACCGGTTGATATGGACCAGGAAGAAGTTGCTGAGGTATTAAATAAATATGACCTTTTAGCAGTACCTGTAATAAACAATAAAAATCAACTAGTTGGTATAATTACTGTTGATGATATTTTAGAAGTAATGGAAGATGAAGCCACAGAAGATATATATAAAATGGCTGCCACTACTGATGTTTATGATGTAAAGGGCGGTTTATTATCTATAGTAAAAAAAAGAATACCCTGGTTATTAATTTTATTGGTAGGTGATTTACTTTCAGGTTCAGTTATCCAAAAATTTGAAGCTTCCCTGCAGGCCATAGTTGCTTTAGCTATCTTTATACCAGTCTTGATGGACATGGGAGGTAATGTTGGGACACAGTCTTTAACTGTGGTAGTAAGGGGACTTGCTACCGGCAAATTATATTTAGCTAACTTTTTTTCACATATTTATAGAGAGATTAAAGTTGGTCTTATAATGGCCTTAATAATAGGTATTTCAATTTCGGTAATAGTTATCGTCTGGCAGGGAGATCCCATTTTAGGTTTAATTGTAGGTGTTTCAATGTTTGCTACTTTACTTACAGCGATTATTGTGGGAACTTCAATTCCCTTTATAATGGATGCTATTGGGGTAGACCCCGCCTTAGCATCAGGACCTTTTATTACAACTATTGTTGATATTACCGGGCTTTTTATTTATTTTTATATGGCTTCAATTTTGATTAATAATTATTTATAATGGAGAAGGAGTGATTTCTAGTGGCAATTAAACCTAGAGACATGGCAAAAATGATTGATCATACTAATTTAAATGCGACCGCAACTGTAGAAGAGATTAAACAATTATGTGAGGAGGCATTAGAATACCAGTTTGCTTCTGTTTGTGTAAATCCAATTTATGTCCCTTTAGCAACTAAATTATTGGAGGAATCTTCAGTAAAGGTCTGTACAGTAATTGGATTTCCTTTAGGCGCTTCAACTACTGAAACCAAGGCTTTTGAAACCAAAAATGCTATTAAAAATGGTGCCCAGGAAGTCGATATGGTAATGAATATTGGGGCCTTTAAATCAGGCGCTTATGATATGGTTAGATCTGATATTAAGGGTGTCAAAGATGCAACAAAAGCATCCGGAGTAACTTCTGATGTAATTGTTAAGGTAATTTTAGAAACTTGTTATTTAGATGAAGATGAGATAGTAAAAGCATGCGAAATTGTTAAAGATGTGGGAGCAGATTTTGTTAAAACTTCTACTGGCTTTGGTACCGCCGGAGCTGAAGAAGAGAAGGTAAGCTTGATGAGAAAAACAGTTGGTAGAGATATCGGAGTTAAGGCATCGGGTGGTATTAAAAATTTCGAACAGGCTCTCTCAATGTTAGACGCAGGTGCTAATAGAATTGGTGCCAGCTCGGGGGTTAATATTGTAACTGATATTGAAGAATAGGAAAGAAGGAAGTATTAATGGCTTTAATTGAAACAGAGGCTATTGTATTAAAACAGTTTGATTTAGGTGAAGCTGATAAAATAATTACCTTTTATACAAAAGATGCAGGTAAGGTGAGGGCTGTAGCTAAAAAGGCCCGCAATTCGAAGAACAATAAAGTTTCAGCTGTTGTATTACCTTATTGTTATAATGATATTAAAGTATACAAGAGTAAATCTCTTGATAGAATTAATAATGTAGAAAGCATTCACCGTTTTGAGTCTTTGAGGAATAATTTGAATAAAATGGCCTATGCCGCTTATTTTGCAGAAATGGTAGAAAAAGCCGGTATGGAGTACCATCCCAACCCGCAATTATTTAATCTTTTATTACAAACCTTCTATAAGATGATCAGAAGTTCAGATCATGAGCTTGAAAAGATTAATATTGTTTTCAAATTATTATTTTTAAAATATATAGGTGTTCAACCCAGGATCAATTACTGTTATGAATGTGGTAAGAGATACAAAACATTAAAAGAACAGTTTTTTAATGTCAAAGAAGGCGGTTTGATCTGTAAAAAATGTGCTCAAAATAAAAATGAGGAACTTAAAAGTTTAAGACAAAATGAAGTTGACTTAATTAAAAAAATATATAGGTCAGAATTAGATTCTCTTGAGGAAATTACTATTGATAAAAAAATCCTACAAAGGCTTGATAAATTAATCAATGAATTTATTATCTATCATTTAGATTTCAGCTTGAAATCAAGTGATTTTTTGCAAATCATTAAAGGATTTGATAAAAATTAAATTAAAGGTAGAAACATCTACCTCGTCTCTGACCGGGATGAGGTATTTGTATTATATAAAAAAGATTCTTTTGGAAGGAATGATTTTAATGAATTTTCAGGATATGATACAGAATTTACACAAGTTTTGGAGTGATCATAACTGCATAATAGAACAACCCTATGATACGGAAGTAGGGGCAGGTACAATGAGCCCTTCGACTTTTTTAAGATCTTTGGGGCCCGAACCATGGCGGACCGGATATGTACAGCCCAGCCGGAGACCGGCTGATGGTCGATATGGAGAAAATCCATTTCGTTTACAGAGGTATTTACAGTATCAGGTGATAATTAAACCTTCACCTGATAATATTCAGGAGATGTATTTAGAAAGTCTGAAAGCGTTAGGCATTGATCCCAACAAACATGATATTAGATTTGTAGAAGACAACTGGGAAGCCCCCACCCTGGGTGCCTGGGGCTTAGGTTGGGAAGTATGGCTTGATGGCATGGAAATAACTCAGTTCACCTATTTTCAACAGGTAGGGGGACTTGACTGCAAACCGGTAACGGTCGAAATTACTTATGGACTTGAGAGAATTGCAATGTACTTACAGGATGTTGATAATATCTTTGATATTGAATGGGTAGAAGGCATTGATTATGGTAATGTTAACTTACAGATTGAAAAAGAAAATTCTGTATATAATTTTGAAGAATCTAATGTTGAAAATTTAAATCAACTATTTAAGATATATGAAGATGAAGCTTCTCGACTAATAGAAAAGGATTTAATCTTTCCCGCTTATGATTATACTTTAAAATGTTCGCATGTATTTAACCTATTGGATGCAAGAGGCGCGATCAGTGTTTCTGAAAGAACCGGCTATATTTCACGGGTAAGAGATTTAGCAAGAGAATGTGCTAAAGGGTATGTAAAAAAGAGAGAAGCCCTAGATTTCCCTTTACTTAAAGGAAGTGATAAAGATGAGTAACCGCAGTCTTTTAGAGATTGGAACAGAAGAAATACCGGCTAAATTGGTTAAAGATATCTATAGTAATATGAAAGAGAAAATGAGTGAACTACTAGAAGAAAACAGAATTGAATATGAAAATATTAAAGTATATGGAGCCCCCCGTAGAATAGCTGTAGAAATTAATGGTCTTTCTGAATTTCAAAAACAGGAAGTAAATGAAATAAAGGGACCACCTAAAAATATTGCTTTTGATGATGAGGGTGATCCCACTAAAGCAGCTACGGGTTTTGCCCAAAGTCAAAATATTGAAGTAGATGAGCTGGAGGAAAGAGATACAGAGCGGGGTATTTACCTTTATGCCGTTGTAGAAAGAGAAAGGGCCGAGACCAAAGAATTATTAAAAGATCTATATAAAAGATTAATTAAAGAAGTTAATTTACCAATTACAATGAGATGGAGTGACCATGATCTAAGATTTATTCGTCCTATTCACTGGCTGGTTAGCCTATATAATGATGAAACGATTAAATTTGAGTTAGAACATCTTACAGCCAGTAATGAAACCTGGGGACATAGATTTTTAGCTAATA
>Ga0209925_1001473_pt1 | contig 11804 bp, 8 predicted proteins | sample SalPonR2_A_D1_MG_FD_185702 | JGI IMG/M metagenome (GOLD analysis project Ga0209925, IMG submission 185702) | Salt pond soil microbial communities from South San Francisco under conditions of wetland restoration - Salt Pond MetaG R2_A_D1_MG... ...
ATGATGGAAACAATTAAAGAGTATTTACCATATTTTGAAAAATTCTATCAAAAAAAGGCAAAAATTCTCGGTCATGAAAATGGATTACCATTTTATGATATATTTGCTCCTATAAAAGGATTTTCTAAAGAATATAGCTATGATGATGCAAGAGAGTTCATAGTTGATAAATTTGCTAATTTTAGTGAAGAATTAGCCGATTTTGCTGATAATGCATTTGAAAATAGATGGATTGATGCAGAGCCAAGAGAAGGTAAAAGAGGTGGAGCATTTTGTTCCAATATTCATTCAATAGGAGAAAGCAGAATACTTGCTAATTTCAATGGATCATTTGGAAATGTTAAAACATTATCACATGAACTTGGCCATGGATATCATGGATACTGTTTAAAAGATGTATCAATTCTTAATTCACACTATCCAATGCCTGTAGCTGAAACCGCTTCAATATTTTGTGAAACTATTGTTATGGATGCCATGCTTGAAAAAGCAAATGAAAAAGAAAAAAGAGCTCTTTTAGAAAAGAGATTAACCAACAATGGACAAATTATTGTAGATATATATTCCAGATTTTTATTTGAATCTGAATTATTTAAAAGAAGAAAAAATGAATTTTTATCTCCTGAAGATTTAAAAGAAATGATGCTTAATGCACAAAAAAAGGCGTATGGAAAAGGTTTAGATCATGACTATCTTCATCCATACATGTGGATTAATAAACCTCATTATTATAGGTCAGGACTTCATTATTATAACTTTCCTTATGCATTTGGATTGCTTTTTACTAAAGGTCTTTATGCTGAATATCTAAAAAGAAAAGATGATTTTGTTAATGATTATAAAAAGCTTCTCAGGGCAACAGGAAAAAATAATGTTGAAGATGTTGCAAATTTAATAGGTCTTGATGTTCAGAAAAAAGAATTCTGGAGAAATTCACTGGATCTTATAAAAAATGATATTGAAAAATTTATAAAATTGTAAATAAATATTGAATCAGGGGAAATTGTTCTCCTGCTTCAATTTCATTTTGATTAAATCATTATTAAAAGAGTTAATTAAAATATATTTTGAAAAGACAAATTTTTATATTTAAAATTATTTTCTAAATTTTTTATTAGATCTTACTAATGGTTAGTTCATTAAAATAATTAAACTCGTCCAGTACTATGTAAAGAAAAGTGCTGGACTCATCATCTTTCTTACTGCCATCTCTTTGAAACCTTGTGAATAATCATAATTTATTTGTATCTCCTTTACAATTATTTTTTGAGGTACAAACTACCCTGACGCATTAGGATTCTGTTATCTAAAAATAAATGGTAATTTTATAAGGAGATTCCGGTACTGAGTTTTAATTGATCGGAATATGCATAATTATTTAATTTTTACTTTAGCTTTAACTTTCACTCACCCAATGGGATGGTATGTCCGTGACTTGAACTAAAATTACTTTGTAATTTTTCTCCCATACTCATACGAACAATAAAAAATTATCTCTGGTAATTTTTTGATAACAGATAATATTACTGCTTGAGAAAATCAAAAAGAAGATAATCTATGTTTCTTGTACAGTTTCGGGTCATATTATAATTGGTTTTAGCAAAATTAAATTGTTCATCTTCTTCAAGCGCTTTTTCAAAATTTTCCTGTGCTTTTTCCAGATATTCCTGTCCCAGTAAAAAATATAAAATTCCAATTTTGTTTCGCAGGGCTTTATTCGGGTTTATTTTAATTAATTCTGAAAATTTTGTAATCGCTTCTTTTAAAATAGTTTTGTCTTTATTATTTTTGTATTTTAATAGGGTTAAATGGAAGTTGTCAATATCTGTATGATATAAAGACTCTTTACAATTATCAATGATATATTGAACATTATCAAAAGCTTTTTTAAAATCTCCTCTATTAACCTGTACGTATGTATCTTCGAAAACATCGGTATCTATATATTTTGATGCTAATTCATGAGCTTTTTTTAGATAATTAAGTGTATTTGAAATAATATCAAGATCTTCATTTTCTTTATAATCTTCATTAATTAATTTTTTTAAATTAAAAAGAGATAGATACCAGTATGTATAATGGTAATTTGGATGATTTTCAAGTATTCTATCAAGTTCTTTTTCTACCTTTTTCATGCTTTTTGAGGAATCAAGTTTTAAATAAGCTTCGATAAGTCTTAATTCAGGTTCGACAAGGTCAGGTGCAAGTGTGGTAGCCTGTTTCAAGTAATCTATAGCCTGGGGGTAATTTCCCTCTTTCATGTATATAACACCTAAATAATTTAAAGCTTCAACAGAATTATCTTTTCTTCTTAAAACTTTTTTAAAAATTTGTTTTGATTCTTTTATTAATCCTTTTGTATAAAAAACAGAACCAAGAAAAATTAACAATTTTAGGTTCTTTTTCTCTTCTTCCTGCTCATTTAATTTATTTAATGTTGATAATTCATGAATAAACTTCTCATGAAACTTTTCTACATAAGTAACAATTTCTTTATCTTTTGTTTTTTTGTTAATTTTAACTTTTTTTTCACCAAGAATTTTTTTCTTATTTTTTAATTGAGACTTAAGATTCCCTTTTTTATCGACAAAAGTTTTAACCTCATATTCTTTATCATTTATAATAATCGGACTTGTAAAGTTAAGATCCTTTTTTTTCATAATACATCACCTCACCTATCTAATACTACCATATTAAGGCAAAAAATCAATTATTTAATTTTTATTAGCTTTTTTAGAGCTTATTCTTTATACTTGATTATTAATATTACTATTATATAATTTTTTTTAGGAGGAAATTAATGTTTGGAGCTATAATTGGAGATATTGCAGGTTCAACTTACGAGTTTGAAAATATTCATGATCATGAATATGATTTAATACCAGAAAACTCTTTTTTTACAGATGACACAGTTTTGACCTGTGCTGTAGCATATTCAATTTTAAATGGTACTCCTTACCCAGAAAGTTTAAAAAAATTTTATAATAGATATCCTGAAAGAGGGTATGGGACTCTTTTCCAAAAGTGGGCAGAAGATAAAACACAGCATAAAGGTTATAACAGCTGGGGAAATGGTTCGGCAATGAGAGTAAGTCCTGTGGGGTATGCTTTTAATTCGGCAGAAGAAGTTTTGCTGGAAGCAAAAAAATCTGCTGAATGTACTCATAATCATCCTGAAGGGATTAAAGGTGCCCAGGCAGTGGCTTATGCTGTTTTTTTAGCAAGGAAGAACAATTCGAAACATTTTATCAAAAAAGAAATAGAGTCACAATTTGGATATAATCTGAATTTTAATTTAGAATCTCTAAGAAAAAACTATTCTTTTACAGAATCATGTAAAGATACAGTCCCTCAATCTCTATTTTGTTTTTTTCAGTCAAATAGTTTTGAAGAAACTCTTAAAAAATCACTTTCTATAGGTGGGGATAGTGATACAGTTTTGGCAATTTCCGGGAGTGTAGCAGCAGCTTTTTATAATAAAATACCGGATAAATTTATTATTTTTGCCAAGGAAAAATTAGATAATTTTTTAATTAGTATTATTTTAAAATTTGAGAAGAAATATGGGGTTTAATTTTGACAAAAATTAGATATTTTAAGGTTGATGGTTTAAATATTCCCTATAGATTATTTAAAGAAAGAAGAAAATCACTATCTTTTTATTGGAAAAGAAATGAAAAATTGTTTTATTTAAAAATACCTTATTTTATATCAAAAAAAATGGTTAAAAAATTTCTGCAAAAGAATAAAAAGAATATCATAAAAAAATATAAAAGTTATAATAAGGCATATAAAAATAACACGAAATTAAAATATTTAGGTGGATATTTATATTTAAAAATTTTAGAAAAAAATCAAAGAAAAGATTTATATTACTTGGATAATAAAAATTTAAACATTTTCCTGGTTAAAAATGATAATCAGATTATAAAAGAAAGGCTAAATTTATTTTATAAAGATGAAGCTGAAAAATACATTCCCCCTTTAGTAGAAAAATATTCAGTAAAAATGCGTGTTAAATATAATAATGTATTTTTTAAAAATCAGAAGACACGATGGGGAAGTAGCTCATCCAAAAAAAATCTTAATTTTAATTACAGGTTAATGATGATGGCTCCGGAGGTAATTAAGTATGTTGTTGTACATGAATTAGCCCACCTGATTGAGATGAATCACAGCATGAAATTTTGGAGTATAGTAAGAAATTATATAGATAACGTAAAAAATAAACGAGAATATTTGAATAAAAACTATCTTGAATTTATTATTTAATACAGGAGAAATATGAAATTTGATAAAAATGATAATCAGGAAGTTGATATTAATATAGTACCACTTCTTGACACAATATTTATATTATTAATATTTTTTTCTTTAATACTAATTTCAGCAACATTTTTGAAAAGTTTTGATATAAAACTTCCAGGAGCCAGTAATACAAAAATTTTAGATACAAAGGTTTCAGTTATTTCTATAAATATAAGTGGAGAATATTTTATAGATAATAAAATTTATAGTAAGAGAAATTTCTGGAAACATATTAAAAACAATAAAAAGAAAGAATACGTTATTAAAGCAGATAAAAGATTAAAATTTGGCTTTGTTATTAATTTTATGGATAAATTAAGAAATAATGGTATAAAAAAAGTTTACTTTGAAACAGAAAGTAAAGAGAATGAATTTTAAATTACGATATTTTACAGCAATAATTATTTCAGTATTAATTCATTATGTTTTATTTTCTTTTTTCAGTATGGATAATAATAGGGCAAAGGAATATAACAATATTGAAGTTAGTATTAATGAAAGTACAAATTATTCTTTTAGAAAAAAAAATAATAAAAAAACTGAATTAAATGAAAATAAAACAAGCAAAAATTTAAGAGCAGAAGAAAAAAAGAATAATAAAAAAAAGAATATCCTTGAAAAAAATGAAATACGCGATAAATTTAACAGCGGAAAAAAGGAAGAGATAAAAATAGATTATGATGAACCAGAGATTATTTTTGAAAAACCCAAATATCCATATATTTCCAGGAGAATTGGTGAAGAAGGTGTTGTTGAAATAAAATTGACCATTGGTAAAAAAAATAATTTGAAAAACATTGAAATAATCAATTCCAGCGGTCACAGCAGGCTGGACAACGCTGTTATAAACGCTCTAAAAAAAGGAAAATATATTTCAGCCAAAAAAAATGATAGAGCTGTTATATCTACAAAAAAATTGAAACCTTTTGTCTTTAAATTAAAGTAATGTTGATAAAATGTGGATAATTAATATATTTATGTTAATAGAATGAGGAGGAGTTATGGAAAATTGTGAGTTATTGATAAAAAATTGTAAAGAAGTTGTTTCTTCGCAAGAAAAATTCACAAGAGGCAAAAAAATGAAAAATATTAATATTTGGAATGATATAGATATTGCTATTAGTGGTAATAAAATAATTGATATGGGAAAAAATTTAAAGTACAGACCCAACAGGGTTATAGATGCTTCAGATTATGTAGTAATGCCTGGATTTATAGATTCTCATACTCATCTGGTATTTAGTGGAGCCAGAGATGATGAATATCTTATGAGAGTTAGAGGAGAATCTTATGAAAAAATTGCGGAAAAAGGTGGAGGAATTAAAAATACTGTTTCAAATACAAGGAAAATGAGCGAAGAAGAATTACTCGAAATTTCAGAAAAAAGATTAAAGAAATTGCTATCGTATGGCACCACTACAGTTGAAATAAAAAGCGGGTATGGACTTGATAAAGAAACCGAATTGAAAATGTTAAGAGTAATAAAGAAATTAGATAAAAAATATCCAAACACAGTGATTCCAACTTATTTAGGCCCGCATGAAATCCCTCAAAATTACACAGAAGAAGAATATATTGATTTTGTTTGTAATGAAGTACTTCCTGAAATTAAAAATAAGGAACTTGCAGTATTTACTGATATATTTACAGAAAAAGGAGTTTTCTCAATAAAATCAACGGAGAAATACTTTAAATGTGCACAGGATCTTGGATTTAAATTGAAAATTCATGCTGATGAGTTAAATCCTTTGGGAGGAGCTGAAATAGCAGCTAAATATGGTGCATATAGTGCTGATCACCTGATGGAAATTACAGATAAAGGTATTAAGAAATTAGCATCAAGTAATACTGTTGCGACCCTTCTACCTGGAACTTCTTTTTTTCTTATGAAAGATAAATATGCTCCTGCAAGAAAATTGATTGATAATAATGCAATTGTTTCAATTGCAAGTGATTTTAATCCAGGAAGTTCTAATGGATTCAACATGCAATTTATGATGAACCTTGCTTCATTATATCTAAAAATGGAAATAGAAGAAATTATCAATGCAGTTGGAATAAATGCTGCAAAAGCTCTTGATTTAAATGATAGGGGTACTATTGCTAAAAATAAACGAGCAGATTTATTATTTCTTGATATCCCAAATTATAAATATCTGGTTTATCAATATGGTTTAAATAATGTAAAAATGGTTATAAAAAATGGCAAAAAAGTTATTGAAAATAGATTAGATTATTTAATGGAAGAAGACAGGTAATTCTAGAATTACCTGTCTTCTTTTTGAAATAAAATTTGTGGTATTTCTTCATTTTCCAGAATGAGCAAACCTATCCTTTTTTTAGATACCCCGTTTTTGAGAATATAGTTAAAATGTGGTTTATTGTTTATAACCTGGGAATCGAAATATTTAAAAGCAATATTTGGATTCTTTTTAATTTTTTTATCCAGTTCTACAAGATGCGATGATAAAATGAAAAGGCTTTTTTCCCATCTTGTAAAACCATTAATGACAAGTTCTGTTCCATCAAATGCATCTTTAATATTTGTTCCTCTAAATAATTCATCAAGAATTACAAGAATTCTTTTATTACTTGAAATTTTTGATGATATGTTTTTAACCCTTCTAACTTCATTGAAAAAATAACTGTATCCTCTATTTATATTATCTCTTGTATTTATATCACTTATCAGTTCTTCAAAATAAGTTAATTTCATATAATCAGCAGGCACGCCGAGTCCCAGATGAGCCAGATACACAGAAAGTCCTATTGATTTTAAAAGAGTAGTTTTGCCGGACATGTTTGGGCCCGTTAAAAAAACAAAGTTTTTATTTTCTTGAAATTTAAAATCTATTTTTTTTGGTTTTTTTATCATTAAGTGAAAAACATTATTTATTTCTAAAACCGGATTTTCTGATTCTATAAAGACCGGATATGTTAAATTATATTTATCTACAAAGTTTTTTAATGAAATTAACGCATCAATTTCATAAAATATTTTTATAACATCATATAATTGATGTCTGTATTTATTCCTAAAAACATTATCATAGTAGAAAATATCAATAAATGATAAGTTATAGATTTTTGACTTATATAGTTTTTTGATATCCGTAATTCTGAAAAATTTTTCAAGAGAAGTTTTAATACTTTTTATCGGGTCTGGGGCATCATTATTTATGGATTTTTTTATATTATTCAGCAAATCAAGAAATCCTTTTATATATTCAACCCCTTCTTTGAAATATTCATAATAATTAAACAAACCGGAATCTTTGTGTCTGAATAAATATGTAGTACCTTTTAAGAATATTTTTAAGGTGTTTTGGGATTCAATTGGAGAGATATTTGATTTAAGATAATTTTTAATAAAATATATTTGATTATTATGTATAGTTATTTTCCAGTTTTTCCTGATAATATATAAAAAGGAAAGCTGCCTTTCTTTAATTTCAGTAATATTATTAAGAGGATTTTTAAAAAAATATTTGAGATATTGTCTTCCTCCTTTTGTAATTGTTCTATCAGCTTTTTCAAAAATTGAAATTTTATCGGGACTGTTAAATATTTCCAGATCTCTAAGTGTTTGTTCATCAATTTTCATTCTTTTATTATAATATTTATTAAAGAAAAAGTAAACAATTTACTCAAAATATGAATTAAGAATCGAACATTGAAAATTATATTAAGAACTTTATAATTTATAAGCGAGGAAAAGGAGTTTTCATGGATAAAATAATTATCGATAAAATAAATGATAAAATAGGGCCAGGAGATATTGTAGGCGCTTTAATAAATGAAACAGCTGTTAAAGCATCTGAGATAGGAAATATAGATATTCATGACACGTATGCGGTAGTTGAAATAAAGAATGATAAAGTCAGTGATGTAGTACAGTTAATGGACGGAAATAATATATCCGGGTATAGAGTTGAAGTTGAAATTTATGAAGAGAATAATTTAAATCAAAAACAAAAGATTGTAAATTATCTTAATAAATATAAACAACTGGTCCATCTGGAACGTGAAGAAGAAATGAGAAGACATGAAAAGGAAATAAAATATTTAAGTGGAAAACAGAGAGAAAAAAAAGGAAGAGCTTTTCTAAGGATGAAAGGTAGAAGTCACGGGGTAGGACTTGGTAATAAATTTATTGTTAAATTTTTAAAACAAAAACCCGGAAAAAAATTACCTGAAAATGAAATTAATACCGGGGATTTAGTAATGATAAGTAAAAATAATCCCCTGGATGACAGAAATCCCAATGGGACAGTTATAGAAAAAAGTAATTATTCAATAACGGTTGTTTTTGATAATAAACCAGCCAAATTTGTTTTTAACAAGAACATTAGAATTGATTTATATGTAAATGATATAACATATCAGAGAATGCTGGAATCACTTGATGAACTAAAAAATACGGATGATCAAAGAGTGAAGGAATTAAGAGATATACTTGTAGGAAATCAAAAAGTATCATTTGGTAATTTTGACAAAAAAGTAAGCTTTTTAAATAAAAAATTGAATAATTCTCAGAAAAAGGCAGTAAAAAAAGCTTTAGCTGCTGAAGATATTTTTCTAATCCATGGACCTCCTGGTACAGGGAAAACGATCACATGTATTGAGATACTATATCAATATTTAAATAAAGAATTTGAAATTTTAGCAACAGCTGATTCAAATACAGCAGTGGATAACATTGTAGAGAGATTGGTGGAATATAATATTAATGTTATTAGAATTGGACATCCTGCCAGAGTAAATCCAGTCTTAAGAGAACATACCCTTGATTACATGCTTCAGGAAAATGAAATATATAAAAAAGCACAAAAATTTAGAGAAGAAGCTTTTTCATTAAAAAATGAACAGGATCAATATACACATCCAAGTGGTAGATGGAGAAGGGGCATGAGTAATAAAAAAATAATGAAACTTGCACAACAGAATAGAGGGCATAGAGGAGTACCTTCACATAAAATTAATGAGATGGCTGAATGGCTGTTATTACAGGATAAAATTGATAAATATTTTAAAAAAGTAAATAAACTGGAAAATGAAGCAGTTAACCAGTTGATTACTCAAGCTGATATTATTTGTTCTACAAATTCTTCAGCAGGTTCTGAAATTCTTGAAAATAAAGAATTTGATATACTTGTTATTGATGAATCAACACAGGCTACTGAACCTTCCTCATTAATTCCTCTTATAAAGGCTAAAAAAGTTGTAATGGCTGGCGATCATAAACAGCTACCACCAACTATTTTAAATGAAGAAGCTAAAATGAAAGGGCTAAATGAATCATTATTTGAAAGGATACTGGATATTCATGGTAAAGATATAAAAATTTTATTAAAAAAACAGTACAGGATGAATCAAAATATAATGAATTTTCCATCTAAAGAATTTTATTCTGATAAATTAATTGCAGCTGATAAGGTAAAAAATTGGACATTAAATAATTTGGAATATAAATTTAATTTTAAGAATGATTTTCTTAATAATATTTTCTCTCCGGATATTCCCGTTGTTTTTTTAGATACTTTCAATAAAAATAGTAAAGAACTTTCTAAAGGGGATTCTAATTCGTACTGTAATAAGATAGAAGGGGATCTTTCAATCAGAATGGTGAATAAATTATCAGAAAAAGGTCTTGGCTACAGGGATTTAGCGGTTATTTCACCTTACAAAGACCAGGTCGAATTTATTAAAAAGAGAATAGAAAATAATAATATTGAAGTGGATACTGTAGATGGATTTCAGGGAAGAGAAAAAGAAATTATAATCCTTTCACTTGTAAGAAGTAACAAGAAAAACAATATTGGTTTTTTAAAAGATTTAAGAAGATTAAATGTATCAATAACAAGAGCAAAGAAAAAGTTAATTATAATAGGAGATTCAAATACTATAAAAACAAACCAAACTTATGCAAATTTAATAGAGTATGTTAAAGAAAATGATGGATATTTTGTTGTTTAGTCCTAAGGTTTAAGTCCTACCTCATAGGTTTAAATGTAAAACCATGAAGTTTTAGGAAAATAAGAGTGTAGGTTTCTAGCTTAATACAATTTGTAAATGGGGAATTAAGTAAAAGAATAAATATAAGCTTGAAAAATATTTATAAAAGAATAATTCTCATATTTAAAATTATTTTCTAAATTTCTTATTAGATCTTACTAATGGTTGGCTCATTAAAATAATTAAACTCATCCAGCACTAACTTTTAAGAAAGTATGTGCTGGAATCAAACAGTAATTATTTTTACATTTTCCAACCATAAGTGCGATTACCTAAAAATAATTAACGGCAATAATTTAAAATATTAGAACTATCTGTGTTTTAATAAACAATTTGAAGGGGGCAGGTTTTTATATTTATAGAATGTTTAACAGGGAATTGAGTAAAAGAATAAATATAAGCTTGAAAAATATTTATAAAAGAATAATTCTCATATTTAAAATTATTTTCTAAATTTCCTATTAGATCTTACTCATGGGATTTATTAAAATAATAATTCAATTATTATTATTCAAAATATTATAACTAATTATTTTTTGAAGAAAGCCAAATTAATTCTCTTGAGTTATGAACATAAGTTTGATATAATTTACCTGTAAAAATAAGTAACTAAAGGAGGAATTTATGAACAAAAAAGTATTAATTGTGGGTGGTGTTGCCGGAGGAGCTTCAACTGCAGCAAGACTGAGAAGACTTGATGAAGATGTTGAGATTATTATGTTTGAAAGAGGAGAATATATATCTTTTGCTAATTGCGGTTTGCCCTATTATATTGGAGGTATAATTTCAGATAGAGAAGATTTGCTTGTTCAGACCCCGAAAGCAATGAGAGATAGATTCAAAATAGATGTAAGAATTAAAAATGAAGTTCTTTCAATTGATAGAAAAAATAAAAAAGTAAAGGTAAAAGATCTGGATAAAAATAAAGAATATGAAGAAAAATATGATATTTTAGTTTTATCCCCAGGTGCTGATCCTATTAAACCTCCAATTGATGGTATTGATGGAGATAAGATATTTTATTTGAGAAATGTAAGAGATACTGATCTAATAAATGATTTTATTGAAGATAAAAATCCAAAACGTGCTGTTGTTGTAGGTGCTGGTTATATTGGAGTAGAAATGGCAGAAAATCTAACACATAGGGGAATTGAAACTTCAATTGTTGAAATGCAGGATCAGATATTAACTTCGCTTGATAAAGAGATGGTAGCTCAGGCACATAATCACATGAGAATGAATGGAATAGATTTATATCTTGAAAATACTGTAAGCGCAATAGGAGATGTGGCAGGGAAAAAAGTGATTGAATTAAAGAATGGAAATAAAATTTCTACTGATTTTATAGTCATGGCAGCAGGTGTAAGTCCAAATATTAAACTTGCAGAAGATGCTGATCTGGAAATTGGAAAACTTGGTGCAATTGAAGTAGATAAAAATTTAAAAACTTCTGATGAAAATATTTATGCACTTGGTGATGC
>Ga0209925_1001474_pt1 | contig 11804 bp, 10 predicted proteins | sample SalPonR2_A_D1_MG_FD_185702 | JGI IMG/M metagenome (GOLD analysis project Ga0209925, IMG submission 185702) | Salt pond soil microbial communities from South San Francisco under conditions of wetland restoration - Salt Pond MetaG R2_A_D1_MG... ...
CCGCTTCGGGCTCTGACGAGACATCTGAATCTTTTGGTCAGATGACTGCTTTCCGCCAGCAACCGGAAAATGTTGGCCGACTTTTCGACCCTCGTCACATTTTGAAACTTTGCCTTTAATGAAATCAATGTATTAACAAGCAAGCCCGTCACACCTTTCTAACCGCTGACCACATACTTACGGCTCATCGAACCGCACATTTGTTGGCAGAAGACGGTCGAACCAACTCGGCTGTCATCAAAGCCAAGTGAGGTTCACATGGGCAAAATGACTCAAGAGCAGTTGGCGGCACGGTGGCAAATGTCGCCGCGGACTCTGGAACAATGGCGGTGGTTGGGCAAAGGCCCCCGGTTTCTGAAGATCGGCGCCCGGGTTCTCTACAGCGACGAAGTTGTGGAGGACTACGAGGCGGCGCATCTGTGCCAGAACACGTCGGGCCCTCTGCCGGGGGAGGAGGTGTGATGGCGCGCCTTCCATCTCCGAACCGGATCAAAAAACACCAAGTCTACACCGTTTGGGAGGCCGCGCAGGCAACCGACCGCCATAGCCGAACCGTGATCCGTTGGATCAAGGAAGATGGCTTGATTGCTGATCGCAGCAGAAAGCCCTGGCTGATTCAAGGCGATGATCTGAAGCAGTTTCTTGGCGAGGGCCGGTCTAAGGCCAAAACCAAGATGGCGCTGCACCATATCTATTGTCTGGGCTGCAAGTGCGCCCGGGAAACAGATGGAAAATTCGCCGAGTACACGCAGCAGACGCCGACGACAGGACTGCTGAAGGCGATCTGCCCGGCCTGCGGAAACATCATCAACAAGATCGTTTGCCGTGCCGATCTGGAAGCGATCCGGGCCAAAATTGAGGTGGCAGTTCAACAGGCCAACCCAAGATTAGTGTCCCCCGGCGACGCCCGTTTGAATGTTACCTCAACTCAGGAGGCCGCGACCAATGGCAAAGCGCAATTCGGATAACCTGCAGATCAAGCGCAAATACCTTGTCTGGCGTAAGGATGCGAAGGGCCTCTCGGATGCCTCGGTCGACAAGGCGGCCGCGGCGATTAGTACCTACGAGGCGTTCCTCGACGGCAAGGATTTTCGCAGCTTTCATTCCGAACGTGCGCGGAGTTTCAAGCGCCGCCTTGCCTCTCAGCAAAACCCGCGGAGCGGCGCCAAACTGTCCGCGGCCTCGGTAAACGGCACCTTGCGAGAGATCAGCACCTTCTTTCACTGGCTGGCAGATCAGCCTGGCTACAAGTCGAAGATCTCACGAGCCGACATCGCCTTCCTCACGCCAGATCGAAAGTCCGAGACGGCTCGTCACACGTCATGCTGGAAGCCGCATCCCTCTCCTGCCCAGGTGCGCAAGGTGCTTGGCGAGATGCCAAATCAGACAGTGTTGCGACGGCGTGACCAAGCCTTGGTGGCGTTTTTGTTCCTCACCGGCTCGCGCGAGGGGGCGGCCATCTCGTTGCGCCTCGGACATATCGATCTGTTGCTATCCTGCATTCACTTTGATGGCCAGACCGTCGACACGAAGTTCGGCAAGAGCTTCACGACCGGCTTCTTCCCGATCGGGCCACCGTGCGAACAGATTGTCCGCGACTGGATCTCGGAACTGCGGACGGAGCACCAGTTCTCGGACAGCGATCCGCTGTTCCCGAAGACCCGCGTCGGTGTTGGCGCCGCGCGCCGCTTCGAGGCGCTAGGAATCGAGCGCGCCCCTTGGGCGAGTCCGTCCTCTGCGGCAAAGATCTTCAAGCAGGCATTTGTAGATGCTGGCCAGCCGCCGTTCTCGCCTCATCGCGTCCGTGATACCCTGGCTGAACTTGCCAGGGATCACTGCCGCACGCCGGAGGACTACAAGGCCTGGTCGCAGAACATGGGCCACGAAGATGTGCTGACCACGTTCCGCTCCTATGGCTCGGTAGCGCCAGGACGGCAAGTGGACCTGATGGCACGGTTTCGCAAACGTGGCCCCCTGAAAGAGAATGACGGTGACGATTTCGATGTCATCGAGTAAAGTCAGCTCTCGGATGCGATCCGGACCCGAACGCGCGTGGGGTTCAAGCGGTACCCGTGCCAGGGCAGGTTTTCGATCAGGTCCCGCCCATCCTGTTGCTCTAGACCAGCCGAGGTAAAATTCTTACCTAAAAGGCCTCGTGACCGACCAACGCGCTGACGAACTGCCCCGTCGCCGACCAGCCCCAATTGACTGGCCAACTTGCCAGCTTCGACGATCGGATAGTCAAGAGGCTCGCGCCCGTCGCCTGAGCCCCGCAGGTGTGCATTCGCCAAGCAGTTCAACAGATCATAGGTCGCGCCCGTGATCGAAATGATGCCGTCGATCGTCAGAACCTTGTGCCTGCGGTCGAAGACCAGCTCGAAGGTCGCAGGTTTCTCGGATTCCGGGTTGGTTTTGATCGACGACGTTACGGCGCCCTGAAGTTGCGACCGTTGCATCGATCCGAATAGGCCCGCCAGGCTGTTGTCGGGGTAGGGTTCTACCCGGTGACCCGATAACTCCGCGCGCACGACGCCGGCGACGGCCTTCCCATGCCGCCTCAGCAAAGCCGAGACCCGTTTCAGGGCGGTCTCCTCCGGCTCGCCCAGGTGCCCGATCGCATCAAACACGGCAGGATAGTGGGTCGCCAGCTCCTCGAGGGTCATGACCTCGTACTCAACCGCACATCGAACGTAAGATAAGGCAATTTCCTTGTCCTGCACGCGACCCCTTGGGCCGCTCATCAGGTCGATCCGATAGGCCTCTTCGGGGTCATGAGCCTGCAACCGGGACGCCAGGATCGCAAACCGACGATCGATGCACTGGGAACAGCGGCCGCAATGCGGGTGCTGCTTGGTCTGGTTGTGAACGTCGGCACAACTCCGCGTGAAGGGGATCTGGTCTGCCATCCCGAGCCGCGCAATCGTCTCAACCACCTCAGTCTTGGTGCGCCAGAAGAACGGGTTGTCCACCTTAAGCGGTGTGGAAAATATCTGGCTGAAAAGACACTCGAACCGCTGCAATGTCTGCGGATGCGTGGTTCTGGTAGCTCGTGTACCCACGACGTTGCCGACGGGCGGCAAATTCAGGCTGACAATGCCGTTCTCGTAAAAGGCGACGCGGTCCCTTCCGAAGGCCACCGAGGTCGCCATCCCAAGGGCAGCAAACAGGAACGACCGGGCGCGGTGGGTGCCTTCGGCATTTGTCCCACGGCGCAACTGGACCCGCATTGGAAAATGGCGAAGGGCATTTGGACCGAGGCGCTGGACCATGTGTCGGTAAAGGTCCCGCTGGATCGGGGCTATCTTGGTGGCGGAGAAGTGGCTGATCAGGGCGACCTTGTTCCTGCGCTCGATGATCTCCTCCAAGGCCCCGGCAAAGGAATCGAGCCCGCCAGAGAACATGAGCACTGTGTCGGGCTGCCAGGCGTCTTCCTCGTCAAAGTCAAAGTAGCGCTCCGGCTCGAACTCCGCCTCTTCCATCTGGGTGAAGGTGAACGAGAACCTGTCGCCGGAGAGAAACATCAGTGTCTCCTCCAGTTCGCGTTTCAGGGCCGGATTGGACCAGGTCTCCAGTTTCCGTACGGGCAAGGTCACGCGAAAGCGGCGGTGCCATTTTGCGCCCATCTGTCGGTCGGTAAGGCCGCCCCGGCTGATGGAGGAGTCGATGGCATAGACGAAGGCGGCCAGCTCGATTAGATCGATCGCAATATCGGGCAGGGCGACCACGACACTCTTACGTAGATGCCCGATCCGGAGCTCGACGGCCTTGGCCTTGCCGTCAATGTCGAAGCGAAGCTGCTCGTCACCCCGACCATCGGCGCGCGGCGCAAAGCACGTGACGATGTGCTCAGACGGAGGCGCGGCGCCGTCCAAGCTCGGATCTCATCTTCTTAAAAGCATATCGGGTGAAATCGTTGATCTTGTCCTGGCTGAGGCCCTGTTCCTTCCAGACGGTCTTGCCGTACCAGCCGCTTGCAAATTCCTCGACGATCCGCGAGGCCTCGAAGCTGTGCTGAGCGAGCGCGCGCTCGAAAGCGACGCGATCTGCGTCCTCGGAAAAGCGCTTGCCTGCACCAGTGTGATTGGCAAGCTCGCGGCTGAGGTAATAGTCGAGCGAGTTGTACGTCAGGCGCGCGAAGAAATCCCGGGCCAGGGATGCAAAGGTCAGTCCGCTGGCAAAGGCGGCAAGAGCGCCGCGGATTTCTTGGGGCGTCGGTGCGAAGAGCGATGGCAGCCTATCGCGCAGCTGAACCGACAAGCTCTCTAGAAGTGCCGCCCGGGCCAGCTCGCCCGCGTCCGAGGTGCGGCCCAGTTCGAAGTTGTGGTGAGTGATTGCCGTGCTCAATCCAGCGAGAAACTCGGTGACCGATCCCAGTGCATCCCGGTCCACACCGAGTGACGCCATCTCAGCCTCGAAACCCGGAGCACGTGCCAATAACGGCAGGCGCACTAGCAGCTGGGTCACGAACTGGAACGAGGGATCATCCGAAGCCCGTCGCAGGTCGGTCTCGGATGCCCGCGCCGCCGCTTCGGCGATGGCATGAATCGAGGCGTCCGTATCGAGCAACTCGATGACATCACGCCATTTCTTTGACTGGGGTAAAGTCCCGAGCCTAATATGGCCCATGCCGTCCTCCCTGATGACGGTCAGGCTGGAACAGCCCGTACCGAAATGCAAAAGAAAACGGGCACAAGGCTTACCCTGCGCTTACCCGCAAGACGGAAGGCGCAAATATCTCCTAGCTAAGTGATTGAATTATATGGCTCCGGCGGTAGGGATCGAACCTACGACCAATTGATTAACAGTCAACTGCTCTACCGCTGAGCTACGCCGGAACTGGCCGGTGACATAGCAACTGCGATTTTTCATGTCCAGAGGGCGGATGGCAAAATCGGCATGCCACGGGACATCCGGCGCTCAGCGGAGGTGGAAGCGCGCGTCCATGCGAACGTCCCCGGCGCAGGCGGCCTCGGATCGTGCCCAGAGGTCAATGAGATGCGCCAGCACGTTGCGGGCCGCCGCCGGCAGGAGGGCGGGCGCCACGTCGGTGTAGATGGCCTGCGCGAGCTCTTCGGCGGTGGCCATGCCCATCCGGCCAAGGGCCACGCGAATCTGCGCCTCGCGGCCACGCCGATGCGCGATCAACTCGGCCACCCGCGCCTGCGGGTCGGTGACCGGATCGCCGTGGCCGGGGTAGTAGACCCGGTCCTCACGGCTGGCCAGTTTGTCCAGCGATGACATGAAGGCTGTCATGTCGCCATCGGGCGGCGAGACGAGCGAGGTCGACCAGCCCATCACCATGTCGCCTGAAAACAGCGCCCCGCGCCACGCGAAGGACAGGTGATTGGCCATGTGCCCGGGCGTGGCGATCACCCCGATCTCGCCCCAGCCGCCCGCGACCGTGTCGCCCTCTGCGATCCGGTGGTCGGGTGCGAAACCCTCGTCCACGCCTTCGCCGCCGCCAAGCGCGCCGTCGCGGGCCAGCGCCGCCATGGTCTCGCTCCGGCCCCAGTCGGAGGGTCCCGCCGCAAGGACCGGCGCGCCGGAGGCCTCGGCCAGCGCGGCGGCAAGCGGCGCGTGGTCGAGATGCGAATGGGTCACGAGGATCGCGCCGATCCGCTCACCGGGGGCGAGCGCGGCGAGGATCGCGTCGCGATGCGCCCCGAGCGCGGGGCCCGGGTCGATCACCGCCACCTCGCCCGCGCCGAGGATATAGGTGTTGGTGCCGCGAAAGGTCATGGGCGAGGGGTTGGGTGCCAACACGCGCCGCAGTCCCGGCTCGAGTTCCGCTACCGTCTCTGCGGTTTGCGCTCTTTCCATCCCCGCTCGCCCCCGATTAGATGCGCCCATGAACCCGTTTCTCTGGTTAAAGCGCCTCATGCCACGCGGCATCTACGCCCGCGCGGCGCTGATCCTGATCATCCCGGTGCTCGCCGTCCAGCTTGTCGTGTCCTCGGTGTTCATTCAACGCCACTACGAGAACGTGACCGAACAGATGGCGCTGGCGCTGACGCTCGACCTGAACCTAATCCTCGACACCTTCGCGCGCGACGGGGCCGAGGCCGGGGAGGCGACGGCCCGCGCCTTGCAGGTGGAGGTTCAGCCCCCGCGTGGCCTGACCGGGGATCGTCGGCTGTTCTACGATCTGTCGGGCACCGTGATGACGGATATCTTCTACGACCGGCTGCCGAACGTGACCGGCGTCGACCTGCGCGAGAACTGGCGCGAGGCGGTGATCGCGATCGGCCCGCGGCAGGGGCGTCCCGCGATGGACCTCGTGGTGACCCGTCAGCGGCTGTCGGCGTCGAACCCGCATCAGCTGCTGGTGATCATGGCCTCGACCGGCATCCTGATGACGGGGCTGGCCTACCTGTTCCTGCGCAACCAGCTCAGGCCGATCCGGCGCCTGGCCGTGGCGGCCGAGGATTTCGGCAAGGGGCGCACCGTGCCCTACAGGCCTGGCGGTGCGGACGAGGTGCGGAGCGCGGGCCGCGCCTTTCTGGAGATGCGCGGCCGCATCGAAAGCCAGATCGAACAGCGCACCATGATGCTGTCGGGCGTCAGTCATGACCTGCGCACGCCGCTCACACGGATGCGACTGGGCCTGTCGATGCTGGACCAGACGCCGGAGGTGCGCGACATCGAGCGCGACGTGGAGGAGATGGAGGGGCTTCTCGACACCTTCCTCGATTTCGCCCGCGGCGAGGCGCTTGACGATCCCGAAGAGGCCGATCCCGCGCGGTTGGCCCGCGAGGTGGTCGAGGACGCGCGGCGCGGTGGGGGCGCGATCACCTATGAGGGGCCGGACACGGCCGAGCCCGTGCACATGCGGCCCAAGGCGATCCAGCGCGCGCTGGTGAACCTCGTGTCGAACGCGCTGCGCTACGGCGACACGGCGGTCATGTCCGTCCGGCTGCTCGACCGGGCTCTGTGGTTTTCGGTGGAGGATAACGGCCCGGGCATTCCGGCCGACCGGCGTGGTGACGCGGTGTTGCCCTTCCTGCGGCTCGACAGCGCGCGCAACCAGGATCGCGGCAGCGGCGTGGGCCTCGGCCTCGCGATCGCCAACGACATCGCGAAGCGCCATGGCGGCACGTTACGCCTTGGCGACAGCAAGACGCTGGGCGGGTTGCGCGTGGACCTGGTCCTACCGCGCTAGCGGCCACGCTGGGGGCGGTCGTTCCGGCCCAGAAGCCCGTCCATCGCCTGCTCGAAAAGACCGGCGCGGGCGGCGGCGCGGGCGCGCCGCGTGTCTCCGCCGACCCAGTCGGCGCCGGCCTTGTCGATGGCCATCCTCGAATAGGTGTCGAGCGCGAATAGCGCCAGTCTCAGCTTGCTCACGGGGGCGACCCTCCGTCCTGAGTGGGGCGTCCCTCTTCCGATGAGTCAGTTTTGCGCCGAAGGACGCCGCTCCATGATGGAGAAAAGCCGTGCGCGGGGGGAAAGTTCCCTGATTGCGCACGGAATGGGCGTCAGGAACCGCGGGTTGCGGCGGGATTGGTGCGTTCGGTGACGGCCGCGCGGCTCAGCCGGCCGCCTTGAAGCGGTCCATGGCGACGACCGCGCCGGGCATCTCGACCCAGCTCAGATCGCCATTGTAGCGCCACGCCATCCGCCCGCTAGCGTCGAGCGCGAAGAGGTGCAGCCAGCGGTTGTCGAACAGGTCCCTCACGCCGTCATGGCGCTTGAGGATATCGGTCATCGCCTCCCTCGGGGCCTCGATGCAGACCGACAGCCGCAGGGGATCGTGGGCATAGCCCTCGCCGTCATGGACCGACTGCCACGGCAGGCCCGCGCGCAAGACGCCGCCATTGCCCTCCAGCACGCCGATGCCGCCGGCGACGTTGTGCAACAGCTTGTTGCCCGCCCCGAAGGCGTCCGGTGCGACGGTGGAGCCGTAATATTGCAGGCTGATCCAGCTCGCCACCACGACGGGCGCGGTCATGATCAGCTCGAGCACGCCGAAATCCTTGTCCTGCTGCCAGTCGTAGTCATGCAGGAAGGCGCGACCCTCAAGGCTCTTGCCCGTGGTTCGCTGCCGGGGCGCGGCGACGAAAGCCTTGCAGCCGGCCAGCGCCCATTCCGGCCGCGTCTCGGCCCAGTCGCGGCTGCGCAGCTCGATATCGCCCTGGCCCTTCGCGCGCGGCAGGCGCAGGGCGCGTTCGCCGCGCGTCATGCCGCCGGCGGATTTGAACCAGGTTTTCGCCTGCTTGATGTCCCCGCCATGGTCCGGGGCGGGGTGGTCGGCCTCGTAGAGGATCATCGCGTCGGTCGTGGTGTCGTGCATCGCGCCCATGAAGTGGGTGTCCCCGGGGATCTCGATGCCGCGCTCGCGCAGGCCCTCGCGCACATCGTCCGCGTTCAGAAGGCCCGCCAGAAGGCGCGCGTTCACCTCGCCCGAATAGCCGCCACAGGCGCCGCAATGCAGGCCGCTGGCGAAGGGGTTGTTGACCACGTTTGCGCCGTGGCCCGCGAAGATGACCAGCCGCGCGAAATTCCTGGTCAGCGACATGGCCCGCAGGATTGTCTCGGCCGCACCGACCCGGGCCTCGGTGTCGAGCGCCGGATCGAAACGCGGCGCGGGGCCGCCGGGGGCGTCGTTGGGCGCCATGTGGAGCGCGTCGCGCACCAGTTTGCCGGCGTAGATCGGTCCCGTCGCCTCGACGAAGGCGAAGGAGGACACCGCCGCCAGCTTGAACCGACCCCAGGCGCGGCTTGCGCGGGCGCGGAAGCGCGCGGCGAGATCGGCCTCGGGGTCGTCGCCTTCGGAGGTGGAGGTGACGCCGGGGTTCAGAAGGACCGGCAGGCGCAGCTCTTCCACGTCCGAGGCAAAGCCCTTGTGCGCCGCCGTCAGGCCGAAGAAGCCCGCGAAACCGATGGTCTGGATCGACGGGGCGAGCGATTCCAGCGCGCGGCGGAACACTTCGGACCGCACGTCGATGCAGAAGCCGACCTGCAGGGCGGGGCGTTCCGTGTGCTCGGCCACGGCCTCGGCGGCGAAGGTCTCGGCCAGCCCGCGCTGGACCGCGCGTTCCCATGCCTCCTGCAGGATCGCGTTCGCGGCGAAATCGGCGTCGATGGTCACCGGCGCCTCATGCGCCGCGATCACGTCGGCCCAGAGCGCCGCGATCCGGTCGCCGTATTGCGCAAAGAGCGCCTCTTCCCACAAGAGCCGTATGGTCAAGAGATCGGTGAGCGTGTCGTCCGTCGCGCCCGCAAGCTCCGCCTGCCAGAGTTGGTAACGCCCGACCTGGCCCCAGCCGCCCAGCGTGAACAGAAGCTTGTGCAGATAGGTCTCCAGCGCCGCCTCGGGCAGGCCCAGCGTGCCAAGCGCCTGGCGCTTGGCTTCGTCGGCTGTGTCCGGGGTCTCGCTGACGAATTGCGCGAAGCCCTTGAGACCGGCGATTTCCGGGGTCAGGTCGTGGGTGGCGTATTGCCGCCACGCGTCATAGGCGCCGCGCCGGCGCGGGGCGGCCCAAAGCGCCTGTCCCTGGTCGAAATAGCCCGCCGCCCAGAGGCCGAAGCGGTCGGCGATGATGCCGGGCCAGTCCAGCCCCGAGACTTGAGCGGCCAGGTCCGCAACGGTCGGCTGCGGCGTGGGGGCAGGGGCCTCGGTCCCGGCCAGCCGTTTGACCGCCTCGAGGTCGAGCCCCTGCGCGTCGGCACTGGCGGCGATGGCGTCGAGGATGTCCTGATCGGTGATCGCGCCCTCGGCGATGAGGCCCGCGTAATGGGCGCGGGGCATCGTCACCGCCACGCCCGCCACGCGGCCGAGGCGCGCGCCGGTCTCGGCGAGCGTTTCGCCCGTCTGACCGAGATAGGGGTTCACCGCCACCGAGGAGGCGAGCGGCCAGACCGGGGGAATGGCGCGCGCTGCGGCGTCGCTGGCCTTGGCGATCTTCGTCAGGGAAATTTTCGATGGGTTGGACATCGGTGTCACTCCTTAGCCAGCGTTCAGGACGGCCGCGCGATCGACCAGCCGCGCAGTAGCTTGTCGAACACCGCGTTGATGTATAGACCGTTGGACAGGTGGACGCGCAGCCCTGCCGAGGCCGGGTGATACGCCCAGAGCGGGAAGAGCGCCTGCGCGATCGCCACGAGCCCGAAGCTCAGCAGCGCCAGCACGATCAGTGCCCATTCCAGCGGACCCGGCGCGGGCGTGGCGGGCAGGGTGCCGGCCATCAGCCACTCCGCCCCCGTCTGCAGCGCGAAATATCCTGTCGCGGCGGCGAAGGAATAAAGCGCCGTGCGCTGGGTCAGCACCTTGGGCGCGGCGTCGGCCAGACCCTGCGCCAACAGATAGGCCACGCCGAAGATCAGGATGGCGCCGAGCGCGATGGCCTGCGGCGACTTGCCGGTGAAGCCGAAGATCAGACCCACGACCGCGTAGATCGCCAGCGCCAGCACGAAGGCGCGGCCGACCGCGACCCCGTTGGGGATCGCGACAGGCCCCGGCCGCCGGATCGCGGCCACGCCGTCCACGGCCATGCCCGAGGCGAGGAAGGCATGCGCCTTGTAGAGCGAATGGGCCACGATATGCAGCAGCGCCAGCGGGAAGAGCGCGAGGCCGCATTGCAGGATCATGAAGCCCATCTGCGCCACGGTGGACCACGCGAGCGAGGTCTTCACCGCCGATTGCGTCAGCATCACCAGCCCGCCGAAGAGCGCCGTGAAGCCGCCGACCATGACGAGGACGGCAAGAACCCCGGGCGAGAGCAGCATCACGTCGGAGAACCGGATCAGGAGGAACCCGCCCGCGTTGATGACGCCGGCATGAAGCAGCGCGGAGACCGGGGTGGGCGTCTCCATCACCTCGGTCAGCCAGCCATGGGTCGGGAACTGCGCCGATTTCAATATCGCCGCCAGCGCCAGCGCGCCAGCGATCCAGGTGGCGCCGGGCTGCGTGTCCACGGCGGCGGCCATGTTCAGGATCGTCGCGATGTCGCCGGTGCCGAACTGTGCGTGCAGCACCACGACGGCGATGATGAGCGCGGCATCCCCGGCCCGTGCCGTCACCCATTTCTTGCGTGCCGCGCGCTGGGCGGCGACCCGCTCGGGGTAGAACAGAAGGAGCTTGTGCAGAAACACGCTGGTCAGGATCCATGCCACGGCCAGTTGCAGCGTGTTGCCCGAGATCACCAGCATCATCACCGCCGCCAGCGTCGCGCAGAGCCAGCCGGTGAACGCGCCCTGCCGCGCCTCGCCATCCATGTAGGTGGCGGCGTAGCGCAGGACGACCCAGCCCACGAAACTGACGAGAACCAGCATCACCGCGCTGACCGCGTCGAGCCGCGCGGAAATCCCCAAGCCCCCGATGCCGATCAGCGGGCTGGTCGCCGGCCCGTTGACGATCAGCAGAACGCCGGAAAGGACCGCGATGCCAAGCGCCACGAGTGCGGAGATCTCCACGGCGCGCAGCATGTCGGCGGGGCGGAACTGCGGACCCCTTGAGGCCAGCACAGCGGCGACGATCAGGGCGAGTGGCGCAAGAAAGGGCAGGATGGCGATCGACACGGGGACAGTCTCCTTCTGGCCGTGAGTGGCTTCGGAGAGGGGTAGCAGCCGGTTTGACGACAGAAAAATTCATTGTTTGCGTCTTATCGTTCTGTTTTTAAGATTGAACGATGCGCGCGCCCACGGATCTGCCCGCGCCTGTGCCAGCGGATCGGCATGCGCCGGCACGGACGCGCAAGGACCGGCAATATGACGCGGAAACGTGGTAGGCCCGGAGGGACTCGAACCCCCAACCAAAGCGTTATGAGCGCTCTGCTCTAACCAATTGAGCTACAGGCCCGCCTGATCCT
>Ga0209925_1001486_pt1 | contig 11755 bp, 11 predicted proteins | sample SalPonR2_A_D1_MG_FD_185702 | JGI IMG/M metagenome (GOLD analysis project Ga0209925, IMG submission 185702) | Salt pond soil microbial communities from South San Francisco under conditions of wetland restoration - Salt Pond MetaG R2_A_D1_MG... ...
AACTAAGGTATATCCGCACATAGCGGATGTAAACGTTTGTAAACACTTACAAGAAAGCCCCTATCACTCGTTTGTGCAGGGGCTTTCACCAACGTTATAGGGTACTACCCTTACCTACAAATTAAAATACCATTCAGCGACACGCCCCTTCTCAGGGCAGAACAGGTATGCTTTGCTGCTGCGCTGATTGCCTGTGAAATTGTGGTCAAAGTGCCATTTATCTGTTGGGCATAGCGATGGGCATATTTCAACCTGCGTCCCCATATATTCATCTCGCCTTTCATTATAGATAGATAACTTTGCGCTTGCATTCTTATGCAAGTGACCGACAAAGAAATACCTATACTTTACACTGCTAAAAATAGAGGGCATATCGTTTGAAAAAGCACCATGTAGATCTCTCGGCTTTACCTTTTCGCCATGAGTAAAGCCCATCCCTGTTTCACCGAACTTAAAATACTTTCGACGGTATTGCTTATTGTTGATCTGTATTACAGGGTGGTTAGAAAACAGCCCCTCTAAATAATCGCCTAAACGCAAAACAGCGTCTTCATCATGATTGCCAGGCACCATAACAACTTGGACGGGTGCAACTTCTGCAAGGCTAAGAATACCAGCTACTACGACTTCACGCACGTACTTGTATAGGCTGCCAAAAGATTCAGACACCTCCATAGGTGTACCTCTTTTTGTGGTGTTTGTATCGCTATTGGTGTGCAGCAGATCATTACCAATCGGCAGCAATATCTGCGCTATCGGAAGGTTAGCAGCTTTGTACAGGTAGTAATCTATTGCTGATTGCCATACTTGCCGAGCTTCGTCTAAGCTCCATGAATCTCCCTTATAACCAAATGCTATTTTTCCGAAGTGGTGGTCTGTCAGCATCGGCATTAGGCAGTAGCCCTCTTGCAACGTGTCCGGGATTTTAGCAGGAGGGAAGGGGCGTGCCTGTAGGCTTAATTCGTTCACTAGCTCAGTATAAGCTAACGCCATGTTACCGGATGCTTCATAGATGCGCCACTCACCACCATTTGGAGCCTTAGACAGCCGCTTCAGCCTCATCCCTTCAGTGGGTGTATCTGTGCTGTTCTGGCGGCTGTAAACCTCGCTTATTACATTACCTTCTTTATCCCTTGTCTGCTTAGTTAGCCGCAATGCCCAATCACTGCCAGCTTCATCCATTGCATCGACTACGTTGTCAATGCCAATCTTTTTCACCGCGTCAATCAGCCTTTGCCACTTCTCTTTGTCTCCATTCAATCTTGGTCGCATAGAAAGCGTGTTAGGTAAAGCAATAACCCCCTGACCGCAAGGTGCAGGATCAGAGGGTTATAATCGAAAGGGTTTACATCGTTTACAGCTTATAAGCCTTTTCAATATCTTCAATTGGCTCACCTTTACGGATGCGGTCGAAGATACTCTTAGCTGTCTCGGTCTGTGCTGCTGCACGGCCTAAGCGGTAGATCGAAAGTACGCCTGTAATAGCATCTAGCCAGTCGCCCTGCTGCTCTTTCGGTACAGCCCCCATCTTTTCAGCCATCGCCTTGCGGATTTCCGCTTTCTCGCGGTCACCAATCTCAGCCTGCTCACTGCCGATCAGCTTAACACCGCCGATGCCCTGCTGTCCTGCAAGGACGAGCGGCACCAAAGCGCCAAGGTCTGCAAAATCTACCTTACCATCCGCTGCGATGGTGTAGCCTGCGTTAACGCCTTGCGCTGTGAAGGTCAATAGTTCTCTAGTCTCTTTCATTGTCTTACTTTTTTGGTTTCAAATTAAGGTGAGCTTTCTGCTCTATGCTGTTAGGGGCAAAGGTGATGGAGCCGACATTTGATGACATCCTCACTATAGACGATGCGAGCCGCCTGCGCGGTTTGTCTAGCTCTGTTTTCTGCCCTTTAATTTCTGTGACTATCTTTTCAATCCGCACATCGTAGCCTGCCCGCTTCATTAGCATTTCATAGAAGTGCCGTACCCAAAACGTCATATCGAGCTTATCATCTGTTGCGTTCACGACAAATGCCCGGTTTGTAAAAAACTCAGCAGTAGCAAGCGTAATCTCATTAACTGCACCCTCCGCGTACAACTTGCTATTATAGCGCACTGTCAGCTTAACCTCATCAGTATTGAACTTGCCTGAGCCGAAGGGTTTCCACATTACCGGGTAGTTGTCAGATAGCCTTACAATGATAGTGCGCTCATCTTTTTCCGGCTGGTCCGGTTCGTCCGGCTCATCAGGTTCATCATCATTAGGCGTGTCCGGGTTGCCATTATGCTCATCGCTGTAGCTTTCAGGGGTAACGTCTTTGAGCGCTGTTAAGATATTAACGCCGTAGCCGTACTTCTCATCCCACCCCTGAGGGCCTAAGCCTACAGCATTGGCACGCATACAATTGCTTACCTGCTTTGCTGTTGCGTTCGATGTTGCGCCGAGGATAGCCGCTATTGCTGCCTGTGTAGGGGTAGCCATAGAGGTTCCAGAAAGCTCTGCGTACTGCCCGTTAAGCCAGCCGCCGTACACCCGCACACCTGCTCCTGACATATAGAGCTGAGGGCCGTAATTGCTAAAGCCTGCAATAGTGCCACTGTTGTCAATAGCCCCGACCGCGTGCGCACTCTTGCCGTTCGCGGGCGTGCCTATGAAGTTCTGACCGTTATTGCCTGCTGCTGCAAGCACTAGCACGCCAGCATCCTCAGCAGCCTTCGTGGCAGCATTGAATTGCTCATTTACTGATTGACTGCCTAATGAGAAATTGAAGATGACAAACCAGCCGTTATTGATCAGCCTTTCAGCCTCCTTAACCCCCTCATTGATGCCTGTAACAATCTGATTCGTGTAGCCGTAGCCCTCCTTGCGTAGGACCTTGTAGAAAATCAGCTTCAGGTTGTCGCCTAAGACCGATGCAGGGCCGAGCTTGTAATTGAACTCATGCTTGCCTGCAATGCAGGTGCCTACGTGTGTGCCGTGCCCGTGCTTTGCCGTTACAGGCTCACCTGTGTAGATGCGGTCCTTTTCAGGCCATGCAAACGGATCTAGGCTAGGATGTCCAGCTTCGCCTTCAGTATCGAAAATAAAGACCGCCACTTTGCGCTTAATCTTCTGCTCAATCCACGCCTCATTTTCAGCTACGCGGTAGTAATCGTACGCCCAGTTGCCGTTCGCATCGGCGGTGGCAAGCGAAGGCAGCATAGGTATCTGCTCGATAGGGTCTAGAAAGACCTTGCCTGGACCTTGGTTTTCTTCGATAAACCGTTCAAGCCTTTTGTACTGATTAGAGTAGTCGTCCGGCAGGATCGGCTGCGAAAAAGATGCTGCACTAATTAGCAGGGTAAAGAATAACAGTAAATACCTCATTTTTTAGTTTTTCGGGATTGCTGCAATTGCGCTGAATTTCTTCCAGCGCTTCTCTTTTCGTGCTGCCTCTTGAATGACAGCGTGTGTCACATGCTTAGTTGCAGGGTATTCAAACTCAAATTGAACTATCCTGTCACCTGCAAACCATCCGGCAGGCACTGCAATTGTTGCTACATAAGTTGTCATCATTTACGTTTTTTGAAGATTAACAGTTTAATTATTGTCGGTATGTCGTTATTTTCTATAAACTCCAGCACCTTGTCCATCACCCTCAGCCCGATACTGCCGATAAGAAATGCGAGGGCGCGTTCAAAGGCTTGATCTATGCTGAGGTAATAGGCAACAAGCGGTGTAATGTAGGCTGCTGTTACCGCGCCTGCAAGCACGTTCAACGCTCTGTGCAGGATGCTTTTTTCACTGTTGTCTATCAGCATATGCACTATTCCTCCTGCCATGCCGGCAACGAAATCAGAAAGCCGAAAACCCAGCCCTTCAAGCGCGTCAAAAAAGTCTTTCATCCTGTTCATTTTTTCTCAGGAAGGTAGTTAGGTAATGTCATTTCGTCCATTTGAAATTAAGCCTCAGCGTTGCATCTTTCGGTGCTGCCCCGCCGTAGCTGCCCGGTGAATTATCAGCGCCTCCCCACCACGGGGAAATCTCGCGGTAGAGGCAATGCCAGGGCCTTTGAAGATCGTGTGTTGCAGTGAATGTCCCACCAGGGGTATCAATGTAATATTCAACAGCATCAGTAAAAAGGTACTGCTCAAACCTGACCCGCCCTGAGAATTGCTCTCCTGCTTTGACTGTCGCTATCTTGAATCCTGTGCCACCGATCTGCCTGCCGCCTTTCCTATCGTTCGTGTAGGCTGTTACAGCGAAGACATTAGGCACGTCAGTAGGGCGGAAAGCAATAAGCGCTGACCGCCTGTTGTTCGGGCTAAATGCTGCTGTTATGCCTGTTAGCTTAAGCCAATCAGCACGGTCTTTGTCATCGCCTACATCTTGAGCGGAAAACCAACAGGATTTGTCAAGCACTGCTGTGAACTCAAAGCCTGTGTAGACCAATGCAGGCAACAAACAAGCGCGTGGCTTGAATACTGTTTTGCCTTTATTGACTGCGTAAGTTTTCATTACGAATCGCTTGCTGTTCGCTCTCCTGCCTGATAATAGGCATCAATCGACCCCGCTGTTACAGTCAGGTCACGGATATCGCCTACTACCTCATAGCCTGCTGTATAAGCTTCATCAGTCTTCTGCCCGAAAAAGCCATTGCGGTTGTAATCCTTGAACGTCACAGTTGCATCTGTTCGCACCCGGAAACCTAGGAAGCGCTTACCGGAGAATGTGCCGTCTGTCACCACCTCATGCCCATGAATTCCCATCGTGCCAAGGTTGATCGCTAAGGTTGTTGAATCGCTGTTTTTGTATGCCATCGCTGTAAAATTATACGTGATTGTGAAATAACATACAGGCAATCCACGCTCTGTATGCAATTAGGGCTATTAGTAAGCCGATTAGTATGCCGAGTAGTAGTTTCATGATAAGTGAATTAAGGATTTTCAATATCAGGAAACCACCCTGCCGGCAGTTCACCTTGGATAAGCGTCATGCTTGCATCTTCGTAAGAAGCGTTCTTTGGTATCGCCCACTGCCCTGCATTGCTTGCGTTCTCGATAGGGTCTGCCCACTTGTTCGTGCCTGCTGTGTAGCCCTGCGCGGTGGTGACTTGGTTGTTGTAGGCAACCACCTGCGATAATGTACCTACGTACCACTGTGGCACTGTGTACGTGCGCACCTGTGCTTCTGTAAGCAGGTAACCGAAAGGTGCAGCGGTTTGAAGCCCTGTGATCGCTGTAGCCATTGCGCTTGTGAAGTCTACATCAAGGTTCACGAACATCGCCTGAATGCCCTCGATAGTGAAAGGGCCTCGCTGCAATTTGAAACGCTGTGTAAGCACTGTGTCGTTCAGTTGCCGCCATGTTGTTGTTTCTGCGACTTCGTAGTAGCTTGCTACCTCATCAGGTATTGTATTATCGTAGTCTGCCAGCGTAAGGCAGAGCCATGTATTTCCTGTCATTATCCTTGTTTTTGTACTCTTCTTAATCGGTGCGTGATATTGTTGTCGTCTGTACCTACCCACCATTCCTCGTCGAGCGATAGCATCGTAAACGAATTGCCGCCCGGCACTCTTGCCTGAATCCTTCTTTTGCTATCGAATGTAACACGCAGGAAGTTACCGGGCCCTTCGATAGGGCGAACAAATCCAGACGCGTTGATTGTGCAATCAATAGGCGATTGCCCATCGTTGTTCAGGTATCTGAAATTGTAGCCGTCTGCCCATTCCTTTATTTTTGCACGCTTATCGGTGTAGTAGTCATTTTGCCCTACTTTGTTAAGCTCCCTAAACCATGCCCGTTGTTCGCCTTCTGCCCTTAGTGCTAGCCCCTCATGCAAGTCCTGCAAGGCAATTGCAGCGTCGATATTGGTGTCTGTATAGGCTTTCAGCTCTGCTTCTGTGAGTGCCACGGTTGTCACAATAGGGCTTTCGTCGCCTACTGTTTCCGTGATTGTGACGGTGTAATTTGTGCCGTCTTGGCTTATGTCTATTTGCTTGCTGTATCTGCTCATATTAGTAGATTGAGTATTCGTTGTTGATTGCTGTTTCTATTGCGGTTCGGTTTGCGGATTGGTCTGAATCAAAATATAACACTACTTGGATAGCTCCGTTAAGATATTGCGCAGCGTTATTTCTTTCTTCAGCCCATCCAATTTCATGGTTTAGCCCCGGGCCATTAAGAATTGAACTTGACACTAAACTAGCTTCAATTGTGCCATCTAAGGCTAGATTGATGTCTAAGTTAGACCTATCAACTGAAATTATGTTTCGTGAAGGCGTAATAGAAACATTTAACTGGTCCTCAGCAATGTTTTGAAAGAGGTTAAACGATAGCGAACTCCTGAATAATATTGTTGATTCGGGTAGAGTGTACCCGATAGAGTGCAAATATCCACTATCCCACCTAGATAAAATCGTCAACAAATGGCTATTGTGCGAACCTATTGATTCTGCTTTCATCCAATCATTCACGCCATCAAAATCCAACGCCGCCTTGCCATTCTCCACAACCAAGCTCCCCGCATCCACTATCTTAGGTTGATTACCCGCAGTGCTTTGCGTTGCATGATTATCATTCCCTGACTGATCGTAAGCAGCCTCTACAAAGCCGTCGTTGCCTACACCTACCCACGTCACCAACGTGCCGTCCGAAACCTCTGTGTGTGTGAAGCTGCGCACTGCGCTCGGTGTTGTACTTCTGCGCACTCGTACAGTGTAAGGTGCTGCCGGATTATCGCCAGGATTAGGGCTATCGACTTCTGTTTCACTGCCCACTGCTGTATCTTCAACGCTGTGATTGCTATATATAAGCGTGTCAGGTGCGAAGGCGAAGGTTGCACCTGTGTAGCTGTCTAATATACCTGTTGCGCCGCCTGCCTGCCCGCCCCTGCTTTTACCTAGCCCTAAACCTAGTCCTAGTCTCATGTTAATAGCTTGTTTGGGTGATGAACAAAGTACAAACTGCCCGTGTGACTGTTGTTGCTGTCCCACCATTCGCTCCGTCCGGTGGCGAGCAAGTTACAGTAAGCGCATCGTTTGTGGTATCAGCAGAGAACGTAAAGCTCGCAGCGTTCATGTCGTTATCAGCATCCGTAAAGGTTGTTAAGTTAGGTGTTGCTGAATCAACTGTAACTGTGCCTGCATAGTTCTGAGCCTTGCCGAAAACTGTTTGCATCCGGCTATCGCCTTCCTCTAGCGTTACCGATGTGCCTATATCAGTTATTACCATAACGCAGTTGCCGCTGAAGCTCCAAAAGTTATTTTCATCGATCTTAATCCTTTCTTTAAAGGGCGCATCACCGTTAAGGAATAGATCAAAGTCGCCCGTCCCTGTCGAGCTTGCCCGGACGGTGATCTGCATATTTTGTGCCTGCCCTGTGCTGTCAGTATCAAAGCTACCTGAACTGTGTGACAAGCTGCCGTATAACATTGCTTTTGATTCAAAGCCGCCAGGTATTGTAGCAAAATCGGGCGCTTTATCTTCCATATCGTTATCTCTACCCCCACCGATAGTGCCATAGTTGGCGTTATTCAGGTTATCTAGACCACCCGATGTGGTGGCTCTATTCCCTATTGCTGTGTTACCTGAACCGCCCCCGACCACAGCGCTAAATGCGCCTGCTCTGTTGTTCCATCCACCGCCAACCGTGCTATGCGTATTATCTGCCGTATTTGCCTGCCCACCTGAAACCGTAGAATAAGTACCGGACGCTTCATTGTCAAAGCCACCTGAAACGTTAGAATCACTTCCTGACGCCTCGTTATTTATTCCAAGATTAATTGCATTTAAGCCGCGATTGATGTCGTCGGCAGTCGTCCCTGTAGCAGTGCCTGCAAAGAAATACCCTTTGCTATTATCAAAAAAGAAGCGCTGATCTTCACTGCTTGTACCGGTGTCATCAAGCGATGTCGAACCAAAAACAAAATCAAGCCCGGCGCTTGAACTAGCTGTGCGCACTGTATCAGCATCAATAGTGAAAACAGACGTACCACCCGGTAGGCGTATAGTGTCCCTGCCTATCTCGCTGCCTCCTGCATAATACACTGCGATGCTATCCTGTAGGATGCGCGTACTGTCAATGTCAGCCACGTAGGCTAAGTCCTTGTAGGCTGCCTCACTATAGCCCGAAAAGCGGTTGTCAACGTTGTCATAGAACAAAATGCCCTCGTCTGTCTCAGCAGGGGTGCTGCTTTGAGGGTCGAGCAGGATGTGCCCCCTGATTCGGGCATCGCCGTCGACGTCGAGTTCTTCTGAAGGTACATTTGTGCCTACACCAAAACCTATGTTATTTGTGAAGTTCACAAAGCTGCTTTCTGTATTCGTTGCAAACCTATGTACCCTCGTAGAGGTATTATTGCCCTTGTATATTTCAAGCTTTGAAACGTCTGTAGTGTTCGTATTGCGAAACAGCCTGATGATTGCTTTTGTGTTATTTTGAGGTAGTACATCAATATCGAGAAAGCCGTCAATAAGCGCATTATTGACCTTAGATATTTGCACATAGTTATTACTGAAGTCAGTAATATCTAAGTAGCTTGTTTCTGCCCCGTCATCGCTATATATCCTGAGCCCAGGGTTATCGCTTGATTCAAGCCGGATGTTGCCGCCGTCAACATCAAGTAGTTCGCGAGGGTCTGTTGTGCCTATGCCGACATTACCGGAGTTGTAATATATCTCACCTGATGTTGCACCTTCGCTCCATAACGAGCTGCCGCCAGATGCTGTGCCAGGCTCCCAAACCCCTGAGCTTGAATTATAGACAAGCACTTGCCCGTTCGTTGCGCCGTCTGTTGTCACATTGTGTAGATCATCTAAATTAGGATAGTAGGTAGGACGTACAAACAAAGTGCCGTTATTTGCTGCATTGACTACTGCTGCAATAGGGATGCGCAAAGAAGGCTCAGCAGGCGGTGTGTTTGTCAGGCAGCCCGCAGTTGTTGCGCTGAGGTATAAAATATCCCCATCAGCCCACGTCTCACTGCATACGCTGCCATCAGTGTCAATTTGCCTGATCTTACCGAACGCAGTCACAAAGCCGTCAGCACCGTTTGCTATTTCTTCAGTAGCTACGCCCATTATATACTTCGCCTCGCTCGTTGTATCTGCCCTTGCAAGCGCAATTAGCAGCCTGCCGGATGCGCCTAAGCTACCCTTGAATTGCACTACCTGCCCATCGTTGATCGTGCTGCCTGTTTGGTTTTTTACATAGTACAACATCTCCTGCCCGGTTTGCAGAGTTACTTCATCATCCAAGCCAATGTCGAGCGTGCTTTCATCAGTATTCCACGTGAGTAATCCAGGCACAACAGTAGCCCCCTGAGCGGTGTCAAAAGTAAGGCTTGGTAGCTGATATTCGTAGTAAGCAGTGTCGCCCTCAGTGATAACAAAATTTACTTTTGATGTATCATCAGGCCCAACCAACTGAGTGAGATCAATGCGGGTAGATGGCTGTGATATTGCACAACCTGCGCTAAATAGCGCAAAGGTGAGTAGTATTAATATTTTAGTTTTCATTAGCTTCATTGCAAATTAGTGGTTTTTAGCCGATTATCCAAAACTTGACGATCACTCTGCGCTTTGGCGTGAATGTCAGCACAACATCGCTGCCGTTTACGCTATAGTCATCTGTCTCGCTTAGCAGCACACCGTTATAGAATACGTCAATCAGGTTGGTATCTCCGGGCAGTGTGCCGCTGTTCTCTGTAACCGTTAATGTAGCGCTTGCAGGGTTATCGAACTTCTGCACATAGCGCTGTACGCTGCCCTGCCTGATGTTCGTTATAAATTCGCCTGTACCTAGTGTTATGTAGCTGTTAGTCCCAAAACTCCCTGATATATTCGCACTGCTTACAGCTATTGTTGTGTCACCAGATTGCAGGTTGCTCGTTACTGTGAAAGTCTGTGTATTGCCAGTTGTTCGGTCTATCATTGCGATAGTATCACCTGCCTGTACTAATCCGTCAACCGTTGCGGCGTCTATACCTATCGTCGTAACAGGATCACCATCACTGTAGCTGTTATCGCCTGTTGTGCTTACGATATGCCCGCCATCGTCAAATGCGCTTCCGATAGGGCTGTTTGCGCTAGTGCCGGGTACAACCTGCGGTCCTTCGCCAGGTGCTGAACCTCCACCTGGACTTGGCGTTAACGGCTCATCTACTGTTGTGAAGCCACTTGAGCTATCGCTGTACCCTATGCTTGTAAACTGCCCTCTCCACGTTTCTTGCTTACTGTTGTAGACCGCTTGCAATGCGATGAATTGCTCCGCCGTAGTGAACTTCAAAACGTTCCCGTAGCCGATTGCTGACTTACAGTATATCGTGCCGTCAAACACCTTAATTGGGAACCTGCGCTGATTAAGCAGTTCAATTGCTAATAAGCGCTGAATAAAAACCCCTGAACCTGTCAGCCCCTTTGTCCATGCGCTTGTTGGCTCCTGCTCTCCTGACACTTCGATGCTTATGCCATTGCTCCCTAAAAATGCAACGCCATCACCAATAATAACCTCTTTTTCTAGCACCGCTGAGGCATCGCTATTATCCGGGTTTTGTGTTATCGCCCGGTTAAGCTGCGAAGGGAAGGTCCCATCGTTATTCATTACCTGAAGGGTAATATCGTTGAAGGTGAATTCCTCAGAAGTAGGGTAGTCGGGGGCACTGAAGTTAGACCCATCCGAGCGAAGTGATATAATGTAATCGACATCAAACGTAAACGCTGCTATTGTTGCTACGTCATCAGGGATTGCTGCCGTTATGAAATTTATTTCCTGGCTGACAAACTGCGGCAGCGATTGCAAAGGGTTAATAATAGAGTATTCCCCGCCTTCCCAATCCGCTGCACTATACCCCGAAAGGCCACCAATCAGCGTATACGTCCTACCTAGTGAATAGGTAGTGCCACCATCAGTAAAACCTATCTGTATTGCTACGATAGAAACTACAGGCTCGTGCAGCTCAACCAAATCAGGCAGTGGTAGTGTAGGCGCTCCAAAAAGCGCTCTAGTGCGAAGTGTGCCCGATATTCGCAGCCTTTTGTCCTTTGCAGGCAGTACGATTGTCTCTGTAGGGGTAGAATCATCCCAATTGCGCCCCTTTAAGTAATTTCTATCGTCTTGGTGATTGAAGTCTATCTGCACCTTACGGATAGAGGGTAGGTAGGTTAATACCCCCTCACTTGCTGTAATAAAATCGTCTGCGCCTTCATCTACCTCTACCGATACATTTGTGTTTGTGCCGGGCTTACTCCTGTCTTTGTAATATCTGTGCTGATAGATGCTGCCTGTCTCCCTGTATTCGTTCCACTGCTCAAAATGCCAAGCACCATCGGCAAGGTAAATGCGAGCGCCCCATATGGCACAAATGTTTTTTAACACATCGTAGGCGCTTGTATATACTTCATCGCCGTTATCATCATAGTCAATGAAGGCAAGATGGTCAACAAATGTTCGGTCCATCTCATTAACTGTTAGCGCTGCTGTAGCGTCTTGATCTTCGTACCACCTTACAATAGACAGTAGGTAGTCATCTGTAGCTCCCCAAAAATCTTGCAGCCCTGTTTTGTCAAGGATATTGAACAGGTGATCTTTGAATGTTACCCGCCCGCTGTAGGCTGTACCATCATCATTGTAGTCAATTGCTTTCAACCTGTTTAGCCCATCCTTAGCGTTAATATTTACGTTCGCCAGCTTATCAGCCCATCGGTCATCCTCATATCGTACCTGATCTGCAAGTATGTAGCCGCACCAATAAAGGTTGTCACTGCTGTCAAGGATGCGCAAAGTAAATC
>Ga0209925_1001494_pt1 | contig 11724 bp, 9 predicted proteins | sample SalPonR2_A_D1_MG_FD_185702 | JGI IMG/M metagenome (GOLD analysis project Ga0209925, IMG submission 185702) | Salt pond soil microbial communities from South San Francisco under conditions of wetland restoration - Salt Pond MetaG R2_A_D1_MG... ...
GGTGGTGTGCTCGTCTTCGCCATTCCATTGGCGATCCTCGTCGTCGGCTTCCTCATGTGGTCGGCCAATATCGGCGGTGACGACAATGCGCTCGATGCGCCCGACACGCCCGACGTGGTCGAAGACGCGCAGCCCATGGAGCCGGCCGAGACCGAATGACGCCGGCCGGGCGCGGCCCGTCCCGTCCCAGCATGGCCCGTCTCACGAATACGACCGCGCCGGTCATGCACCGGGCGCGGTCCTCTGTTTTTCTGCCTCACATTCAAACCGGCCGCGCCGCAGTCCGGCGGACCCGACGGGACGTTGCCCATGCTGACACTGACCTGCCCCTATTGCGGCGTCGCCGCCTGCGAAACGGAACTCGAGCCCGGTGGCGAGGCGCATCTGAAACGCTTCGGCCCCGGCTCGTCGGACGATGACTTCGAGGCCTATCTCTTTCTGCGTCCCAACGTGCGGGGCGTTCATTTCGAACGCTGGCGGCACGCCATGGGCTGCGGCAAGTGGTTCCTCGCCGCGCGCGACACGGCGACGCTGGAGGTCTTCGGCACCTATCCGGCACAGACCACCGAACCGCCTACCGACATCGTCGCGGCCATCAAGGCGAAGCGCCCCGAGTGGGAGGGACGTTCATGAGCACCCGTCTGGCCGATGGCGGCCGCCTGATCGACCGCACGCGCAAGGTCGAGTTCACCTTCAACGGCAAGCGGTTCTCCGGCCATCCCGGCGACACGCTGGCCTCGGCGCTCATGGCGAATGGTCAGCGGATCGTGGGCCGGTCCTTCAAGTATCACCGCCCGCGCGGCATCGTGGCCTCCGGCGCGGAGGAGCCCAACGCGCTGGTCAACCTCGGGCAGGGCGCCCGGCACGAGCCCAACCAGCGCGCCACCACGACCGAGCTGTTCGACGGTCTTGCCGCCTCCTCTCAGAATCACTGGCCGAGCCTCGAATGGGACATCGGCGAGGTGAACGCGGCCATCGCGCGCTTCCTGCCGGCGGGATTCTACTACAAGACCTTCATCCATCCGCGCGCATTCTGGAAGCACGTGTTCGAGCCCTTCATCCGCCAGTCGGCGGGGCTGGGGAAAGCGCCCGATCCGAAACACACCGACCCCGACCGCTACGAGCAATTCTACGTCCATGTGGACCTGGTCGTCGCCGGCGGCGGCATCGCGGGGCTTCAGGCAGCACTCGAGGCCGGACGGGCCGGGGCGAGGGTGCTGGTGTGCGAGCAGACCGCGCATTGGGGCGGACGCGCGCCGGTGGACGGCGTCGAGATCGACGGCAAGCCCGCCGGGGACTGGATCGCGGCTGCCGTCTCCGAACTGGAGGCGATGGAGAACGTGCATCTCCGCCCCCGCACCATGGTCGCGGGCGTCTATGACCACGGCTATGTGCTGGCCTACGAGCGCGTGTCCGATCACGCCCCGCAGGACGGGGTGCCGCGCCACCGGCTCTGGCGCATCCGGACGGGGCAGGTGATCTCGGCCATCGGCGCGATCGAGCGCCCGCTCAGCTTTGCCGGCAACGACAAGCCGGGTGTGATGCTGGCCTCCGCCGTGCGCGACTACCTCGTTGAGTATGGCGTGAGCCCGGGGGACCGCACGGTCGTGGTCACGAACAACGACGACGCCTATCGCACGGCCATCGCCATCCGGCGCGCGGGTCTCGACGTGCCGTGCATCGTCGATGCGCGGCCCACGGCCGACGGACCGCTGCCGCAGGAGGCACGGGCGTTGGGCATCCCGGTGAAGACGGGCACCGCCATCGCGGGCGTGAAGGGCATCCGCGGCGTGGTCGCGGTGCAGCTCTGCAAACAGGCGGGCGAGGGCGCGGTGACCGAGGACGTGATCTGCGAGGCCGTCGCCATGTCCGGCGGCTGGTCCCCGGCGGTGCATCTCTGGTCCCATTGCGGCGGCAAGCTTACCTGGGACGAGGCGGGGGCGTTCTTCCGGCCTGATCCCGACCGGCCGCCGACCAACCAGTCGGGCGAAGGCTTCGTGGTTTGCGCGGGGGCATCGGATGGGGCGCTCCATGCGGGCGAGGTGATAAAAAATGCGTCAGCCGCGGTCAGCAAGGCATTGACGACGCTTGGCAAAAAAACGGCAGGCAACCCGCCGAAGGCCACGGCGCCCGATGAGGCGGCGCTTGCCCCCGTCTGGATGATGCCGCAGGGCGCGGGGATCAAGAAACGCGCCAAGATGTGGCTCGATTTCCAGAACGACGTGAAGGTCTCCGACGTGCAGCTTGCCGCGCGCGAAGGCTACGAAAGCGTGGAGCACACCAAGCGCTACACCACGCTCGGCATGGCGACCGATCAGGGCAAGCTCAGCAACATCAACGGACTGGCGATCCTTGCCGACACGCTGAACGCGCCGATCCCGCAGGTGGGCACCACGACCTTCCGCCCGCCCTTCACGCCCATCTCCATGGGCGCGATCGCCGGCGAGGCGCGGGGCGAGGTGTTCCAGCCGCTCCGTCGCACGCCCCTACATGCCCGCCACGAGGATGCCGGGGCCGAGTGGGAGCCTGTCGGCCAGTGGCGGCGGCCCTACTGCTTCCCCAAACCGGGCGAGAGTAAGCGCGACGCGGTTAACCGCGAGATCACGGCGACGCGGTCCTCCGTGGGTCTTCTCGACGCCTCGACGCTGGGCAAGATCCTCGTGAAGGGGCCCGACGCGGGGCGTTTCATGGACATGCTCTACACCAACATGATGAGCACGCTGAAACCGGGCAGGTGCCGCTATGGGCTGATGTGCTCGGAGAACGGGTTTCTCATGGATGACGGCGTTGTCGCGCGGCTGGATGAGGACACGTTCCTTTGCCACACCACCACGGGCGGCGCGGATCGCATCCACGCCCACATGGAGGACTGGCTGCAGTGTGAGTGGTGGGACTGGCAGGTCTACACCGCGAACGTGACCGAGCAATGGGTCCAGATCGGCGTGGTCGGGCCGAAGGCGCGCGAGGTCCTGGCAAGCCTCGGCGGAGACATGGACCTCTCGAAGGACGCGCTGCCCTTCATGGCCTGGGCCGAGGGCAAGCTGGGCGCGTTCGACGCGCGTGTCTTCCGCATCTCGTTCTCCGGTGAACTCAGCTTCGAGGTGGCTGTGCCCGCTTCCCAGGGTCTCGCCTTCTGGGATGCGCTGATGGCGGCCGGAGAGCCGCACGGCATCACGCCCTACGGCACCGAGGCTCTGCACGTGATGCGGGCCGAGAAGGGCTTCATCATGATCGGCGACGAAACCGACGGCACGGTGATCCCGCAGGACCTCGGCCTTCACTGGGCGATCTCGAAGAAGAAGGACGACTACCTCGGCAAACGCGCGCAGGAGCGCCCGCACATGACCGACCCGGAACGCTGGCAATTGGTGGGCCTCGAGACGCTGGACGGGTCTGTCCTGCCCGACGGGGCCTATGCCATCGCGGAGGGTGAGAACGCCAATGGCCAGCGCAACACGCAAGGCCGCGTGACCTCGACCTATTTCTCGCCGACACTGGGCCGCGGCATCGCCATGGGCCTTGTGCTGCACGGGCCCGACCGGATGGGCGAGGTGCTGGAATTCGCGCGGACGGCGCGGGACCCGGATAGCAATCTGCGCACCGTCGAGGCGCGGATCGTCAGCCCGGTCTTCTACGACCCGGACGGGGAGAAGCAGAATGTCTGAGATCGCTGTCAGTGCGCTGAACGGGGAAGAGGCCTCGGGGCTCGTCACCCTGCGCGAGATGGGGCTGCAGGGCATGGTGACCCTGCGCGCAGACCTCTCGAAGGCTGCAAGCGCTGTGAAGAAGGTGACCGGCGCGGCCATGCCCGACCGGCGCGCCATCAGCGCGGGCAAGGCGGCATCGGTCGCGTGGATGTCTCCCGACGAGGTGATGATCCTGTGCGATCACGCGCGCGCCGACGCGATCGTGGCGGAGCTGGCCGAGGCGCTGACGGGCCAGCACCATCTGGCCGTCAACGTCTCCGACGCGCGGGCCATGTTTTCGCTTTCGGGTGAGGCGGGCGTCCTGAAGGACGTGCTGGCCAAGATCACGCCCGCCGACATGGCCGCCCTTGGCCCCGGCGAGATGCGGCGCACGCGGCTGCAGCAGGCGGCCGGCGCGATCTGGTTGGAAAGCGAGACCGAGGCGCGGGTGATCTGTTTCCGCTCGGTGGCGCGCTATGTCTTCGACCTGCTTGCCATCTCGGCGCGCGACGGCGGGGCGGTCGGATATCACTGACCTCCCGAAGCGCAAAACGAAAGGCTTGGCGATCCTTGCTAGCCGGGCAGGGTGAACCGTTCAACGCCCGCCCGTTCGAGCCACGGGTCCCAGGCCGGATCACAAAGAAAGGACAGGAAATCCCGCGCCGCAGGGCTGTCCGAGGAAGGGCGCGCCAGGAATATCGACATCTCGATGTCGGTTCCCATCTCGGGCGGGCAGATCGCAACGGCCCTGACGCCGCTCGTCGCCCTGACGACCGTGAGCGGCGCCACCGCCAATCCACAGCGACCGTCGGCCACTGCACAGATCGGTTCACCAGTGCCCATGGGTTTGAGCCGCCCTGCAATCTGCGCGCGCACGCCCAGCCGGTCGGTCATTTCGTGAAAGATTCGTCCGCTTGTGCCGGTTCCCGTGAAGGCTATGGTTTCAGCATCGAGGAGAAGCGCCGCTATCGCACCGGGTGATGAGGCGGGATCGTCGGTCGCACCGGCAGCCGCAAGGGCGAGCGGCACGCGCCCGAAGGCCGCGTGACTGCTCCCCTCGGCATGACCTGACGCCACGAGGTCGGGGACATACCAGGGATTGGTGATGGCCAGGTCGAAATGCGCTCCTCCCAGAATGCGTACTGGCACCTCCGGATTGAGGAGGATTTCCGTCTCCACCGCCACCCCAGAAGCGCGTCGGTATTCCTCGACGAGCGTCGGAAGGACCCCTTTCAGGGCGACGGGCCCGATCAACGCCATCGTCATGGGCGACTCCAATCCAGAAGATTCGCCTTTTGGTATAACCCGGCGCAGGAGTGCCGGGTCGCCAATTCGGATTTCTCGGCCGGAGCACCCTCCACCGGGTTGACGTGACCCCGCCCGGACCTCCATCTGTCCAGCAATGGAAACCGACAAAGAGGGGGGCCACGACATGGCTTTCGAACTTCCCGATCTTCCCTATTCGCACGACGCGCTCGCCGATCTCGGCATGAGCCGGGAGACGATGGAGTATCACCACGACATCCACCACAAGGCCTATGTCGACAACGGCAACAAGCTGATCGACGGCACCGAGTGGGCCGGCAAGAGCCTCGAGGACATCATCACCGGCACCTACCAGGCCGGCGCGGTGGCGCAGAACGGTATCTTCAACAATGCCTCGCAGCATTGGAACCACATGCAGTTCTGGGAAATGATGGGTCCCGGCACCGGCGGCATGCCCGGTGAGCTGGAAAGCGCGCTGGTCGAAGCCTTCGGGTCGGTCGATAAGTTCAAGGAAGATTTCGCCGCCGCCGGCGCGGGCCAGTTCGGTTCGGGCTGGGCGTGGCTGGTGAAGGACACCGACGGCTCGCTCAAGGTCACCAAGACCGAGAACGGCGTGAACCCGGTCTGCTTCGGGCAGACGGCGCTTCTGGGCTGCGACGTGTGGGAACACTCCTACTACATCGACTTCCGCAACAAGCGCCCCGCGTATCTGCAGAACTTCCTCGACAACCTCGTGAACTGGGAAAACGTCGCCTCGCGGATGTGATCCCAGAGGGCGCGGTCCCGACACCACGGCACGGAAGGCCCGCCTGAACCCGGCGGGCCTTTTTCGTCGGTTCCGGCGCTGTCCACGGCCCCGGCCGCAGCCGCCGCTTGACCCTCCGCCGCCGGCGTGAAAAGCCGCCCATGGTGGCAAAGAGGAGAGCTGGGTTTGGGCGACAGCGCGAAGGGCGTCCTTGCGATGGCGGCGGCCTGCACGATCTGGGGTCTGTCGCCCCTGTTCTACGCGCTTCTGTCCCACATTCCACCCATGGAGGTGTTGGCCCACCGCACACTCTGGTCGCTGGTGATCTTCGCCGGCATTCTCGCGCTGCAGGGGCGTCTGGCGGAGCTTCCGGCAGCCCTGTCGACGCGGCGGCTCTTTCTGCTCGTGGCGCTGTCGACGGCGATGATCTCGGTGAACTGGTTTCTCTTCATCTACGCGGTCGGCGTGGGCCGCACGGTCGAGGCGTCGCTGGGCTACTACATCTACCCGCTGGTCGCCGTGGCCATCGGCGCGGTGGTCCTGCGCGAGGGCCTCGGCGCGCTGCAGGCGGTGGCGGTGGCGCTGGCGGCCGGCGCCGTCCTTGTCCTGACGGTCGGGCTGGGCGCGCCGCCATGGATCTCGCTCACGCTTGCCACGACCTTCGGGGTCTACGGGCTTCTGAAACGTTGGGTCATGGCGGGGCCGGTCGTCTCGGTCACCTCGGAGGTGCTGCTGTTCCTTCCGCTGGCCCTGGGCTACCTGATCTGGGTGGCGTCGAAGGGGGGCCTGAACCTATCGCCCGGTGACATGGCGCTTTTCGTTGCCTCGGGCCCGATGACGGCGGTGCCGCTTATCCTGTTTTCCTATGCGGCCAAACGCGTGCGCATGGCGACGGTGGGGTTGATCCAGTATCTCAACCCCAGCTTGCAATTCGCCGTGGCCGTGCTGATCCTGAACGAGGCGATCACGATATGGCACATGATCGCATTTCCGGTGATCTGGCTGGCGCTGACATTCTATTCGGTGGCCACGTTGAGGGGACCGCGGCGCGTGGCGTCCTGAGGGCGGCAAGGGCGGATATGCCCCGGCGAAATCCCCGTTGACGAAAAGTGCGTTCCAACTCCTGATGGCGCGGGAGGTAAACCATGGAACTCACGCTTGCCTCGGCCTTTTCGCAGGAAGGGCTGCTCGGCCATGCCGCCTATGTGCTGCTTGTGCTTTCGATGCTCATGCGCACGCTACTGTGGCTGCGCCTTCTGGTCATCGCCTCGGCGATCCTCGGGATATCCTATTCGGCGTTCATCCTCGGTGACCCGGTCTCGACCTTCTGGGAAAGCTGCCTCGCCATCGTGAATGTCGGGCAGCTTCTGCTGACCCACTGGCGCAGCATCCGCGCGCGCTTCACCGAGACGGAGGCGCATTTCATCGCCCGTCACCTGCCGGGGCTCGGGCGCGGCGACGCCCGCGCGCTGATCGACCGCGGCCGCTGGGTCGCGCTGGAGGCCGGGGCCTGCCTTGCCGTGCAGGGCCAGCCCGTCGATCAGCTGAGCTACATCGCCGAGGGGCGCGCGGACGTCCGCGTGGGCGGCGCGCGCGTGTCGAATTGCGGCGCGGGCGATTTCGTGGGCGAGATGACGGCGCTGACGGGGCTTCCGGCAACGGCCACGGTGATCGCCACGAGGCCGCTGACCGTCTGGCAGATCGATGCGGCGCGCCTGCGCGAGGCGACCCGGCGGCGCGACGAGGTCTCGCGCGAGCTGGAGGCCGCCTTCGCCCGCAACTACCGCGACAAGATCGTCGAGATGAACCGCCTCGTTTCGGTCGGAGAGATACCCGACAGGCTGCCGGCCTAGCGCGCCAGCCGCGCCATCAGCGCGGGCAGGTCGGGGACTGTCTCGATGAAGGATTTCAGGCTCGGCGCGGCGAAGCCCTGCTCGATCACATGGTCGATCAGCGCCACGAGCGGTTGCCAGTAGCCCCTGGTGTCGAGCAGGTAGATCGGCTTTTCGTGCAGGCCCAGCTGCCGCCATGTCAGGACCTCGAAGAACTCGTCGAGGCTGCCCGCGCCGCCTGGCAGGACGACGACCGCCTCGGCGTTCATGAACATGACCTTCTTGCGCTCGTGCATCGTCTCGGTGACGACGAAGGTCGTGAGATCCCGTTTGCCCACCTCCAGCGCCATCAGGTGCCCCGGGATCACGCCGAAGGTCTCGCCGCCCGCCGCCTGGGCGGCGCGCGCGACAGCGCCCATGAGACCCACGTCCCCGGCCCCGTACACCAGCCGGTGCCCATCGCGGGCCAGTTCCGTGCCCAAAGCCGTCGCCACGTCCATGTATTCGGGGGCCGCGCCGGGCCGCGAGCCGCAATAGACACATATCGATGAGCGTGGCATGGCATCCCTTGCGCTTGGTCGCGTTTTCCGTCCTGATAGTGGGGTCTGCGCGCGGTCTCAACCCAAACCGGGGGACGGTATGAGGGTGGCCGCGCAGCACCCCGGTTCGGGGGCATGAACCCGGGAGGTCATCCATGGCATCTGACACGGCGTCTGACGTGAACATGAAGGCGATCGTCGCGGTCCTTGTCGGTCTGGGCGTGGCGGGTGCGATCGCGTTCGTGGCCACGCGCGACAGTGGTGTGCCACGGGACGAGGCTGCCGTGTCGGAGGACGCCGTGTCGGAGGACGCGGGCGAACAGGTCACGGCAGTGCCCGAGGCTGTCGAACCCGGCGGGTCCGACGATACCGCGCCCGAGACTGTGGCGCTCCCCGATCCGCTCCGCTTCGATCAGATCCGCGTCGCGCCCGATGGCTCGACCGTCATCGCCGGGCAGGCCCCCTCCGGGGCCGAGGTCTCGCTCCGCCTCGACGGCGAGGAGGTCGGTACCGCCCAGAGCAGCGGGGCGGGGGACTTCGCCGCCATCCTGACGATCTCGCCCTCGGATCAGCCCCGGATCATGAGCCTGACAGCCATAGTGCCGGACGGCACCGAGGTGACCGGAGAGGACACCGCGATCATCGCGCCTTTCGGGCGTGCCGCAACGGATGAGCCCGACGCGCCCGCCCCGGCGGAGATCGCCGAGGACACGACGCCGGAGACCGTGCCGGACACGACCGAGATGACCGCCGCCGAGTCGACGGAAACGGGCCCGTTGGTGCCTTCAGGCGATGCCACGGGCAGGGCGGATAGCGCCGACAGCACGGACGCCCCCACGGCCGGCGAGACCGTGGCCGAGGTTGCGCCCGACACCACCGCGCCCGACACCACGGTGCCCGACACTGCAAGGACGGACATCGCAGGGACGGAGGCCGCCGCGACTGGCGGCCCCGCCGAGGCGGAGGCGGAGGCGACCGACCGGACCGAGGCCGCCGTCGCTCCTGCGCCCGTTCCGGAAGAGACCGCGTCAAGTGAGGCCCCCGCCGCGCCGGAGCCCGCGTCACCCCAGGCCCCCGAGGTCGCTGCGGCACCGCCGGAGGCACCGGAACCCGTGGCTACCCCGCCAGAGGCCCCGGACATCGCAGAGGCCGCGGAGGTCGTGGAAGCGACGCCCGAGGTCTCCGAACCCCCCGAGGCGCCTTCCATCGTCATCGCCAGCCCCGAGGGTGTGCGTGTCGTGCAGGACGCCCGGGCACCGCCCGAGGCGCTCACAGAGGTGCAGATCGACGCGATCACCTACACGACCGAGGGCGACGTGGCGCTATCGGGGCGCGGGCCGGCTGACACTCAGGTGCAGATCCTGCTGAACAACCGCCCCGTCGAACTGGGCGAGATCGGGCCCGCCGGTCAGTGGTCGCTGGAGCTTCCGGATGTCGATCCGGGGACCTACACGCTGACCGTGGCGCAGCTTTCGCCCGGCGGCGAGATCGAGTCGCGCGTCGATACGCCGTTCCTGCGCGAGGACCCGGCGCGGATTGTCGCGGCCTCGCCCATGCGGGTCGGCGAAGGCGTATCCATCATAACGGTGCAGCCGGGCTTCACGCTCTGGGGCATCGCCGAGGCCAATTTCGGCCAGGGCATCTCCTATGTGCAGATCTTCGATGAAAACCGGGACAGCATCCGTGACCCGGACTGGATCTTCCCCGGGCAGATCTTCCGCCTGCCGGACCTGCCGCGCGGAGCAGCCGTCGAATAAGACGCCGGGGCCCGTGGTCGCACTGGTCAAGCCCGCTCGCGGGGCATAGGTAAGGCACGGGCCAGCCAGAAAGCTTCCATGCCAGCCGATACGACCAATACCCCGACCGCGAGCGGTCTGCCAAAGAGGTCCCGGACCGACGCGGCGGATGCGCCGCAGGACACCGGCGCGGAACGCGCCACCGGACCCAGCATCGAGGAGGCCGAACGCCGCTCGGGTTGGCGGACGATCCGCAAGGTCGTGCCCTATCTCTGGCCGGAGGGCGAGACCTGGGTCAAACGCCGGGTGGTGCTGGCGCTGGCCATGCTGGTCATCGCCAAGCTCGTCGCCGTCGCCACGCCTTTTCTCTACAAGGCCGCCGTCGATGGCCTCGCCGGCGAAAGCGCGGGTTCCCCGGCCTGGCTTCTGGCCGTGGGTGCGGTAGGCATCACGGTGGCCTATGGCATCGCGCGGCTGGCCAATGTCGGGTTCCAGCAGTTGCGCGACGCCGTTTTCGCCCGGGTGGCGCAGGGGGCGCTGCGCCAGCTGGCGCTGGAGACGTTCCAGCACATCCACGCGCTTTCCATGCGCTATCACATCACCCGGCGCACGGGGGGCTTGAGCCGGATCATCGAGCGTGGCGTGAAGGGCGTCGAGTTCCTTTTGCGGTTCCTCTTGTTCTCGGTGGGGCCGCTGGTGCTGGAGCTGGCGCTGACGGGCATCATCCTCGCGGTGGTCTTCGACATCTCGTACCTCGTCGTGCTGACGGTCACGATCGCGCTTTACATCTGGTTCACCTTCAAGGTGACGGAGTGGCGGGTGAAGATCCGCCGCCAGATGAACGAGCAGGACACGGATGCCAACCAGAAGGCCATCGACAGCCTGCTGAACTACGAAACGGTCAAGTATTTCGGCGCCGAACGCCGCGAGGCAGAACGCTATGACGCCGCGATGGAGGGCTACGAACACGCGGCGATCAAGACCTCGCTGTCGCTTGCCTTTCTGAACTTCGGGCAATCCTTCATCATCACGACGGGCCTTGTGGTCGTCATGGTGATGGCGGCACTCGGCGTGCAGTCGGGCGAGCTGACCGTGGGCGATTTCGTCATGGTCAATGCCTACATGATCCAGATCACCCTGCCGCTCAATTTCCTCGGCACCGTCTACCGCGAGATCCGACAGTCGCTGGTGGACATGGGCGAGATGTTCGACCTTCTGGAACAGCCCCGAGAGGTTGCCGACAAGCCCGGTGCGCCGGATCTGGAGGTCACGGGTGGCGAGGTCGTCTTTGACGAGGTGCGCTTCGCCTACGATGCATCGCGGCCGATCCTGAAGGGCATTTCCTTCCGCGTGGCCCCTGGCGAGACGCTGGCGCTGGTGGGGCCGTCGGGCTCGGGCAAGTCCACCATCGGGCGGCTTCTGTTCCGGTTCTACGACGTGGTGGGCGGCGCGATCCGCATCGACGGACAGGATCTGCGCGATATCACGCAGGAAAGCCTGCATGCCCAGATCGGCGTCGTGCCGCAGGACACGGTGCTGTTCAACGACACGATCCGCTACAATATCGCCTATGGCCGTCCCGAGGCGAACGCGGCGGAGATCGAGGGCGCCGCGAAAGCCGCCAATATCCATGATTTCATCCTGTCGCTGCCCGAGGGCTATGACACGCAGGTCGGCGAACGGGGTCTGAAGCTGTCGGGCGGCGAGAAGCAGCGCGTCGGCATAGCGCGCACGCTGCTGAAGGACCCGCCGATCCTGTTGCTCGACGAGGCGACGAGCGCGCTCGACACCGAGACCGAGCGGTCGATCCAGTCGGAGCTGAAGATGATGGGGCAGGGCCGGTCGGTGATCACCATCGCGCACCGTCTGTCCACCATCGTCGATGCCGACCGGATCATGGTGCTGGAGGCCGGCGAGGTG
>Ga0209925_1001496_pt1 | contig 11723 bp, 11 predicted proteins | sample SalPonR2_A_D1_MG_FD_185702 | JGI IMG/M metagenome (GOLD analysis project Ga0209925, IMG submission 185702) | Salt pond soil microbial communities from South San Francisco under conditions of wetland restoration - Salt Pond MetaG R2_A_D1_MG... ...
CCCTCTCGCTTGCCCTCGGCACCCCCGCGCTCAGCGTCATCGGCACGTTCGGCGCGGCGCTGACCGTGGGGCTCAAGCGCGGCGGATTGCTCCTCAGCCTGCTTGTGCTGCCGCTCTACGTGCCTACATTGATTTTCGGGGCCGAGGTGGCCCGGCGTGGCGCGGAAGGGTTCGATATCACCACACCGCTGCTGCTGCTCGCGGGGATCACCTGCGGCACCATCGCGCTTTTGCCTTTCGCCTCGGCTGCGGTATTGAGGGTCAACCTGCGATGAACAAAGGAAACGGGATGAGCCTGAACTCGCTCTGGGAATATGCCAATCCCAAGAAATTCATCCAGACCACCGACCGCGTCTTGCCGTGGTTCGCTTGGTCCGCTGCGCTGACGCTGGTGGTCGGGCTGGTCTGGGGGTTTTTCTTCACGCCGGATGATTACCGGCAGGGCTCCACCGTCAAGATCATCTACCTGCACGTGCCCTCGGCGCTGATGGCGATCAATGCCTGGCTGATGATGCTGGTCACCTCGCTGATCTGGATCGTGCGCCGCCATCACGTCAGCGCCCTTGCCGCCCGCGCCGCCGCCCCCGTGGGCATGATCATGACGGTGATCGCGCTGCTGACCGGTGCGATCTGGGGCCAGCCGATGTGGGGCACCTGGTGGGCCTGGGACCCGCGCCTCACGAGTTTTTTAATCCTGTTCCTGTTCTATCTCGGCTATATCGCGTTGTGGGAGGCGATCGAGAATGACGACACCGCCGCTGATCTCACCTCGATCCTGTGCCTGGTGGGCTCGGTCTTTGCCCTGCTCAGCCGCTACGCGGTGAATTTCTGGAATCAGGGGCTGCATCAGGGGGCCTCGCTCAGCCTCGACAAGGAGGAGAACGTGGCCGACGTGTTCTGGTATCCCCTGCTGGTGGCGATGGCGGGGTTCGTCCTCCTGTTCATCGCACTGGTGCTGATGCGCACCCGGACTGAGATCCGCGCGCGCCGGATGCGCGCGCTACTGGCACGGGAGAGGATGGGCGCATGATGCCGGACCTGGGAAAATACGCCGACGCGGTGCTGTCGTCCTATGCCGTGTCATTGGTGCTCCTGGCGCTCATCGTCTGGCTCAGCCTGCGCCGCTCAAAACGCATCAAGAGTGACCTGGAAGAGGTTGAACGCAAGGTGAAATCCAATGGCTAAGCTATCACCATTGATGATCGCCCCGCTGGTGATATTCGCGGGCTTCGCGGGGCTGGCCCTTGTGGGTCTGGGGCGCGACAATCCGAATGAACTGCCCTCGGCGCTCCAGGGCAAGGCGGCACCTGCGGTCGCAGTCACATCGCTTGGCAACGGCGCGCCCTTCACCGATGCCGACCTGCGCGCGGGCGAGGCGACGCTTGTGAATTATTGGGCCAGTTGGTGCGCGCCCTGCCGGGTGGAGCATCCCAATCTCGAGGAACTCGCCGAAAGCGGGATCACGATCTACGGAGTGAATTACAAGGACAAGCCGGGCAATGCGCTCGGGTTTCTGGAAGAGCTGGGCAATCCCTACGCCGCCATGGGCGCGGATGCGCAAGGGCGCATGGCGCTTGATTGGGGGGTCTATGGTGTACCCGAAACCTATGTGATCAACGGTGACGGGCAGATCGTGCTGCGCTTTGCCGGGCCGGTCACCGACCGGGTGATGGAGAGCACGATTCTGCCCGCGATCGAGGCGGCGCAGCAGTAAGCCCGCCCAGCGTCACGCGAAAATCTGCGCCCGGTGCTCTTCGAGATAGATCCGCAACCACGGGGTAAAGCGGGATGGGTCGGCCGCGATCCGCGCGCGCAATGCGTCCATCGCGCACCACTCCACCTCCATCACTTCGTCGGGATTGGGGGCGACGGGAATGGGCGACGCGACCTCGGCAGTGAAAATATCAACCACCTCATGTTCAATCAGCCCGCCGCCAACATCGGCGCGGTATTCCACGCGGTCGCGATACCCCAGGTCCAGCCCGGAAATGCCCAGTTCCTCGTCCAGCCGACGGCGCGCACAGGCCGCAGGATCTTCGCCCCAATGCGGATGCGTGCAGCAGGTATTCGCCCACAGCCCCGGCGTGTGATACTTGCCCAGGGCGCGGCGCTGCAACAACACCCGCTCGCCGCACATCACGAAGACCGACACCGCCTTGTGCCGCAGCCCGCGCTGATGCACTTCAAGCTTTTCAACCGCGACCAGATCGCCGGCCACCCAGGTTGGGATCATCACGCTCATGTATAGGCCGCCGGCACCAGCCGGGTCAGGTGAGCAAGGTTCTTCAATCCGATCTTGAGATGCGCCATCGGGCGGGCCTTCACCAGTTTCTTGTTCATATAGGCCTCGAAGGTAAGGCGCTGCACGTCGATATCATGGCACAGCGAGACAAACCGCTCACGCCGCTCATCGGACTTGTAATAGGCATTCTGCATCGAGGCCAGCACCCGGAACACGGTTTTATGCTCTCGCATGAAGAGCTGCCGGGCCAGCCGCAGATCCTTTACGCGCCCCGACGCGAGACATGCCGCCGCCGCCGTCGCGGCCACCCGTCCGCCGACCATGGCATAGTAAATCCCCTCACCCGAGGAGGGGGCCACCACCCCCGCCGCATCGCCCGCCAGCACCACGTCGCGGCCATTGTCCCAGCAATCCAGCGGCTTCAAAGGGATCGGCGCACCCTCGCGGCGAATGGTCGGGCAATCGGCAAGCCCGCTGGAAACGCGCAGCGCCGCCGTCGCCTGTTTGAGATCCACACCCTTGACCATCGACCCCATGCCGACGCTCGCAGATTTGCCATGCGGGAACACCCAGCCATAGAAATCGGGCGAGATCGCGCCGTCATAGATCACGTCACAGCGCGCCGGGTCATAACCCCCGGTGGCCTGCGGGGCCTCGATGATCTCGTGATAGGCGATGACATAGGGTATCTTGTCGCCGCCCGGCACCTCGTCCCGCGCCACGTTAGAACGCGCACCATCCGCACCGATGATCAGGCGGGTCTCAAGACGGCGCTCCTCGCCGCTCGCCTTGTCGCGGTAGATCACGGCGGGCGCATCGCTCGCGCGGTCGATTCGCAGATAGGTGCCCGTGACGCGCTCGGCCCCGGCCTGTGCCGCACGGGCACGCAGGAACTCGTCAAAATGCTCGCGGTCCACCATCCCGACAAAGCCGTTCTCGATGGGGATATCCACATGCCGACCCGTCGGCGAAATCATCCGCGCGGTGCTGATCTTGGCGACCAACTGCGCATCGGGCAGATCGAAATCCGCAATCAGGCGCGGCGGAATCGCCCCGCCACAGGGCTTGATCCGCCCGTCCCGGTCCAAGAGCGCCACGCTATGACCCGAGCGCGCCAGATCCTCGGCCGCCGTGGCCCCGGACGGGCCACCGCCCACGATAACAACATCATACATGCTCATTCTCCCGGAACGAGGGTCGCAGCACCGCGGTCGCGACCGTGATCAATCACCCTTAGCGCCAAAAGCGCCGAGAGCACGAATAAAGCAGCCTCAAAGGCAAAGACCGCGCCAAAGGCGGGGGCATCCGCGACCATCACCCGGCGCATCACATCGACCGCCGCCGCACCGACCAGCCCGCCAAAGCCCGCCGCCATCGCCTGCGCCGCACCCCACAGACCCATGCGCGTGCCCTCGCGCGAGCCGCGCCCCTGCCCGGCAAGCGCCATCATCGCGCCGATGGCGGCGACCGCGAACATGCCGTTGAAGAACCCCAGCAATACAACCGCCGGCACCAGCGCCGCCGCCACGCCCGACGCCCCGAGCGCGGTGATCACCCCCAAAGACATCGCCGAGCCAAGACAGCCCGCCACCACCCAATGCCGGATCGAGCCGAGCCGCAGCCCCGTGGCCGCAATGCCCACCGTCAGCATCCCCAGGAACACACCGCCGTTCTGCGCGCCCGACAGTTGCGTCGACTGCCCCGGCGTCATGCCGAAGACCAGCCCGGCATAAGGCTCGAGGATCAGTTCCTGCATGAAATAGGCGGTCATCGACAGGAAGACGAAAATCGTGAAATTGCGCGCCTCGGGCTCGGCCCAGATCTCGGCCAGCCCCTCTCGGAAGCGCACCGGCCCGTCGGCCTTGAGCGGCTGCGCACCGGTGCGCGCCTCGATGCCCCAGATCGCCAACGCAGTCAGAACCACCGCGCCAAGGCTCACGATGCCAACGATCCGCAGCAGCAGCGCAGGTGTATAGGGATCGAGAAACGCGCCCACGGTGCCTGCGGTGATGGCAATCCCCGCGATCATCATCAGCCAGGTGATCGTCGCCGCCGCCGCCCGCCTGCGCGCCGCACAGGCCGTCGCCAGCAGCGCCAGAAGCGAGGTGCCCGACGCCCCTGCCCCGAGGCCGATCAGCGCATAGGCCAGGATCGACAGCGCCAGCCCCGCGCCGAACCGCGTCTCCATCATCACCACGCCGAGCGCGGCCAGCCAGCCGCCCGCCGCCAGCACGGCCATGCCGCCGATGATCCAGCGGGTGCGGTTGCCCGAGGTATCCGAAAGAAAGCCCCAGTTGGGCCGGGTGACCTGAATCCCGTAATGCAGCCCCACCAGCAGCCCCGGCAGGACCGCGGGCAGCGCAAGTTCCACCACCATCAGCCGGTTCAGCGTCGAGGTGGTGAGCACCACCACCGCGCCGAGGCACATCTGCACCAGCCCCATGCGAAAGATTTGCAGCCAGCTCAGGTTCATCCCGCCCCTCCGATCGTGCGAATGGCAAAGGCGGCGATCATCATGCCGGTGACATATGCGGTCACGCCCGTGCCGTTATACCAGGGCGCGCGGCCCTTGGGATCGGATAGCAGAATGCGCATCGCCCAGAGTTGTGCCAGAACAAGCAAACCGATGGCTGCAGCGTGAAACGGACGGCCCCAAGCCAGCAAAAGCCCGATCACCGCCAGCTGCGGCAGCGCCATCACCACACAGGCCACCCGCGCCGCGCGCTCAGGCCCAAGCGTGACGGGCAGCGAGTTGACCCCGGTCTGACGGTCGCCCTCCAGCGCCTTGAAATCGTTGAGCGTCATGATGCCATGCGCGCCAAGCGCATAGAGCGCCGCGACGATCACGACGGGCCAGGCGGGTGCCCCGGCGGCCAGCACGGCGGCCCCGGTGAACCACGGCAGCCCCTCGTAGCATAGCCCTACAAGGCCGGGCCCCCAGACGCCCGACCGCTTGAGCCGCACCGGTTCCGCCGAGTAGGCCCAGGCCGCGAGCACGCCAAAGACGGTGGCACCAAATCCCCACGGCCCGAGCGTGGAGCCTAGCAAGAGCGCCAGACCGCTCATCGCCAGCGCGATCCACAGACCCCACCGGCCCGGAATAGCCCCCGAGGGGATCGGACGGTCAGGCTCGTTGATCGCATCCACATGCCGGTCGCACCAGTCATTCGCCGCCTGACTCATCCCGCAGACCACCGGCCCGGCAAGCACCATGCCAATGAGCACCAGCCAGGGCGCAGATGTCAGCGGTACGCCCGACGAGACGACCCCGCAGAGATAGGCCCAGATGGGTGGAAACCACGTGATCGGCTTGATCAGCGTGAGCATGGCGCGCGGTTTCGGCAGACGGCGCGCATCGCGTAATGAATAAGTGACACTCATAGTGTCAACTTAACTATACATTGCGAGTCGGATAAAGGGTTTTGTTGTGGTGACGGGGGATATGACCTGTCAGTTTTGGGCTGTTGCCGCCGTTGACGGTTTCAGAGGTAAGCCGCGCGGTGCCCGACCGCCGGGTGGGCGCAGCAACCTTGATTGAGTGCACTTTATGCCAGCCAGATACTTCTAAGTTTTCAATGGCTTGCAACGTTGCAAAAGCGCCCGCCCGTGGGGGCGGTCGGGCGCTGCGCGGCGGTGCCTGCGGCACCTTGATTCCGCGAATGGGTTCTGAGCTTCAACGGAAACACCAGCCAACCCCCGCCCGAACCATTCCCCCAGACCAGACCCTCACCCCTCGCTGTCGGAGTTCAGCATCCCGTATTTGCGCAGTTTGACGTAGAGACTCTGGCGCGACAGGCCAAGCATTTCCGCCGCCGCGACCCGGTTGTTACCGGTCAGTTGCACCGCCGTCTCGATGCACATCTTCTCCACCACATCCGAGGTCGCAGAGACCAGTTCCTTCAAGGACGCCGTGCCGACAAGGTCCATGACGTTCTTCATCGCCTCGTCACTGACCGCGACGGCACCCTCGGCGGCCGGGTAATCGCTCGGCGTCTGTTCGCGCAGGATCAGGCCAAAGCCCAGATCGCCACCGCGATGCCGCAGGCGGGCGGCGGATATCGCCACCGGCGCGCGGGTGCCGACGATGCTTTTGACCTGCGCGGCATAGCTGCGCATGCGGCCCGATTTCGCAGCCGTCTCCAGGATCAGCTTGAGATCCACCGTCCCCCGCGACAGGAATTCCGACAGCGACTGATCCTTGACGTCGCGCAATTGCGCGGCATCGGCCATGATCAGGAACGCCTCGTTGGCATCGCGGATCACACCCTTGGCATCGGTCAGCACGATGGCATCGCTCGAGGCCGCGAAGAGCGCGGCGAGCGCCTGGGTGAACTCCGGCCCGGTCGCATCCTTTTCATCGACCAGATTGATCCGGCACAACAGCACCAGATCGCCCGAGGCGCGGAAAAACTCTGGAAAGACCATGACGACGCGTCCGTTGCGCCGCGCCACAACTTCAACGCCCTTGGTCTCGTCGGCCTGGGCCGCGGATTGCACCGCCTCCATGAACTCGCCCCGGCGCCGGCCCTCGAAGGCCTGCGCAAAGGCGGTCCCGGCCAATGTATCGGGTTTCGATCCCAGCAGGTGCGCTGCAGCGCTGTTGATGTCGCGAATGCGCCCGCTTTCGGGATCGACAAGCGCCATCGGCGTCTCGGACGCCTCCAGCACGACGCGGTAATAGGTCTCGCCGCCGCGCAGGCGCTGCTGATCCCGTTCCCGGGCCTGCTGCTCGCGCAGCAGTTTCTGCTGAACCTCGGCGACGGGCTGCATGTCACGCCCCAAGAGCAGCATGGCCCGCTCACCCACGCGGTGCAGGGTGTAGCGTACCGGGAATTCCCAGGTGGCATTGTCGAGGTGATTGAGTTCGACCGGGCGCGGCACGCTTGTGGGATCATCCAGCATCAGGCGGCGCCGCGCAGTGAATTTCTCCTCGCTCTCCGGCGTCAGAAAACTGGTGAACGCGCGCCCGACCCAATGATCCAGACAGCCAAGACTGGGGCATTCCGGGCTGACGGAAATCCCTGACACGACACCGGAGTCATCCACCATCACGGCGATGTCCGAAGCCTGCTCTATAAGGTTGTCGACGGTCCCCGGATCAGGAAGAGCACCAGCGCACAGTCGTTCCGATGTCCGTTCCTGTTTGGTCACACCAATACTCCGGTTTCACGCGCCCTCCCGGTCTCACAGAGCCGAGTCGAACGGCAGTTCTTGTCCGACCGCAGCCAGACCGCATCGTTCGATCGCTTCCCGGATCGACGTCACGGCATGATCTGCCCCGGTGCGGCGCTCTATCATCCGGGCGTCGTCCACGACGCGGCCACCAATGACGATCGGCGGACAGTCAGGATTGTCAGCCCGGATGTAATCTATTAATTCCGTCACCTTTTCAACCGTTTTCCGCGTCGCCACACTCAAACCCAGCATGGAAAAGCGCCCGCTGGAGATAAGCTTGGTCAGTTCCTCGCGATTAAGCCCGATCCCCATGTGAACCCAGAGCCCGTGCCGACGGAACTGATCCGCCGCGACAAAAGCCCCGAGCGAGTGGTGCTCGAACTCGGGGATGATCATCAGGACCGATTGACCAAGCGGGATGCTCCGGTCCATCCAGCGATCGAACCCGTCCTCGCCATAGCTGCGAAACAGCGCCTGAAGCCGCGACGCGCCAAGCGTCACATCGACGAAACTGGCGCGGTCCTGCACCCACATCTCACCCAGCACGCGTGCAGCGTCGGGGATATAGGACTGGAACACCTCGCGCTGCGTCACGCCCTTGGCGATCAGCGAAGAGATCACCGCCTTGTGGCTGGTCTCCGATTCCGAGACCAGCGCCGCGCACAGCTGCGTGATCCATTCGTCGCGTGTCTTGGGCTCGGTGTTGTGGCTCGCCGACGCGACAGATCGCAACGCGGACTCAACCAAAAAGCGAATGCCCTGCCCGCCTGATATCCCGGGTTGCCCCTCGTATTCTTCGTCCTGCATGGTATCCCCTCCTCCAAGACCGTGGCAGCGTCCTGGCATGCAACGGCACGCGCTCAAGCTACTGAGGTTAATTTAGTGTGCGCGCACGAAGGTCAAATGTCAAAAAATTCTGACACGTTAAATGTGAAATCCGCTAGCCCACTGAATCAATGGCGCATTATTCCCGCCCCAAGCGTTGTGACGCAGGTAATTTCACAGGTTTCGCCGCCAAACGATTCTCGGACATCCGTCAAAAACTGCTGACATTCACGGCTTTACAAGTGTAAATTATAATTGACACTTTGCCGGTCCCGCACGTAGCATGAATCTCGAACACTCTTGCCTGCGAGGGGGGACAGATGGCGCAACATGCGCAGACCACCAACGCCTCGGGCGCGCTTTACACCGATGAACAGCGCGCGCGTCGCGACGCCAGCGTCTGGACGCTGGTGCAGGGCATTCTCGCCCCCCTGCAATTCGTGGTGTTTCTCGTGTCACTTGTGCTGGTGATCCGCTATCTCGTCTCCGGCGCTGGCTACGAGGCCGCGACATTGTCGATCCTCGCCAAGACCGGGTTGCTCTATCTGATCATGGTGACCGGCGCGATCTGGGAAAAGGTCGTCTTCGGGCAGTACCTCTTCGCGCCTGCGTTTTTCTGGGAGGACGTGTTCAGCTTCGCGGTGATCGCACTGCACACCGCCTATGTCTGGGCGCTCTTGACCGGGGCCCTGCCCCCCGTGGAACTGATGGCGCTCGCGCTCGCCGCCTATGCCGCCTACGTGATCAATGCCGGGCAGTTCCTGCTCAAGCTGCGCGCCGCCCGGCGGCAGATGGAAGGTGCGGCATGACCCGCCACGACGCCACTCCGCCGACTCGTGGCTGCCGCGACGCGCCGGTCCTCAAACAGCGCGGGCAACACGAGGTGTTCTGCGGCCTCACCGGTATCATCTGGCTTCACCGCAAAATGCAGGATGCCTTCTTTTTGGTCGTCGGATCGCGCACCTGCGCTCATTTGCTGCAATCCGCAGCGGGCGTGATGATCTTCGCCGAGCCCCGATTCGGCACCGCGATTCTCGAAGAGACCGATCTCGCGGGCCTGGCCGATGCGCAGGTCGAACTGGAGCGCGAGGTCGAGCGCCTGCTCGCCCGCCGCCCCGATATCCGACAGCTTTTTCTCGTAGGCTCCTGCCCCTCCGAGGTGATCAAGCTCGACCTCGCGCGCGCCGCCGAACGGCTGACGATGCGCCATGCGCCCAAGGTGCGGGTGCTCAACTATTCCGGCTCCGGCATCGAGACGACCTTCACCGAAGGCGAGGACGCCTGCCTCGCCTCGATGGTCCCGGCCCTGCCCGAGACACAAGACCGCGAACTGATGCTGGTCGGCGCGCTGCCCGACGTCGTCGAGGATCAGGCGCGTGACCTTCTGGCGCAGATGGGGATCGACAAGGTGTCGGTCCTGCCTGCGCGCCATGCAGATGACCCGGTTGCTGTGGGCCCGAACACCGTGTTCGCCCTCACCCAGCCGTTCCTGGGGGGCACCCATGCCGCCCTTGAACGGCGCGGGGCGCGTCATGTTCCTGCACCGCTACCTTTCGGCGAGGAGGGCACGACCGCGTGGTTGGCCGCTCTCGCGCAGGAATTCGGTGTCGAACGGGCGCGTTTTGATGCCGTCACTGACGCGCCCCGTGCCCGCGCCCGCCGCGCGGTCAAGCAAGCCGCCGAAACGCTCACCGGCAAATCCGTATTCTTCTTCCCCGACAGCCAGCTTGAAATTCCGCTGGCGCGTTTTCTCACCCGCGAATGCGGCATGCAGGCCCTCGAGGTCGGCACCCCCTACCTGCACAAGGCCATTCTCGGCCCCGATCTCGACCTGCTGGCCGAAGGCCCACAGATTGCAGAAGGTCAGGACGTGGACCTGCAACTCGAACGCTGCCGCGCCGCGCGGCCCGATCTCACGGTCTGCGGCCTCGGCCTCGCCAATCCGCTCGAGGCCGAAGGGCTCACCACCAAATGGGCCATCGAGCTGGTGTTCACCCCGGTGCATTTCTACGAACAGGCGGGCGATCTTGCCGGGCTCTTCTCGCGCCCCCTGCGCCGCCGCGCGGCCCTGCATCTGGAGGCGGCGGAATGAAGCTGACCCTCTGGACATATGAAGGCCCGCCCCATGTCGGCGCGATGCGCGTCGCCACCGCGATGACCGGCCTGCATTACGTGCTCCACGCTCCGCAGGGCGACACCTATGCCGATCTGCTCTTTACGATGATCGAGCGCCGCAACCACCGCCCGCCGGTGACCTACACCACCTTTCAGGCGCGCGATCTCGGCTCCGACACCGCCAACCTCTTCAAGACCGCCTGCCAGAACGCCTATGAGCGGTTCAAACCGCAAGCGATGATCGTCGGCGCGTCCTGCACCGCCGAACTCATCCAGGACGATCCCGGCGGCATGGCCGAGCAGATGGGCCTGCCCTGCCCGGTGATCGCGCTCGAACTGCCAAGCTACCAGCGCAAGGAAAATTTCGGCGCGGATGAGACGTTCTTTCAGATCACCCGTGCGCTGGCAAAACCGGTCGAGAAGACCGCCCATGTCAGCTGCAACCTGATCGGCCCCACGGCCCTCGGCTTCCGCCACCGCGACGACATCACCGAACTGACCGGCATGCTGGCCGATATGGGCGTTGCGGTGAATGTCTGCGCGCCCTACGGGGCCACACCCTCCGACATCGCCCGTCTGGGGGCTGCACATTTCAACGTGCTGATGTATCCCGAAACCGGCGAGGCCGCCTGCCGCTGGATGGAGCGCGAGCTGGACCTGCCCTTCACCAAGACCGTCCCCATCGGCGTCGGCGCCACCCGCGATTTCATGGCCGAAGTGGCCAGCCTCACCGGCCTCACCCCGCAAATCGACGAGAGCCGCCTGCGCCTGCCTTGGTATTCGGCCAGCGTCGACAGCACCTATCTGACCGGCAAGCGCGTCTTCCTCTTCGGCGACGGCACCCATGTGGCCACCGCCGCCCGCATCGCCCGCGACGAGATGGGGTTCGAGGTAGTGGGCATGGGCTGCTACAACCGCGAGATGGCCCGGCCCATCCGCAAGCTGGCCAAGGAGTATGGCGTCGAGGCGCTGATCACCGATGACTACCTGGAGGTCGAGGCCGCCATCGAGGCGCTCGCCCCCGAAATGATCCTCGGCACCCAGATGGAGCGGATGATCGGCAAGCGGCTCAACATCCCCTGCGCCGTGATCTCCGCCCCCGTCCATGTGCAGGACTACCCCGCCCGCTACTCCCCGCAGATGGGGATCGAGGGTGCGAACGTGATTTTCGACACCTGGGTGCATCCGCTGGTCATGGGGCTGGAAGAGCACCTGCTGCACATGTTCCGCGACGATTTCGAGTTCAACGACGCCGCCGGGGCCAGCCATCACGGCGGCCACCACACCACGTCCACGCCCGAGACACGGCAGCCGGAAACGACGGAAGAGTCGGCACCGGGCACCGTCATCTGGCTCGACGAGGCCG
>Ga0209925_1001497_pt1 | contig 11718 bp, 10 predicted proteins | sample SalPonR2_A_D1_MG_FD_185702 | JGI IMG/M metagenome (GOLD analysis project Ga0209925, IMG submission 185702) | Salt pond soil microbial communities from South San Francisco under conditions of wetland restoration - Salt Pond MetaG R2_A_D1_MG... ...
TTAACAATCAAGATTCCTCGTCACTTTCGTTTCTCGGAATGACAGCAGCGGAAGCTTCTAAGATAATATTAAATATTGTCGAGTTCCTTGGAAGTGTTCCCCCCGGGCCGGCTGCCCGGGACCGAGCCTAAAAGTAACTTTTCGGTGTGTGTAAGGCCAATATGAGTATAACAGTTTGATTTCCTTGAACCTTATACCTTAAACCCTAAACCTTAAACCGTTAAGTTACTTAGAAGTCCAATATCTGTGTTGCGCTGCACCCCTCGGAATTTCACGTACAGCTAAGTACGCTGCATCCCTCGGGATTTGCGCGCCTTGATCTTGGCCTTTTTACTTTGCCATCTTAAAATCAACTTTTTAAGAGATTGTCAACCTTAAACCTTGTACCGGGAGTCACTTAGAGGGAAATACAATGCAGCACGAGGAGATTCTTCACCGGTGTTTTCGATGCGGCTATTGCAAGCTGCCCGGCGACTATTCGGATATCAACTGTCCCGCCTATTTGCGATACCGTTTCGAGTCGTTTTCCCCGGGCGGCCGCATGTGGCTGATAAGGGCCTGGCTGGACGGGGCGGTCGAGGCGGATGAGCGCCTTCAGGAGGTCCTTTTCTCATGCGCCACCTGCAACAATTGCGTCGAGCACTGCATCTTCCCCAAATTCAAGGATCAGATACTGCAGGCTTTTATCGCGGCCAAGGAGAAAATGGTCGAGCAGGGAAGCCTGCCGCCGCCGGTAAGGGACTATCTGACCACGCTTTATAAGCACGGCAACCCCTACAAGATGCCCCAGAAAAAACGGGGGGATTGGGCGGCGGATCTCGGCGTCGAAAAATACGCGAACCAGGCGTATCTTTTTTATATCGGGGATGTGGGCTCGTTTGACGAGCGGGGGGTTCAAATCGCCCGATCGGCCGCGAAACTGCTGGGCAGACTGGGGGCCTCATTCGGTATCCTGGCGGCCCGGGAAGGCCCGGACGGCAACGAGGCCAGGGCCCTTGGAGAAACAGAGCTCTTTAGGCATTTGGCGGAGCAAAACATAAAGGTTTTCAAGGAATTGGGGGTGGAGAAGATGATTACCCTCTCCCCCCACGGCTATAATGCATTCAAAAATGATTATCCCGAATTGGGCGGCCGGTTTCAGGTTTTTCACTATACGCATTTGCTGATCTCCCTTTTAACCGGGACCGGGATATCGGAGCAACCGGATTCCGGTCCGTCACGGCGGGTCACCTATCACGACCCCTGTTATCTGGGTCGCCACAACCAAGATTATGAAACCGTCCGGCAGATCCTGGGGCTTTTGCCCGGTATCGAATTGGTGGAGATGGGGCGCTGCAAGGCGGATGCCCTTTGCTGCGGCGGTGGCGGCGGCAATTTTTTTACCGATCTGGTTTGCAGCGGCCCGGAGACTTCGGCCCGCGTCCGGGTGAGGGAGGCGGCTGATACCGGCGCGGAAATTCTAGTTACCGCCTGCCCGATGTGTACGGTGATGCTCGAAGATGCGGTTAAATCCCAAAACCTGGAGGATCGGATTCAGGTCCGCGAGCTCTCGGAACTGGTCACAGAGGCGGTCTTTAATACAGGGAGATACCATGGGCATATATAGTTCATTAGTGGAGATTGTCGGAAAAGACAGGGTATCGAACAGCGCGGCGGATCTTTATCTCTACTCCCGGGATTCCGGCGCCCAGCCGCCCGGACGGGCGGATTACGTCGTTTTGCCGAAAACTGCGGAAGAGGTCCAGAAGATCGTGCGCCTGGCAGGCAGCGAGGATATTCCGATTACCCCCCTGGGCGGGGGGCTTGCCCTGTCAGCCCTGGTGGTGCCCCAACGCGGCGGCATCGTCCTGGATATGAAAAGAATGGACCGGATCCTTGAAGTGGACGAGATGAACCGGTATGCGGTTATCGAGGCCGGCGTATCCCAGGGGGCGTTGAGGGAATACCTGAAGAAAAACCACCCCCGCCTGCAGCATTCGACGCCGGAGGCGCCCCCGACCGCAACGGTTACGGCCAACACCCTGATCCAGGGCCACGGGCATATCTCGCCCAGGTATGGGGTGAATTCGGATATGATCGGTGGCATGGAAGTCGTGCTCCCGACCGGTGAGATTACCCGAATCGGCTCCTGCGCGCTGGATCGGAAGTGGTTCACAAGGGGGCCCATGCCCGAGCTCGCCGGACTCTTTGTCGGATGGTACGGGACCACCGGCATTGTCACCAAAATCTCGATCAAACTTTTCCCAAAGCCCGCATTCCGTGAAGTCATGGTTTTTCAAACCGATGACATCGACCTTTTGCCGGAGGCGATTTTTGAGGTCATGTACCTGGATCTGGCCGAGGACTTTTTTCTGATCACCCAGGAAAAGCCGGACTGGATGAACCATGCGTTCCTGGTGGTCATCGTATCCGGGCATTTTAAAGAAGAGATTGATTTTAAGAAAAAAGTTTATAAGGATCTGTTTAAGCAATTCAAAGGCAGGAAAACGATTCAATTCGTCGAAGATCTGCATCCGGCGATTGAAAAGCGGTTTCTGGATGTGCCGCCCCTGGCGGCCCTGGCCGCGGATTTCAGGCAGGGCGGGGGATTCCAGTATACGGGGGCCATCCTGCCCATCGATAAAGTCCCCGAAGCATGGCGAAAGGGCATAGAGATCGCGCATCGATACGGCATGATCTGTTCCTATGTCCACCAGGTGCTTTTGGGCAACAGTATTATGTTCGGGTTCAACTATTCATTCAACCGGGCCGATGAAACGGATATAGAAAAGGCGCAGATGGCGCTTGCGGACTCCAACCGGGTCACCCTGGAGTTGGGCGGTATGATATGGAAAGGGGAAAAACCCGCACAGCAGATGGTGCTGGAGAAGATGGATCCGAATACGGCCGAACTGATCAAGCGGGTAAAAGGGCTTCTGGACCCCAAGGGGATTATGAACCCGGGCAACTGGGAAAGGGAATAATAATCATGGCATACCAGGAGATTCTATTTGAGAGCCGGGCGGCAGTGGCCACCCTGACGCTGAATCGGCCCGATATCCGCAACGCCATCACCGGCAAGGAAATCATCGCGGAGGTCGAGGATGCCGTGGGTCGTGTGAACGCCGACCCGGACTGCCGGGTGTTGATCATCACCGCAGTGGATCCGTCATTCTCGGCCGGCGGCAATGTGAAGGATATGGCCGAAAAAAAGGGCATGTTTGCCGGCACCCCGGCCCAGGTCATGGAGGGCTATCGCGAAAACATCCAGCGGATCCCGCTTGCAGTATACGGCTGCGGCGTTCCCACCATTGCGGCGGTAAACGGTCCGGCTATCGGCGCCGGCTGCGATCTTTCCCTGATGTGTGATATGCGGATCGCCTCAAGAAGGGCCAAATTCGGGGAGACGTTTGTTTCCGTAGGATTGATCCCGGGCGACGGCGGGGCCTACTTCCTGCCCCGGGTGGTCGGTATGGCCCGGGCCTGTGAACTCACTTTTACCGGTGATGTGATTGATGCCGAAAGGGCCCTTGAGATCGGGCTTATCAATTACTGCGTCGGCCATGAGGAGCTGATGGACAAAGCCCGCGAGCTGGCCGGGCGCATCGCTGAAAAGCCGCCCGAGGCCCTGCGCATGGCCAAGCGGCTTTTATACGCCGGCCAGGACATGACCCTCCGGCACCTGTTGGATCAGTCCGCCGCCTATCAGGCGCTTTGCCATCATACCGACGATCACATGGAGGCCCTAAACGCCATGTTTGAAAAGCGAAGGCCGGGGTTTAAAGGCAAATAATACAGCAACCGGGACCAAAAATGGAGGCAGCCCATGAAAACCGTCAACTGGATTCTTATACTGGTCACAGGTTTGTCGTTACTCATCGCTTCTGCAGGGTTTTGCGGGGATATCGAAAATTTAAGTGGGGCCAGCCGGGGCTGCCTGGCGTGCCATCGAAATATGACCCCCAACATTTATGAAAACTGGGCCCAAAGCCGTATGGCCCGTGTGACGCCGGCAGAGGCCCAGGAAAAGCCGGCGCTCGAGCGGCGGGTTTCGTTTGAGAGCGTACCTGATGGACTTTCCAATGTCGTGGTCGGCTGTGCGGAATGCCATACGATGAATCCGGACAAGCACAAGGATACGTTCAATCATCAGGGCGCAAGGGTCCATACGGTGGTAACGCCGAGCGATTGTGCCGCCTGCCACCCGGTTGAACGCGAACAGTATTCCAAAAACCTGATGGCCGAGGCCTATGGGAATCTGCAGGACAATCCGGTTTATGCCGATTTGATGAAGGCGGCCAACGGCCCCCTGAAGTTTGCGGATATGGCCCTTTCGCAGGGTGTACCGGATGATTTGACAAACGGCGATTCCTGCCTGTTTTGCCACGGGACGCATCTGTCGGTGGAGAAGATGGAGACCCGGGATACCGACATGGGCCCTATGGATTTCCCCTCGATCAGCGGATGGCCGAACCAGGGGGTCGGTCGGATCAATCCGGACGGCAGCAAGGGGTCCTGTTCGGCCTGTCATGCCCGCCACACGTTTGCCATCGAGATGGCAAGAAAGCCCTATACCTGCTCCGAATGTCATAAGGGCCCGGATGTACCGGCGTACAAGGTCTACGAGGTGAGCAAGCACGGCAACATCTTTAACTCCATGGGACATGGGGGGGACTGGGATTTTGAAGCCGTGCCCTGGACGATCGGCAGGGATTTCACCGCTCCCACCTGCGCCGCCTGCCATATCAGCACGCTGGTAGGCCCGAACGGACGGCCCCGGGCGGAACGGACCCATCAGATGAATGATCGCCTGGCGTGGCGGATCTTTGGTCCGGTTTATGCCCATGCCCATCCGAAGGAGGCGGATACCACCATCATAAAAAACAAGGATGGCCAGCCGCTCCCCACCGCATTGGACGCAACGCCGGCCGCCCAATACCTGATTTCGAAAAAAGAGCAGCAAAAGCGCACCCGGACCATGAAGGGCGTGTGTCAATCCTGTCATACCGGAGGCTGGGTGGACGGCCACTTCGAACGGTTTGAGCATACAATAGAAACGACCAACCATCAGACAAAGGCGGCCACCCGGATCATGTTGAAGGCCTGGCGGGAAAAGGCCGTGGATCAGGCGGACGGGCTGTTTAACGGGCCCCTTGAGCGCAAATGGGTCGAACAGTGGCTGTTTTATGCCAATTCCACGCGGTTCGCCTCCGCCATGGGCGGGGCGGATTACGGCGCATTTGCCAACGGCCGGTGGCATGAATCAAAAAATCCGCATGATATGCTGGAATTTTTAAAAATCCGGCTGCAGCGGGCCGGGTCCGAATAAGAGGGGAAAGGGAAAAGGTGACAGGGCAAAGCCTTGCAGGGGGGGTAAGCCAAGCGCATCCGCCAATTCCTAGCTTGCATAAAAAAATATTACGGCTATGTTATACACAGCGATCTCCGGGTTATTTCGGATATTCAGACAGCAATACACGATTGTGCTGTAGAGTCAGTGGTGTTAATAAGGCCTTTTTTAATGCAACGGTAAAGGAGCCCCGATGTCGACTGAGAAAATATATACGATCTGTGGCATGTGCACGGCCCGGTGCCCGATGGTGGCGGAGGTGAAGGACGGCAGAATTGAATTTTTGAGCGGCAATCCCAATGCACCCGGTATGAAGACATCCCTTTGCGCCCGCGGCGTGGCCGGAAAAGCCCTTGTTGAAGATGATGAACGGCTTCAGCAGCCGTTAATCCGCAATGGAGAGCGGGGTGAGGGCAAATGGCGGGCGGTCAGCTGGGAAGAGGCGCTGGATTATACGGCGGAAAAACTAAAAGCCTCAATCGATCAATACGGCGCCCGAAGCATCGCCCTGTCGGATCGGGGCGGTCCGTTCCGGGATTTTCACCGCGCATTTCTCAGGGGTCTGGGCTCGCCCAACTACTGCAACCATGACAGTTCCTGCGCCAGGAATGTCCATCATGCCAATCAGTCACTGACGGGTCTCGGCCGTAAAGATGTGGCCTATGATTTCAAGTCGGCCAGGCATGTGGTCCTGCAGCTAAGAAACGTGTTCGAGTCGATTGCCGTCCAGGAGGTCAACGACCTGACAGACGCCCTGGACAACGGGTGCAAGCTGACGGTGATTGATATCCGTGCCAGTATTTCAGCTACCAAGGCGGACCGGTTTTTTCTTATCCGGCCGGGAGCCGACTATGCCTTCAACCTGGCCGTGATTCATGAACTGCTGGAAAAGGATCTCTACGACAAGGCGTATGCGGATCGCTACATTCAGGATCTGGATGCCCTAAAGGCGTTTGCCGCCCAGTACACCCCGGCATGGGCGGAGGCGGAAACCGGTATTTCCGCCTCGCGGATTACCCGTTTCGTCGAGGCGCTGGCACAGGATATGCCGTCCGTTATCTGGCATCCGGGCTGGATGACCGCGCGCTATACCAACTCTTTTTATATCTGCCGCTCGATCTATATCATCAATGCCCTGCTGGGTTCCTTCGGGGCCAAGGGCGGGCTGCCGCATGTCAGCAAGGTAGGCGATGTGGGGCGAAAGGGCCTGAAAACGTTTCAGGAGCTTTTCCCCAAACCCGAAGAGAAGCGGGCGGATGGGGCCGGATGGCTGTATCCGCATTTCGAACAGGGGCCCGGCCTGGCGCATCTGCTCTATAAGGCGATGGAGACCCAGGCGCCCTACCCGGTCAAAAGCTATATCGCCTTTCGCCATGATCCGCTGATGGGCTATCCGGACCCGGATCACCTGAAACAAATCTTTGATAATCTGGACCTGTTGGTCTCCATTACGTTTACCTGGTGCGATACCGCATGGTATGCCGACGTCGTGCTCCCGCTGTCGCCGTATCTGGAAAGGGAAAGCCTGCTGGGAACGAAAAATGCCCTCCAGCCATTCTTTTTCATACGCCGGCGGGCGCTCGAGCCGCGTTTTGACACCCGCGCCGAGTGGGAAATATTCAGCGGGCTGGCCAGGCGGCTGGGCCTTGACGCATTGGCGTATGATTCGATTGAAGATATCTGGAATTTCCAGCTTGAAGGCACCGGCGTGAACATTGAGGATTTCTCAGAAACCGGTCTGGTTAACCTGAGTGATAAGCCACGCTATCCGGACCGGGATAACCTCAAATTTAATACCCCGAGCGGAAAAATCGAAATCATCTCCAAAAAACTCGAGGACCAGGGGCTGCCTTCGCTCAAGCCCTATGAGTCGCCTGCACGGCCTCAGGAGGGGCAGTTTCGGTTGACCTTTGGGCGATGCGCCAAGCATACCCAGGGGCATACGGTGAATAACAGGGCGCTGTATGAGCTCATGGACGAGAATGTCCTCTGGATTAACGACAAGGAGGCGGAAAAACTGGGCATCGAGGACGGGGATACGGTGACTGTCGGCAGAAACGGCCACACGGAGAAAATCAAGGCCCGGGTTACGGAATTCATCCATCCGGACGGGGTTTTCGTCGTCCATGGATTCGGCCATACATTACCGGTAGAAAGCCGGGCTTACGGCAGGGGCTTGGCTGATAACCGCTTCATGCAGGGCTCGTTGGATAAATGGGATCCGGCCGGCGGTGCCATGGCGCTTCAGGAAAGTTTCGTCACCGTAAAAAAGGGGTAGGCCGACAAAACCGAAACCCTAAATTTTATCGGTCGGTATGCCGAGATAGACGCTGCTATACTCGGAAACCCGTACCCAGCCGGCCCGGTCCTCCTCGGGTTTTCTTCGTTCATGGCCGGATCGCTTCTCGGTCTGACCGTTGAACAGAAACAAATTTTTGATCATTCGCCGGTCATTTCCCGATCGTCGATCCCTGCCCGAACGCCTGTCTATCCATGTCGGGTCATTTTTTACTGTGCCCATTGTTCCAATACCATTCAAAGGGTTAGTAGCATCGTCTAGGACGCATTTTGAATCTCTTCATGCCGCTCCTGGCAATCCCGGCACCTCACCGCGTAAGGCATTATCTCCAGGCGTTTTTTATCGATCCACCTGCCGCAGTCAATACAACGTCCATACTGGCCGATTTCGATGCGGTTAAGCGCCTGGTCGATTTCCTCGAGTTCCTCAACTTTTAATCCGATTAGCGAAAACGTATCCGCTTCTCTCAGCTCCTCTAAAGCGATATCCCCGTTTTCCTTGATTATATTGGCAATCTCCTGATGCTTTTCCATCGCCTCCTTTTCCAGATCCTCCCGTATCTGGTTCCAGAGATCGCGTTTCCGATTCAGTAAATTCTGTTTAATATCGGCAAATTGATTGATATCCTGGTTTTGCCCGGCATGACTGACCGAAGACATTCAGATCACCTCCCTCTTTTTCTGTATGGCTCCGGCGGCCTTTTCTTTGCCCAGGGAATAGATAAACATGCTGAAATTTAATATAACCTAAACTGAGCGTTTCAAATTTTTAAACTTTTTGTTTTTTTTATTATTTTAAAAGACTTCAATCAATTCTGATGGCTTCGTAAAAAGTCCAATATCTGTGTTGCGCTGCATCCCTCGGAATTTCACGTACAGCTAAGTACGCTGCATTCCTCGGGATTTTGCGCGCCTTGATCTTGAACTTTTTACTTTGCCATCCTAAAATCGATTTTTACGAGATTGTCAATTCTAGCTTTAAAAATTTGAAACCCTTCGGGATTTCCAATTTTGCCGCATCTACTTTGTCAGCGGATGTCTCGCATAGCCCGCTATAGCTCAACATCCGCTTCCTTGTATCTGCAGCAAACTTGAAAATCGCTCAGTTTAGGTATAATCCTTATTTCTGTGGGAAATATAAGGCCTCATCATCGCCTGTCAATCTTTAGCCGGTGTCAGGGGCCCTTATCTTTTTGACCGTTTCCACGAGTTTCGGCATGGCCTCACCGGCATTCATCGGGATATAGGCGTCTGAAACCCTTGAAAAGGCATTTTCATTAGGGTTGACCACAATCACACGGGCGCCCGCCTCTTTTGCCTGAAAGGGCAGATAGGCGGCCGGGTATACCACGCCGGAAGTACCGACGGCGAGCATCACATCGCAATGATTGGCAGCCGAAAACGCCCGGTCGGTATCTTTTACCATTTCTCCGAACATCACGACATCCGGGCGCATGATCGCCCCACAACGGTCACATTTCGGCATAACCGTGGCAATTGATGCCAGATCGTAATCCTTAAGCGCATGGATTTTTGATTTGATCTCCGCGATCAATTCCTTGCGGGGTTTTGTCTGAAGGTTGCCGCAGGACACACAGCAAAGGCGGAACCCGTTGCCGTGGACCTCGATGACATCCGTATTTCCCGCCTCCTGATGCAGGTTGTCAATATTTTGGGTAATCACTGTCTTGAGGATGGCCATTTTTTCAAGCTCGCCAAGGGCGAGGTGGGCGGGATTCGGATCCGCCTGCTCAAAGGCCTCGAGCAGTTCGATAAAAAACGGGATCAATTTTTCCGCGTTTTTCTCCAGCGTGTTGATAAGCCCGGGGGTCGTTCCGACTTCGGCCGGGTTCAGTTTGTCCCAGACGCCGCCCGGATCTCTGAATGTGGCGATACCGCTTTCGGCGGAGACCCCGGCGCCGCAGGAGGCCACTGCATTTCCGGCCCCGGCAAGGATATCGGCCGCTTTTTTTATTTCACCTTCAACATCCATTATGGACTCCTCCCCCTATATTAGTCATTTATGACTGATTTTTCCAATCGTTATAGCGCTTCAGGTCATTTTCCATTAAATACAGGCATAAAAGGGCGATGACGGCGTCATCTATCTGCCCGTAGCCGGGAATAAAATCGGGAACCATATCAAACGGAAAAAATATATAAAGGACGGCGAAGACGAAAACCCCGATCGACCAAATTGGAATTTTGCGATACCTGCCTGCAGCAATATCCTTTATCATGGCAAAAAGGAGGCTGATATCTTCCGGAAACCTTTTGATCAACCTCAACAGATTGAATCGACCGGGAGCCTTGCCCTTCATTAAACACCATCCGTTCTCAGGATATCTTCGCCGAATGCACCCCTTCTTACGCAATTTAAACTATATCAATTCACGAGCTATGTTGCAATTTCTAAAGCGTCTGATTTTATCCCGTCCCGTTTATGCGGGCCGCTGCCCGGAAGGGGGGCTGAAAGTAATTACCTTATACGGTTGGGGGGCTTGGCATATAAAAAATGCCGGGTAGGGGCTTGCAGGGAAAGGGGCGGGTCAGGCCTGTTTCTGGGCCGGACGGAACGTCAGCTCAGGATCGGCTTTTTCAAGAATCACGTCTTTGTCGATAATACACGTATCCACATTTTTGTGGGCCGGCAGGTCATACATGATTTCCAGCATGCAGGCCTCCATAATGGCACGAAGGCCCCTTGCGCCGGATTTTCGTTTAATTGCGAGTTCGGCAACGGCCTGAAGGGCATCCTCGGTAAATTTGAGCTTAACCTCCTCGAGTTCGAAGAGTTTCTGGTATTGTTTGGCCAGGGCATTTTTGGGCTCTTTCAGTATCCGGATCAAGGCGGGCCCCGTAAGTTCATGCAAAGACGCGACAATCGGTATGCGCCCGACGAATTCGGGGATGAAGCCGAATTTCAACAGATCTTCGGGTTGGGCCATCGACAGTATGTCGTGCGGGGGGTTTTTATCTGCCGGCCCGATATTCGTTCCGAATCCGATAGCTTGCGAGCCGAGGCGGTTTTTGATGATGTTTTCAAGACCGGCAAACGTGCCTCCGCATATAAAAAGGATTTCGGTCGTATCCATGTGGATAAAATCCTGCTGTGGATGCTTTCGGCCGCCCTTTGGCGGCACCAGGGAAACCGTGCCTTCCAGTATTTTCAGAAGCGCCTGCTGAACCCCTTCACCCGAGATATCCCGACCGGAATTTATATCAAATCGGCGGGCGATTTTATCGATTTCGTCAATATAGATAATGCCCTTCTTGGCCCGCTCGATATCATAATCGGCATTTTGGAGCAGATACAGGATGATATTCTCGACATCCTCCCCGACATAGCCGGCTTCGGTTAAAGCGGTGGCATCGGCGATGGAGAAGGGGACGTTTAGTATTTTAGCCAGTGTCTGCGCCAGCAGGGTTTTACCCGTGCCGGTGGGGCCGAGCAGCAGGATATTGCTCTTTTGGATTTCCACCTTGCCGGCATCCGGTTTGGCTGCCAGGCGTTTATAGTGGTTGTATATCGCAACGGAGAGGATTTTTTTGGTCGCCTCCTGACCGATTACGTAGGCATCCAGGCTTTTGCTGATTTCAGCCGGATGCGGAATCGCCCGGAGGTGGCTGCTGTCTTTGGCCCGGTCCCTTGCAATGATTTTTTTGTAGGTTTCCACGCATTGATCACAGATATAGACACCCGGCCCCGCAATCATCTTGTGGACTTCTGATTGGGATTTGCCGCAAAAGGAGCAAACCAGAGAGCTTATACTACTTTTTCGGGGCATCATTACTCTCCACTTTAGAGGTGGATTTTTTTGATGGGGCGATCATGGCGTCATCAGCCGGCTATATTTAAAATACCCCTTTTCAATCGTTTAGGCAAACAAGTTTGATGGCTTCGTAAAAAGCTTTTTATTGCGCTGGCGCACCATTTTTGCAGAAAATAACTCTGAAAAGCGTCCGCATTGTCATTTCGAGCGGTAGCGAGAAATCTTTAACAATCAAGATTCCTCGTCACTTTCGTTTCTCGGAATGACAGCAGCGGAAGCTTCTAAGATAATATTAAATATTGTCGAGTTCCTTGGAAG
>Ga0209925_1001500_pt1 | contig 11695 bp, 7 predicted proteins | sample SalPonR2_A_D1_MG_FD_185702 | JGI IMG/M metagenome (GOLD analysis project Ga0209925, IMG submission 185702) | Salt pond soil microbial communities from South San Francisco under conditions of wetland restoration - Salt Pond MetaG R2_A_D1_MG... ...
TTCCAGTACGCCATGCTTGTTTTCGTAAAAGACGACCTCAACCGATGTTTTTTTCTTCCGGAAAATGGTTTCCCTGCGCTGGTGAAACGCCTGCCACTCGCCGGGTTCCCGGTAATACCGGCCGTCTTTGCAGTACTCGATCCAGGCGTCCGTGGCGTCCATGAATGTATAGGTGGCCCCCCATGCGAGATCGGGATTTCGGCCGATCAGTACGGCCGGCAGTCCGGGTATGGACGCCCCCATGAGATAGCGGTCGGGCGTTTTCAGGACGGCCTCGTACCAAATATTGGGCAGCCGATTGACCTCGAGATGCGGATCGTTGGCGAGAATCGGCTTTCCGGAGGCGGTCCTTTCGCCTGATACCACCCAGTTGTTCGAGGCCATAAACTGCGGGGCTCCTGTATTCCACAGGGACGGCGGAGATACGATCCGCTCCTGCAGTTTTATTTTTTTGATCAGCCCCACATCCAGTTCCTGCAGGATACCGGGGAACAGTTCGTGGAGCTTCTCCTCGGATATGCCGGCCTGGACCATTTCAACCAGCAGACGCTCCATCTCGCCCTGGGATTGGGAAAGGGTCAGGTAGCCCAGCATGCGTGAGAGCAGCAATATATCCTCGATCCGCCAGGGTTCCGGCCTGTACCCCAGAAGCCGGCATTCCCACGGCTTTCTTTCGCCAATCGCCTTATTGACACCGCTGCAGTAGGCATCACAAACGGCCATGGCCTCCGGCGGTATTTTCTGTATTTCTTTACCCGTTCTCCCGGCCCAGTTCATCCGCCGGAAAAACATATCAATTTCAAGCATTTCATCATCTGCGGAAAGGAGCTCACAGGCGCGGCCTTGCCCCAGGATCCGCATTAAAAGCAGCTGCAGCGCCCTGTCGCGGCCGTGGGCATAGCCCAAACCATAAAAAACCTCCCTTTGATCGCAGCCGCTGATATGGGCGATACCTTCTGTATCCCGTCGTATATCCATCTGCAGATGCCCCTCTTTTTTATTCGATTGATTGATCCAGACGCCTGTATAATTTAGGTTGAAAAGAATCTGTCCACCTTTTCGACTTTAAATATGGACAGAATTACAGTAAGTATAGTAATTATCAACTAAAGGGGTAATCCCATTATAATCGTTTTGAAAATAAAAAGGGCCGCAAAACTGGCCGGTGGAGGTAAGTGTGAGAGCCATTCGGATAAAAATCGTTTTCTTGCTGATTATGAGTTTTTTGGCCGCGGGCTGCATGTCCCCAAAGGTCAAACTGTTTACCGATGCCACGGACCCCCTGAAGGAATTCACCCTGGCGGGCGAGGCGGAGGACAAGATCCTATTGATACCGGTAAACGGCATTATTTCTGACTTTTCTCACAAAGGGCTGCTCCGGACGAAGCCGAGCATGGTTCAGGAAATTGTCTCCCAGCTGCGTATGGCCGAAAATGATCCAGCGGTCAAGGCCGTACTTTTTAAAATCGATTCGCCGGGCGGCACAGTCACCGCCAGTGATATTTTATACCACGAAATAAGAGAATTTAAAGAAAAAACGGATAAAGTGGTGACGGTTTCCCTTATGAATGTGGCCGCCTCGGGCGGCTATTATATCTCACTGCCGGCCGATCATATCATGGCCCACCCGACCTCGATTGCCGGTTCAGTGGGGGTTATTTTTATCCGCCCGAAAGTAAACGGTCTCATGGAAAAAATCGGCGTCGACGTGGTTACGCATACCTCGGGAAGACATAAGGATATGGGATCGCCTTTCAGGGAGGCGACATCCGCAGAGGAGGAGATGTTCCAGGGGCTTGCCGACAGATTGGGCGAGCGGTTTCTCAGGCTCGTCAAGAGGCATCGATACCTCGATGCCTCCGAACTTGCCAATGTCAAGACCGCAAGGATTTATCTGGCCGATGAGGCGCTCGAGGTCGGCCTGGTCGACGAGATCGGGTATTTGAAGGATACGGTTTCCAAAACCCGGGAAATGGCAGGATTGTCCGAAGACAGCCGGTTGGTGGTCTATCGCCGAACCGAATACCCGAATGACAATCTTTATAATACCCAAACCCGCTATCAGGCCGGCCGGCAAGCGCTGGTTGACCTAGGTCTGCCGGAATCCGCGAAATTCGACCGTGCAGGATTTTATTATTTATGGCCGGCCGGAATTGATTTTGAATAACCGGGTGCCGCCATACACCGCTTTTTACGAAGCCATCAAACCCTGACAATCTCGTAAAAAGTCGTTTTTAGGATGGCAAAGTAAAAAGTTCAAGATCAAGGCGCGCAAAATCCCGAGGAATGCAGCGTACTTAGCTGTACGTGAAATTCCGAGGGATGCAGCGCAACACAGATATTGGACTTTTTACGAAGCCATCAAACCCTGATTTTTCAAAAGCAACTATTCGTTATATGCTTTAAATATGAAGCCTCAGATTGACCCCAGACTGCGAAGTATTATCGAGCTGCTAAGGGCCCAGGGGTTTACCCTGAAAGGCATTGCCAATGGCTTTCGCGTAAAACTCAAGAATGGGCATGATGTGGATATCTATACTTTGAGGTCCAACCCCTCGCATGTCCGTGCACGACTCAAGACAAGCATCAGTGACAGTGGGAAGCGCGAAGCGTGCGTGGCGGAGATACATCGGATGCTTGCCGAGGGCACAAAAAATGTTGCCGATTTTCAGAGTTTTAATTTGACCAAGGATGCGGACGGGGTTTTTGTTTACTACGCCCATGTGGATACGTCTGAATCGCCGGATTTTCAGGAAACCATAAAAGTAGGGGAGGCGGAAAAGGCAGAAGAAAGTCCCGAATCCATTGAAGTAACCGATGTCTCCGTAATCGAGGAACCCGGGGAGGAGCCGGCGGAAGAAGCGCCGGTATATGAGGGCCTGTCTGAAGAAGGCGACGCGCAGCTTGACCTGACGGATTTTCTGGAGGATGGCAACGGCGCGCCGAGTCCTGAGGAAGCCGTCCGTCAATTGGAGGCTGTGGACGCAAAAATGCTGAGAAAGGCGTTGGACACCCTGAGTCTTCCGCGGTCAAGCAATGTGCGGCTCGTATTGACGCGCCTGTACCGAAGCGCCGTGGATCCCGAGGAGCTAGAGGAGTCGATTCAGATTGAGGCCGAAAAAATAAATAAAGGCAATGACCTCGATGAGCTAAAGGCGATCAAGGAAAGGCACGCTATCGAGTTTCTGAATCCGCTGCTCGACCTCTTATGGAATGAGGTGGGCAAAGCGGCGGATAACGGCTGAGCGTTTTCGTCCCCTGGCTTTCCTATTTGGCTTCCCGAACCGCCCGGACCGTCCCGCATGCGGTGGCATCCTTGCGGACAATTTCCCAATCCGTTTGGTTTTTACCCGTTACTGTATCGACAATTTTATGCCAGCCGTTTGAATAGCTTGAATAGTTCTCTGAAGTCCAGTACCAACGGGAGGCGTTTGCGGGGAAAAAGGGTTTATTTTTATAGATCCCGGCTAATTCCTTGGGCGTTGGCAGGCGCCAGTCGGAATATCCGCCGGCATTGAGATTTTTAGTATATTCTTGCGCTTTTTCATAGGTGAAGCATTCATCCGGTCGGGGGATGCTTGAATCCACAAGCGTCCACATAAGGCCGGTCTCTTTATCCAGAACCACCCCTTCCGTCTTTTCTATGAAGCGGTCATCGGCGCTGCCAAGCTTGGCGCGGATATCTCCCTTGGCGTCGGCGATTCGTTTTTGTTCAATCTGCCTGTCGAGGCGGGCCATTTCCTTTTCAATTTCTCGCCTTACCGTTGTATCCGGGTAGGCTTCAAGGTAATCCTTGTAGAGTCGTTTGGCCGACTGATAATCCTCTCCTTGGGCGCTGGCCTTTTTTTTCAGCCTGGCGAAGAGCTGCTCATCTTTATAGTGTTTTTCATATTTTGGCAGTATCTGCTTGAGCTGATCGGTGTGGCTGTTGTCATACAATTCAATGTAGGTGTTGCAGAGTTCAATGCATTCTTTCCATCGTTTTTGCTTTTTGTATGCGTCTAGGCGGTTTTTGACGAAGATGAAGTATTCATTGCTCATATCATCGATCAACTGGCTGACACGGGCCTTATGTTTGCCGTTCGGATGCGCATTCAGGTACGCTCGGGCCGCTTGGATTTTTTCATCCGGGCCGCCGTTAATAGCAATATTTTTCAGTTTTTGGTAATCCCTGGCCTCCGCAAGGGTACCCATTTTGGCCATCTGTTTTTTGGCTTTATCAATGTATGGACTCTCCGGATTATTGTCGATAAACTGTTGATAGACCCGGGCGGCTTTTTCATAATCCTCGGCCTGCCTGAATCCGTCCGCTTTGTCCATAACGGCCGAATATTTCTGTTTTTTTTCTTGTGCCCGGATCTTCTTGATCTCCTTTTTGGCAGAATTCGCATATTTACTGTTTTGATGGGTGTTTAAGTAATTTTTCAGGATCTGCCGTTTACTATCCGGGTTCTGCTGCTGGCGGACCTTGGCCATCATTTTTTTGAATTCGGATTCTCGGGCCTGTTTTTGATGGGCCGAGGAAAAGATAAGACCGGCAACCGTGAGCAGGACAACTGCCGCCGCCAATCCTCCGCCGATGATGAGGCGCCTTTTTCGTTTGTGGACGCCCCTGTCAATTTTATAGCCTTTACGGCTGCAATAGCCGCTGATATAGGAATCGGCTTCTTCCTGGTCCATGCCGAATTCCATGGCCTTTTGAATCAGTATATCATAGTATTCAAACCGGACTTTCCCATTGACGGCGGCAATATCGATATCCGAGTCAAGCGATGCCAGCCGGGAGCGGGCCAGGCTGATATCATAGGCATTCCGGCTTTCATCAGTCTTGAAAATCGTCATGCAGTGGCCGGCCAGGGTGTTGCCTGCGGTAACCATTGCATCTTTTTTACTGATGTTGGCCAGTTCCTTCTTTTTCCGGCCAGCCTGGGACTGGAGCGATTCAAGATCGGCGCTTTCCGGTAGGTCGAGAAAATCATAGAGTGATGCCTTGCCAAGGATCTTCAAATTGTCGTTGATGGTTTTTTCAAGCGATTTATCAATATGGCGCGGTTTGGCATCCTCCTCTTTTTCCTTGTCGTCTTTTTTGATCGGGCATCGCACGCGCTTGCGAACGTCCTGCTCGGAAAGGGAATACCTTTTGGCGATTTTTAGGATCTCAGCTTCGGTGACATATCCCTTGTCCATGCGAAGGCTGATCGCCCGGTCAATATGGCCGTATTTCTGCTGTTTTTTGTTGTTGATCCGATCCTGGATCTCGTTCTCGGGCAGGCCGTGGACCCCGGCCAGCTTGGTAATCTCTTCCGGGGCGATAAACCCCTTGCCCATCAGGATGTCTATGTGGCGGTCAATCTCCGGATACTTGCTCTCTTTTCCCTTTTTTATTTCCCCCTTGGCCGCCTCCAGCTCTTCGGCCCGGAGTTGGGGGTCGAGCATGACTTTTTCGATTTCAGGAATGAGGCTGATGTTTTTTTGCGCCTGAAGGCCTTTGGTGGGGTGGTTGCGCTGCTTGCTCCATTCCGCCTTTTTTTTCTTGATCCTCTCTTTTATGACCTCGGGGTTGGTCTCTGGCGGATCAAGGGAAAGATCCAGGAGTATATAAAAATTTTCGCGTTCCATAGGCTGATTTTAGTTCGGATATAATCGTTCTTTGTGCCACCTAAATTGAGCGTTTCAATGAAAATCTAAGACTCGAGGCATGAAATCTGTATCAGTGAACGACCAGGTTCTGTGATCGGGCCTTGGCTTTTTCGAGCTCTTCGCCCTGGATGACCGAGGCCGTGTCCAAAACGACTTCTACCTGACGGGATTCACTGGTCTCCAGTGCGGTAATATGCAGCCGGCCCTCTTCATTTAAGCTAAATGTGATCTCAATCGGCAGATCCGCCGGCAAATTGGGGGGCAGGTTTAATACGGCGGTCTTTATCTCCACGGCATGTTCGATTGGGATCTCCACCTGGCTGGTTTCACTTTCCATTATGCGGATGAGCACCGTTTGTTGATTTTGCACCGCGGTATAGAAATTTTTCTTTTGGCTGATCGGCACGGCCGTATTTCTCAGTACCAGATTGAAAACGATTTCTTCGTTTTTGGGATTATGGGCAACCACGCCGAAACTTTTGCTGGTTACGTTTTTAACCTTTAGCATGGCGCTTTGAATGGTGGGCAGCGTGTAGCCGGTATCATCGGCTACTGCCTGTGCGGCCGCTTTGAAATCCTCGGGTTTGACCTCTTCTGTTTCAATCATGGCGGAGAGGTCGGCGAAATCTTCCACTGATTTTTTGGTTTTTTCGGCAAGCCGCTGGACCAGCCCGTCGTTCAGGCTCAGTTTCCATCCATAAATGGCCGCCCCTTTGGCTATGGCCTCATCAGGGTCGAACACCTTCGGGGTTACGGAGAACTCCTCTTTGATCCGTTCCTGTAAATGCGGCATACGCGTCGATCCGCCCACCAGAATGATTTCGTCAAAATGCTGATACCCTTTTTCTTTGGCGGCGTTTAGCATATCCTTGGTAAAATCGATGGTCCGTTCCAGGAGATCCGCCGTAAGCTCTTCAAATTTTTCCCGCTCAAGAACGATTTTTACCCGCTCTCCGCCGTGGGTGACGGATATCGGGGTCTTGTTCCGCTGACTCATTATTTTTTTGGCTTTTTCGGCGGAGAGCTGAAGGTCCTGGCAGGTGTCCGGATCCTCGAGGATATCCTCCTCGCTCTGGGTCTCCTGCTGGTATTGCTCCACCATATAGGCGACAACCCGGTCGTCCCAGTCTTTACCGCCCAGGTTGTGGTCGCCGCCGGTGCATACGACTTCCACGGAATCCTTTTGAATATCGATCATGGTCACGTCAAACGTTCCCCCGCCAAGGTCATAGACGAGAACTACCCGGCTATCCTGGGTGTCCAATGTTCCGTAGGCGATGGCGGCGGCAGTGGGCTCGTTGATCACCTGACGGACATTAAAGCCGGCAATTTCGCCGGCCTTTCGGGTCGCCTCCCTTTCATTGATCCCAAAATAGGCCGGACAGGTGATGACCACATCGGTGACTTCTTCCCCAAGATGCTGCTCGGCATCCTGGGCCAGCTTTTTCAGCACATAGGCGGAAATCTCTTCCGCCCGGTAGTCCTCATTGTTGTATTCGAATACGAAATTGGGCTCTCCCATGGCTCGTTTGACAAAACTGACCACTTCGTTGGGATACAGTTTGGCGCTTTCCTTGGCGACGTCGCCGACGACAACCGAATCGCCGTCAAAAAATACGACTGATGGGGTTACCCTTTCATTTTCGGCGTTCGGGATGATTACCGCTTTTCCAAACTCATCTACGTAGGCTATGGATGAATAGGTCGTACCCAGGTCAATTCCGAAAATGCGTTTGCCATGTTTCTCCATCAGGTCTCCTCGTTGCTGTCCAGCGTATTTTCTTGATTGTAAATATAGATCGAGACGATTTCAGGGCGGATAATCTTGCCGTCCCATTCATATCCCGGCCGCAGACGTTCGGCGATCTTTTTATTTTTTTCGGGATCATCGGTTTCAATCTTATTAATGACCCGCTGACGGGTGGGATCCAGCGCCTCGCCTTCTGTATTGAATGTCTCGACGCCTTCCCATGCAAACATCTCTTCCAGTTCCTGGGCCATTTCTTCAAGATATTGCAAAAGTTTTTTGTTGTTTTCCTCGCAAAACGGCTGATTCCAGTAATAACCGGCCAGTTTCCGCGCATCATCAACAATTTTTATGACATCTGTAAATATTCTTTGCAAATATTTTTTTAGCAGGCCGTCCCGATAATCCTGGAGGGATTGGTGGAGGTCGTCGATTACCTTATTTTTGTGCTCGTCGTATTTGAGCTTGGCCTCAAATGAATCCTTCAGCTCTTTGAGCTGGCGTTTAATACCTTCGATATCCCCCGATACTTGATCGATACCTGGGTTTTCCGTTTTCTGCGGGTCGGCATCCGGGGCTTCGTATGCATCGGGGATCTCTTCGGGTTGGGTCTCGGAAGACGCTGCCGGCGCATCCTCCCCGGCCCCTGAGTCGACGGATTCAGACGCCGCCGACTCTGTCAGACTGTTCAGATGGATACCAAAATCTATCTCATTGTTGTCGTTGTTGGCATTTTCATCCATGGCATACCCCTGCTTTTTATTGGGTTTCAGCAAGTTGTTGAAAAGGTGTTCAGATTACCCGCCGCGTTTTTCAACAGCCTGTTGGGGGAATAGGCGCCTGCTTGTTATAAATTTTTAATTATTACTATATATTAAAGAATAAACCGGCAAACTTGTCAAGGTAAATTTGAATTAAATTTTAAAACCTCTTCTTGAAAATGCCTGGGAATGTAGGACTAATACTGACAAACCGTCTTAAACCCTTTATAAATCGTTTTTTACGAGGCTAGCGCACGGGACTTTGTTTGAAATCCGACACCGATTGTCTCAGCCAGTCAACCCATTGGTCGACGCCTTCGCCGGTTTTACATGAGACCTCAAAGATTTCGATATCCGTATTTAACCGGCTGACGTAGCCTCTCAGACGGTCCATGGCAAAATCCGAAATCGTTATGTAGTCAATTTTGTTGACGATCAGCACATTCGCCTTGGTAAACATCAGGGGATATTTGAGCGGCTTGTCATCGCCTTCCGGGATGCTTAATATCATTGCGTCTTGAATCGCGCCGGTGTCAAACTCCGCGGGGCAGACAAGGTTGCCGACATTTTCGATAAATATGAGGTCCAATGCCGGATCATCCAAACCGTCCAGTCCTTTTTTGACCATGCTCGCATCCAGGTGGCAGAAGCCGCCGGTCCTTAGCTGTACGTTGCGCACGCCGGTTTCCGCTATTTTTTCGGAATCCACCACGGAATCAATATCCGCCTCGATAACCCCGATGTTTAGCTCATTTTTCAGGGCCTCAATGCTCCGCAGCAACAGGCTGGTTTTCCCGGAGCCCGGCGAGGACATAAGGTTGATCATCAAAGTCCGGCTCTTTCGTAATCGGTCCCTGAGCTCCTCGGCCACAACGGCGTTATCCGATTGGATGTCCTCTTTAATCTCAATGAGTTTGATCTCATCCATTACTGGGCCTCCATTTCTTTGATATAGTACTCCCGGCCGGAGACCAGGGAGAAGTCATCGCTTTTCCCGCATTTGGAGCATGTTATTTGGCCCAACTGGTCTTTTCTGATCGACTCGGTCTGGCCGCAGGCATTGCAGCGGATGACGATGGGCATACGTTCGATGTGGAGTTTTGCCCCGGCAGCGATCGTATCTTTGCTCAAGTAATCGAAGTAGTGCTGTATCCATTCATTTTCGAGCTCGCTTAAATCGCCTATTGTCAGCGTAATGGAAACCACCCGCTGGACCCGGTTGCGTTCGGCGTGTTTGAGCACGATATTGAGTATGTGTTCGGTAACCGGTAATTCATGCATGACTCTATGCCCCGCGGGCGCGACAAATCTATTCGGCGCTCCTGCTACTATTTAGGATGGAATCTGTTGCGGCTATATTAACGCTGTGGAATCAAAATGGCAAACCGAACTTTATTTATATTTGGGGTTGATTTTTATCCATACTTAAAATATAAGAATTGTTTAATGGTTCAGGTGCCTGATTCGAAAAAGAATAACCCATTATTATCGTTATAAAAATTGTCGGATCAGGCGTAGCAGCCTGTTGAAACAACTCACGGGCGACCGGCAACGTTTCAACAGCCTGTTAATAGGGAACCCCGTGAAAATCGGGGACGGGCCCGCCGCTGTAGTCGGGGACGAAAGCTGCAGAATGCCACTGGCCGAAAGGCCGGGAAGGCGCAGCCGGTAGGATGATCCGGAAGTCAGAAGACCTGCCTGAGCCTTGCGGGTATTCATTTCCCCGGCAGAAATGAATGCCAAATGATCACGGGATAAAAAGGGAAATCTTTGGATCATAACGATCCGGGGGTTTCCCTTTTTTTATTGGAAGCGGAGCCGGCTCCGGCTTCGCCGTATGGGTATCTCGGGCCTGGGGCAAAGCGTAAACCCCCGCGATGCGGATCATTGAGAATTTAATTATCAAACAGACTCCATATGAACAAACGGGTTGATTTTACAATACGGGCTATTTTCATCGTCGGCATACTCCTTTTGTCTTTTTCCAGGGGCCTGGCGGAGGAGAAAAAGTCGGATTATACACTGGATCCGGTGGTCGTAACCGCCCACGGGCAGGATAAGGACTATCAGACCGGTGATGTGGATACTTCAACGACGCCCTCTTTTTTTTCAACGATCACGCGGGATGAATTCGAAGGCAAGATGGAGAATCTCTCAGACGTGATTGAAAAACAGGCCGGCATCCAGGTCCGGCAATCCGGAGGGCTGGGCAGCTTCTCCTCGGTTTCCATGCGCGGCGCCTCAGGCGATCAGGTGATGGTCTTTATGGATGGGGTGCTTTTAAACGACGCCTCCGGCGGCGGCGTGGATCTAAGCAATATCGCCCTGGCAGATGTAGATTCGGTTGAAATCTACCGGGGGACCAGCCCGATTAACTTCGGAAGAACATCCATCGGCGGCGTGGTCAATATCCAGACCCGCCGGTCAACCAAGGGGTTTAATGCCAATGTGCTAGCCGGATACGGCTCCTTTGATACCCGGAAATATTCCGCGTTCATTAACCATAAGCCCGGCAAGTGGGACTACCTGATATCCGCGGATTACATGGAGTCAGACAATGACTTTGAGATCGACAACGACAACGGTACGCCGGATAACCCCTCGGATGACCGGACCGAGGATCGCAACAACGCCCAGTTCGATCAGACGAACATATTGACCCGCTTCGGCTATGATTTCACGCCAAATGCGCGGGTGGATATCACGAATAAATGGTTCTCCAAGCAGCAGGGCATCCCGTCCTGGAACAACAGCCCCCTGACAGAGACGAATTTTGATACCGAACGTAACATCAGCACCCTGAAATTTACCCTGGATGACGTGACCCCGCTTCATCTAAATACCAGCACCCAGGTGGACTATCTGGAGAAACAGGAGATATATGATGACAGCGGCGGCCATGTCGGACTCGGCAGCCAGCGGAGCCGGTATGATACCAGCCGCTACAGCGCCCGTTTTTTTGCCGAGTGGCTGACAGACCGGCAGTCCCTCCGCCTGACATTAGACGCACAGAGGGAAGCCTACGAAGCAGAAAACGAATTGAGCGATGAGCAGACCAACGACAGTGAACGGTGGACCTATTCCGCCGGCCTCCAGGACACGGTGACTTTTGGCGAGGATTTCCTGAGCATCACACCGGCCCTGCGATATGAGCATTATGACGATGACTTCTCATCTGAGAGCGAATCCTGGGGCCAGGAGGCCGGCGAATATGACCAGGCAGAGGCTCATTGGATGCCCCAAATCGGCGTCAAATTGAATGCGACCGATCATCTGACCTTGAAGTCCAACCTGGCCAGGTATGTCCGCGAGCCTTCATTCTACGAGCTTTTCGGCGACCGGGGTGTTTTTGTCGGCAATCCGGAGCTGGATGCGGAGGACGGCGTCAACTTTGACATCGGGCTTGAGTATGGCCGCCGGTGGGGTGGCGGCTGGCTCAGTCGCTTCTCCGCCGGTGCGGTCTATTTTTACAGCGCGATCGATGACCTGATCACCCGCACCTATGACGCCCGGGGCATCGGAAAGGCGGATAACATCTCGGAGGCCG
>Ga0209925_1001503_pt1 | contig 11666 bp, 8 predicted proteins | sample SalPonR2_A_D1_MG_FD_185702 | JGI IMG/M metagenome (GOLD analysis project Ga0209925, IMG submission 185702) | Salt pond soil microbial communities from South San Francisco under conditions of wetland restoration - Salt Pond MetaG R2_A_D1_MG... ...
CTTTTTCGAATATAACTTTCAATTGCCAATAATCGCCAAAATCATAGACATAATCAATTTCACCATATTTTTTTAGGTGTTTATCTATCTTAATATAACTTGGTTTTTTAATTTCGGTATCTAAATTTTCTAAGGTTTTCTTTTTAAATTCATTAAATTTATCAGGCATATTATTGATTTTTTCTTCCATTTCTTGTTTATTATTTTTAAAGTGTTTATATTCCTCATAAGCTTCTTCATCATTTGTTACTTTTAGATTATCTTCCGGTAAATCAAATTCATATATATGATAATCATGATACGGATAACCACTTCTAAAGTTTGTAACAGTTTGTATTACATCATTTAACCTATTAAATGTGGCATCGGCGGGCATAATTACTCTTCTCCAAATTAATGGGTTGGAATTAACAAATTCTATTTTTATTTGATAAGCTTTCATAATTATTCCTCACTTTTTTAATTACGTTATGTCAAATAATTTCACTATCTAAATCACAGAATTTTAATTTTTTGATATCTAAATTAAAAATTATTATATAAAGTTTCTTTTTCATTGTCTGTTAATATATCATTTAAAATTGAATTAATTCTTTGATGATACTGAGGATATGCCGCTAATAACTGATGAATGTCTTTAATATCTCCATATATGAATTTAGCAATTGTTTTAAAAAAGTTTAATTCCTTTTCATGTAAAAATTCTGTATCTAAAGGATTATTAATTATAATTTGTGGATCTAAGTATTTTAAAATAACAAGATATTTTAATTCTACAGAAAATAGATGATTACATTTTTTATTGATCAGTTTTTTTAATGAAACTTTATTATTATTTTCAGCTTTATTTAATAACCAATTAGTGAAATGGTAGACGAAAGAACTATTATTATTTGAACTGTACTCATCTAAATATTTTATTAACTTAGTTTTGTATTTTTTATCTAAATTATCTTTATCTATATATTTCATAATATTTCTGTCAAACAATGCAATTATTACTTCCAGTAATTGTTCTTCATTTATCATATTATCTTCATTAATAGTTTTTAGATATTCTAAAAGATCTAAAGTATCTAAATAATTTTTATTATCTAATGCTAAAAGAATATGTTGGAGCGTGTTGTCTTGTAAGTTAGTATTTAAAAAAGAAAGTAATTTTTTAATTTTATTATGATCTTTTATTTTATAAAGACTTACGATATAGTATTTAGTATATTCATAAGTGGCATATGGGTCGGAAGAATGCAAAAAGTTATATTCATAAACATCAGATAAGTTATCAATTATATATCTGTAATTTTCTAATTTAAAATTAGCACAGATTAACGAATCAAATAATATATCTTGATGATTAGTAATATTCATTAAAAAATCTTCGTTATTTACAATCCATTCATATTCTTCTAAAGAATAAAATAGTCTGGTTAATAAAAATGCTCTATCATATTCGTTAGATATAATATCAGTAAGTTTATTGGTATCATTATGACTTAACTTTTCAGAATTGCTTGTGATTTCTAACAGATCTACTATTTTATTAAGGTATCTTTTCTTTTGGGTATTATTAAGTGCTGAAGGATCTTCCCTTAAAAAAACCATTTCAATCAAAGATTCTACAAAAGAAATTATAACTTCTGTGTTTTCGGCTGATTGAATTAATTTGTCATAATTTTTTGCAATTATGGGGATACTTTTTTCATAGATATTATTTTCTAAAAAAGAATTTAATATTAAATTTAATATAGTAAGATCATTGTTTGTCTTATTATAACTTGCAAGTCCATATTTATAACCTTGTTCTATTTTTCCTAATGCAAATTTGGCTTCAGTCATTAAAATAAACAAATCTAAATTATCATAATCGTCTATAAATTCTTCTAAGATTTCTTCGGATTTCTCAAATTTATTTAGTTTATTTAAGCCATCAACTAGATAAAACAGAAAATCAATTTCAATATCATCTTTTACTATATTATAATATTTAGTCAAATATTGAACTGAATGTTCAATATAATTTAGTTGATAAGAAATTACACCAGCCATTTGAGTGAACAGGGGTTCTACTGGATAATCCTTATCGGCCTGTTGTATTATTTTATAGTATTTTTTTAAGTCAGTAATATTATAATTTCCAAAATTATCGAATAAAGGGCTTAGTTTATCTAAATAAAATATAAGAGGTTTATTAGGTGTTACTTTAGCGCAACATTTTATATATTTTTTTCCGCTTCCACATGGACATGTTTCATTTCTGGGGATCTTATATGACTTTATTGGATCTAATTTTATATTGTCCTTATTTTCATTGTTTAAAAATTCATCAAAATTGATTACATTATCATTAGACAATTATTATCATCCTTTCAGAAGTATTAATTATAGTATAATATTTAAATTAGACTCTAGCAATAGTAAAACTAATATTTTTAAGAGTTTTTAAAATCTATTTTACAACACAGCAAAGTATTTACTAACAAATTATTGTTAAAATTGTGATCCCCATAAAATTATTAAAGCTAAATAAGGTAATTGTGAAGGACTCTTAAGAGAAACTAGTTGGATACTTTTTGTAAGTATGAAAATTTAGGATATAAAAGATAAAAGTCTCAAGATATTACCCTCAAGACTTTTTATATATTAAATCTAGTTTAAAATATCTTTTAGATAAACATCAGATTTGCCCATACTTTGCACTTCCTAATATCTCTTCTTTCAATTCATCTTTTACATTTTTATTTATAACAAGATCACTTTTTTTATTTAAATTATCTTCTAAAAAGAAATTTAAATCCATATAATTGCAGAAATTTTTATACCTCATATTTTTTTTACTTTTTTATTTTTTTCTTTGTTTATTATTATTTAATTTCCAAATATATTTTAACATTATAAGTTTTTTAAAACAACTATATGAACTTCTAATTTTTTGTTTGAAAAGAAAAATACTCGATATCCAATGGAAATTATAGAGGTTTAATCACATTAGCACATACTTTTTTATTAAATTATGGGTCTCCCCCAAAAAGGTTGTTTTCGCTCCAAAATAAATATATAGGATTATTCCAAGGTTTATCTAAAAAAAATATTATGTCTCTTATTCCATAAATATATTGTGTCTATTAAAATTAGCTCAATACATGGTGGTAATAGTATCTATTCATTTTTGGTTCATAAAATACAAGTTACCTTTCAAAAAATCCCCAATATGGATAATATAACCTATTTGTATTGTAACCAAATTATATTTAAACTTTTTATCTAAAAATTTATTTTTATTTATAAGCCTTCAGAATGATACTAATTTTTATGGATATCGGTCCAACCCCATAATGTTAATCAAAAAACAACTTAAAAGAAGATTTTAGAATTCGCAACAAGTTCTAATGTATATTATTTTTAGGTTTATATTCTTTCACGATCTTTTTTAACTCTTTTATAATATTCTTCTTATCAGTTTTGTCTGCGATATTTTCTAATTTATTTATATTTTCAATAAATTCATTTTCTTTTAAACAATTTAAATTACTTATATATATTTTCTCATGTTCAGTAGATATATCTTCCTCAGTATCAAGTAAAATTTCTTCATACATTTTTTCGCCTGGTCTCAATCCAGTTATTTCTATATCTATATCAACGCCTTCTTTATAACCAGATAATTTAATTAGATCTCTGGCTAACTCTATAATTTTTACAGGTTTGCCCATATCTAAAATAAATACTTCTCCACCTTTCCCAATTGCACCTGATTGAATAACCAATTGAGCAGCTTCGGGAATGGTCATAAAATATCTCTTTACTTCCGGGTGAGTTACAGTGATTGGACCACCATTTTTAATTTGTTTTTTAAAAATTGGAATTACACTACCTTTGCTTCCTAGCACATTTCCAAATCTTACTGCCATAAATTTGGTATTATTTTCTTCACTATAAGTTTGTACTATCATTTCTGCTACTTTTTTAGTAGCCCCCATCACATTTGTGGGATTAACGGCTTTATCTGTTGAAATTAGTATAAATCTGTCCACATTATATTCATTAGCAGCTTTTACCACGTTTTTCGTTCCAAATATATTGTTTTTTACAGCCTCTTCTGGATTGTTTTCCATGAGAGGAACATGTTTATGAGCAGCAGCATGGAACATCACATCTGGTTTAAATTGAGATATACTGTTAATTAACTTTTCTTTATCTCTTACACTACCAATTTCTATACTTACTTTGATTTCGGGAAATTTCTCATTTAATTCGCGTTTTAGAAAATATGAATCGTTTTCATTTATATCAAAGATTATAAGATGTTTTGGTGAAAACTTGGCACTCTGCCTACTTAATTCAGAACCAACTGAGCCAGCTCCACCGGTAATAAATATAGTTTTGTCAGTTAAATAACTGGAAATATCATCTTCAATTAGTTCAATTTGATCTCTTTTTAATAAGTCTTCCACTTTGACTTCTCTTATTTGATTTATATTAAATTTACCATCTACAATTTCATGTATACTTGGAACTGTTTTTACTTTGACTCCTTCTTTTTTACTTAAATTATAGATCTCTTTAATTTCTTCACCTTTAGCAGAGGGTATTGATATTACGACTTCTTTCACATGGTATTCTTCAATTACTCCAGGTATAATATTTCTATCACCAAGCACTTTTATCCCATGAATTTCTAGACCATGTTTACTTTTTTCATCATCAATAACACCAATTATATTCTTACCTAATTCAGGATGCTTTTGGTATTCTCTTATTAATAACTCACCAGCATCTCCTGCTCCGACAACTAAAACATTTTTTTGTGGTTTATTAGTTGTATTTTGTTCATAATAATTTTTTATAAGTCGTAATAAGAACCTTATCCCGCCTAAAATAAATATATCTAATACAAAATTTATCATGACAACACTTCTGGAAAAGTTTATCAAAAAGAAATATAGATAAGCAATAAACAAAACATTAATAATAACTGAAGCTTTAATTATAGCTTTTAATTCTGCTATACTTGCATAAAGCCAAATTTTATTATAGATATTAGTTATGTAAAGTGCGATTATACCAAAAATAGTCACCGCATTAAAAAATCTATAGTCAAGATAATTCAAAAAGTTTCTATCAAATCTTAGTAAATAACTAAAAAATAAAGCAAGATTTATTAAAAAGATATCTGTAATAATTAAATAGGGCTTTTTATATAATTTCATTAACTTTTCTATCATTTAATATTACCATCTCTATTTGCTTTTTCTCTATATTTTATTAAATAAAACTTGCATGATTCCTTTGTATTATGAAAAATTATGATAAAAATTAAACTATATATAAAGGATATAATCTAAAGATTTTACATATGCAACATTCTGCTGTTACATTTATCCTAGGAAAACAATTCATTATAAAATCTTATATCTTCTTCTAAAATTTCTTTTAACTCATATGCGCAATCTTTTGAACAAAACATAAAAAGCATATCAGTTCCAGCTTGTTTTGCTTCTGAATTTAATCCGGTTACAATAGCCCACACTTTTTTACCCCCAACTTCTAAGTCAATAATATATCCATTAGGTTTTACCTCTGGATAATCAGCGTCTTTTCTAAATTTAACTGGAAGTGTAAACACATTTTTATCAGTCGTATCATTACCACACCAACAGCATTCATTAGGCATTTCTTTATACATTAAAGACCACTCCTTTCTACAATATAATTTTCATTATTAAATCTTAAAGAAATGCAAATTATTTTTTTATCATAAATCTATAAATTTGGTTTTTTAAATATCAAATTCATATTATTTTTTGGAAATAAGTAAATTTTGTTAGGAGAAAAATCTTATAATGTTTGTATTCGATTATTATTTCTTTGGTCATCTAAAATTATCTTATTGTAAAAATGTCCGCTTATAATTATATTTGTAAATGATTTTAACACATTAGAAATTTAACCGGTAAATTAAATCCGATATACATAGATAATTTTTACTAGATATTCTCAAATTTATCTTCAATATATTTTTCAAATTTTGCATTTGGTAACTTTCTCTTTTTCTTTCTCATTTTAGTTATTATTGATTCTATTCTATTTATAGGTTTACGAGTTTTATGATAATATTCAAATAAAATATCAAAAGTTAATAAATTAATAATTTCATTATTATCAATAAATGGTCTAATATCTTTCAAGATATTACAAGCGGTATAATTGTCCATAGTTTTTGCAATTGCAATAGCTGCAGATTCGCCTTTACCTTTACCCATGTTTTTTAATTTAGTATATTCATTAAAAGCTTGGCTGTCACTATCTATCTCAATTACTTTGAAAATATTTTTATTTATTATCAATTAAAATATCCTCTTCAATTGAATAGGAGAAGGTTAGTGTTTAATTAAGTAATTGTTAAGGTCAGAACATAGGTTACACTTTTTTAATGGTTTATAGGGTTTAGAACTTGTGTTACAGAAATAACTAGTTATTTCGACATTTTAATGATTATATATTATTCTTTAAATGTAAAGGAAAATGTTTTATATTTGAAAGTAAATGAGTTATAAAAAATTATATTATATGATTTATTATCGACATCATAAATACCAAATAAAAATTGGGTATATTATGACACAAATTAGTTGCCGGTTTATTACTAAGTAGTTCAACCACAAATAGATTTATAATTACTAAATACACCGCAAAATTCTTGATAAATATTGTAGATTATTTGGTAAGGAATCATAATCCAATTCATTAGTATAGGGAATCTCTAGTTCTTTAATTTCATCTTGAGAATATAAAGGTTCGCCATACTCATGCCAAAACACATCAAAAGCCCTATAATCTTCATCTAATAGCTGACTCCTTATATCTGCAAGAAGTTGCAATAAAGAGTCATCATATAAATAATCTTCCAAGTCTTTTTTATTATCTTTATAACCATAATTAGTATTAGTATCTAAAATTTCATAGGCCTCACCATAGTCAAGAACACAGCTAAAAGAAACAATAATACGTTCTTCTACAATATCGATATTTACACCCAAATCCTCAAGACCGTTAAATGCATAGCGTGATATTTCTTGTTGTTTGTCTGGGTCTGGATCTGAAAAAGCAACAGCAAACAGCCACCAATCATAACTTTCTGAATACATAATATCATAATGCTTTTCCAGCAAAGGCCACCAGCCGCCTGGTAGATCATTAAAATCACCCTTATAAGTAAATTTCACAGCTCTATCATCTGGCCTGGCCCTGCTAGATAAACTGCTCACTTTATTTATATTTTTTTGATCTAAAGGTTCATCAATTGCCAGAAATTTATAAGATGTGGAACTGTGGTCTGCAGTAAATCCTTTTCGTACACTTATTATTTCCATAATTTACATCCTTTCATCTATATTATTTAAAATATATTATTAATTCGTTTCAACCAATCAGGATATGACTTATCACCATTTATCCATTCTTTAATTTCTTCAGCTTTTGCAAAAGGTGCTCCTCCACTGGTAAAACCAATTAAATCCTGAACCTCATAAACAATATTATTGTCCCTTTCCACATAATAATCTGATTTTTTTCTTCCAGTGTCAGATCCATAGCTCTTAACTAACCATTCACTATTTTTTAATTCCTTAACTGCTCTTTTTTGTCCAACACCATAACGTTCCATATAAGTCTCTACTTTGATATAACTATGGTTCTTAAAATAATGTTTAAGATCAGCCTTTCTACCATATTTGCCACAAGTTTTAATGTCTGTAATAATTGGTTCAGGACATCCTATATCTTCTTCTTTTCTATTATGACTAAATACTCGGCAACCCCCACAGTGATCTTTTGCTTTACATATTCCACAAATACTGGAGCGAAATACCAACTTGTTTCTAAAATTGCGATATTTCCTCAATCTTTTAGAATTATTTATTAGTTCATTAAAATCTGTATTTAAGATATTACCAATTTTAGCATCTTCAGCTATAATTTGTGAACAGGGATAGATGGATCCATCAGGTCCTATGGCGAGAATTCGCTCACCTGCTACACAACCCCTTATCCCTTCCTTTTTAGCTCTTTTAGGACTAACATTGCGCTGCAGAAAACTCAAAGCACAATCAAAGCGAAATTTAACATTATTATATTGAGAAATTATTTCTTTCATATCTGGTTCAAAGTTTTTCATTTCACCGGGTTTGATATTTTCCTTAAGCCATCGTTTATGATTATCATGGGGTTTATATCTCAGTAAAACAATTCTTCTAAACCCCACTTCAACTAATGATCTTATAATATAATCAAAGTTATTGAGCACCTTTTTTGTCAGTATTATATTTATCCCAATATTAAGTTGCATCTCGCGCGCTATTAAATATGACAGGTGAAGCTTTTTAAGATAATTTGTATCAGATAATAATCTATCCGCATCAATTCCAAACTGTAAAGCTGTTAAATGAGAGGACATATTTTGGACTTTCTGTCTATCAAAATTATCCATATTTGTTGTAATATGTACAGCCAGACCACAATTTGCTGCATATTTAATTATATCAACTATGTCATTTCGGATTAAAGCCTCTCCTCCTCCAATAGCTAGTTGAAAGACTTTAGCTTTAGTTAATTTATCTACCATACTTTTTGCTTCATTAAAAGTCATTTCTTCAAATGAATCTTTGTGTCTTCTTGCATAACAGTCAGGGCAGTTTAGATTACATCTGTAAGTGGCTGCCCAATGAACTGTTTCAGGTGCACTTAAAAAATTGTTTTTCGGCCAAGTATTATCAATATCATAACTTAATTTATCTTTACACCTATCACGATAAATTACTTTAGAATATAGTACTATTTTATAACTAATTAATTTTTTAAGTACTCTGGTTAAATCCGAGATCTCAAATGAGTAGTTTAATTGTTTCATAAGATAGCTAATTTCATTTTTAAATAGTTGAGAGTTTTGCTCTAATAACTGTAATAAAATAAACGTCTCACGATCAACATCAAGGGTATTACCTATATTTTTATTAAATACAATTCCGCCAAAGTGCTCTTTGCGTAAAACTACATTATTATTTAGATAGTACTGATATTTTAACATCTATATGCCCTCACTTCATTTAATAGTAAAAATTTTTACACTTCTATTATAGAATAAGGCTAAAACAAATACAAATTCATTGATCAATTATTTATGATTATACAATTCAGCATTATAGTAGGATTATGGCTAAATTGGTATTAGATAACAAAACTCTTAAATATACCACCCTATTCTATTTATTAAATTAGCCCCACCTGGAAAAGTAATACCTGAATCTTTTACTCGATCATTCTTACAACCCGGGCAGTAAACTTTATGATAATTATAGATAATAAAACCTGGATTATTACAAAAACTTAAATCCCGTAAAATCCTATATTGATGGGGATGATTTCCATCAAATTTTCTGCTGCCACTATGACAGAGAAAGTTATATCTTTTAAACGAAAGAATAGTAGTAAAAAGATCGCTGTATTTAGTAGAAGCAACAATAAAATCAAAACTTCAATTTCTACTTACTGATATGGAGAAGACACTTTAAACATCTCAATATTAAAATATTCCTTGCTTAAAAAAATAAGTTTATATATAATGACAACTGAGGTGAATTGTATGCAACTTTCTGTTGAAGATTTAAAAAATATTTCCACAGAACAATCCTTCCAAAAAGGAATAAACTATTATGAAATGGATTTAGTTAATGACCCAGTTATCGATCAAAATACTATAAAAGCTGAAGTTTCGGGAAGTAGTCACCCTTATTATGAAGTTGAAATAAATATTGATAATCCTTCTATTAATTACTGCAGCTGCCCATATGATTGGGGAGGTATCTGCAAACATATTGTTGCCCTCGGTTTATACTGGTGTAATGATAAAGAAGCTTTTAAAGAAGTTGAAAAAGAAAAAGTTAAATTGAAAAATGAACTAGAAAACATTTTTAGTCCTTTGACTAGAGAAGATCTTATAGATATTCTCAATGAACTTGTCTATGAAGATGAATACATCAAATCTAAAATCTTAAATTATATTCAGGATAAAGGCAAAATGACGGATGAATTATATTTTGAAAAACTTGAAAATTTAAAAAGTCAGGCACTTAATATTATAAAAGAATTTAACAAATATGGTGGGGGGCCTATTGATGAAGAAAATTCTTTTTTTGAATGTATTAATGAAATGAAAGATTTGATTATCGACTTCGATGTACCTTCTTCTTTACGTCAAAAAATTATTAATGAATTTATGAAAGAATATCTAAAAAATAATTCTGGTTTAAATGATCCTACTCTTGATTTAATATTTAGCACAGCTCAGGATAAAGATGATTGGAAATTAATTATCCATAAACTTAAAGAATCTAATAGTAAATATGACCAAGAAGAAGTCATGAATATATATTTAAATCAATTAGATAATGAAGAAAAATATCTAAAGCTAAGAAAACAATACCTTGAATATGGGATGGATTATTATAAATTAGCCTGTTTTTACTGGAATAAAAACCAGGAGGAAAAAGCAGTTCAAACTGCTTTAACAGGAGAAAAAGAAGGAATAGGGCGCATAATAGATAATATTACTTTTCTTAAAGAATACTATAAAGAACAAAATAATTACCAGAAAGCACTGGAATATTCTATTAAAGAATTTAAAGACTCCCCCTCGTTTGAAAAATATTCAACTATTCTAGATTATTGTAAAAAAGACAATAAAAATAAAATAAAATTTGATCTAATAAGTTATTTAGAACAAAATAACCACCTTAATACCGCAAATGTCCTTGCTTCAATCTACGAATATCAGGATAATTATGAAAAGATACTAAAATTAGTGCTGAAAAATAAAATATCTCCTGGTAAATATAAAGATATACTTATTAATAAATTTCCTCATAAAATGATAGATTATTATAAACAGGATGTACAAAAATATATAAATAAGAAAAAACGATCTAGTTATCGTAATGGCGCTAATGTCGCCTTAAATATAAAAAAAATATATACTGAAATTCTTAAATCTCATTCAGAATGGAAAAAATACATACAGAGTATTCTTGATAATTACCCACGTCATTCAGCTCTACAGGAAGAATTTAAATCTATTTGTTTGAATTAATACTCATTATCCTTTAACCTTTTTGCAAATAGTTAATTTTTTACCCAATACTATATCATATCAAATGAGTTGCAGTGGTGGAACTCGAATTCGAAATTTCTTGATTATCAAGTGCGACTAGGGTCCTCAGAAAAATTATAGTATATGATAAAATCCTAATATATGCAAGAAATCATAGCGGTTTTTATTTTAATCTAGTTTTTTAAAAATTTGTTCTAATTAAGGATAAATTTCTTAGCGGTGCTGTTAAATTACTTTCAAATAAATTATCCAAGCAAAATAAATTGAAATGCTGGTTTTTTCTTTCAAACTAGCTCTTTAATTAATATCCCTTCCATTGTTACTTTTTCCATTAACTGGGCGAGTAATTTAAATTACAAATTAATATTAATCTATCATTTATTTGCCTCTTCGCTATTTAGTGTGGGTATTTCCATATTAAAGCTTAAATTTCATAAATTATGTTCTTATCTGTTTCCAAATATTGTATACTTTACCTATATAAAAAGGGCACAGAAAGGATGAA
>Ga0209925_1001504_pt1 | contig 11646 bp, 13 predicted proteins | sample SalPonR2_A_D1_MG_FD_185702 | JGI IMG/M metagenome (GOLD analysis project Ga0209925, IMG submission 185702) | Salt pond soil microbial communities from South San Francisco under conditions of wetland restoration - Salt Pond MetaG R2_A_D1_MG... ...
TGCTTTTGAATAACCTGTTTTTTGTTTCACAGGGTGTTCATCTGGTAATTTATAGGATCGCTTTCGAATAATGGTGAATGGAATGTTCATTTCTAGTGACAGTGAGGATGCCAATGGAATCCCCATTGCTTCCATAGTTACCAGTTTATCAAAAGGAGTATACGGCATGATTTTTTCTTTCAGCGCAATTGTTACTTCTTTAAGTAATGAGGGTGTGATGTGAGGTATTCCATCCGTGATTGGATGAATCACATAATGATAATCTCCTTTGTTCACGATGGGTGCTTTTTGTAATGATGATATTAATTCAGATAGATTCATAGTTCACCAACTTCCTTGCAGGTTTTTTTCAGGATGGGTATGAATTCATCAATTATTGGTTTTGTTATCTGAGGCATGATAACAATCCGAAAACTTGAAAGATGATCGATTTTGTTTACTTTCCAACCATATTGAGCTAAGGTGTTAATGATTTCGTCAAGATGATTGACCTTTACGAGGATAACGTTTAATGTTGGTTTGGTAACTAATTCTAATCCTAAATTGGTAATCTTTTGAATTGTATACTCTGTTGTTTGCATGATGGTTTGCATGAGTTGTTGGTATCCTTTATTTTGAAGGAATTCTGTTACCGCGTAACCAGCAGCTACGGGTGCTCCAGGGCGAGTGCCAAGAATACCTGCTTGCTTTTGGGTGCTAATGCATTGAGAGTTTACACTTATTTCTTTCAACCAGGATTCATCTCGGAGAACCAATGTTCCAAGTGGTATAGCTGCATAACCCATTTTATGTGCATCTAACGAAATGGTGTTAATGCCTGAAAGTGAGAAATCAACTGTTGGCAGATCGTAGCCGAGTTGGTTAAGAAAAGGGATGATGAATCCTCCAAAAGCTGCATCAACATGCAAAAAAACATGTTCATCCGTGCAAATATCGGAAATCTCTGGTATTGGATCTATTGCACCGACATCTGTTGTTCCGGCTATTCCAATAATTGCTGCTGTATCATTTGAAATGTTATGTTTAATCTGAGAAACATCCATGGTATGCTCAGCTGTCAGAGGAATGCTTTTGAGTTTCATATCCATTAATGATGCGATTTTTTCAAAAGAGAAATGTGCTGATTCTGGAAGAATGATTTCCTTTTTGCCCGTTAATTGTTTAGCAATCCACATCGAAGAAATGTTTCCTTCCGTTCCTCCACTTACAATGTGGCCCGAAGCAGTTTTTGGTGCTTTTAAAAAATTAAGAATAAATGAGAGAAATTTCTGTTCAATTTCTTTTGTTCCGGGAAATAATCCAGGATCACCAATATTTGTTTCTAAAAATTGAATATATGTTTTTTTTGCAATGGGATGTGGTTGACTGCACATAGATCCAAGGATATGACCTGATGAAAAACTAAAATCTTTTTTTTGGTATTGATTAAGATTTTGTAAGATTTTTTCTTCTTTTTCTTTGTCTGATCTGCTTGTCATTTCGTATCTGCAAAGCAACACCAATTAATCCGTAATTAATATTTCGGCGCTATTCTCCAAGAAAAAATCTACCATCACATTTTAATACTCGTAAATGTATTTTGGTTACATGATGGAAAAAAAGGATGCGGCAGAGGAGGTTACTTCGTTTATAAAACTTCCCGTATATACTCGATCTGGAGATTACATAGGGCATGTACGTAATATCTTTCTTGATTTGGAACAAAAACAGGTGAGTAGTTTATTAGTTACTAACACCAATTCTTCTATTGTTGAAGGATCTGTTGATGTTGCGGTTCCCTATAGGTGGGTGAATGCGGTTGGAGACATTGTTATCTTGTCATATTTCCCTGAACGGGTGACCACTCAGAGAAACGAGGAGAAAACAGAAGAAGAAAACACTGATGATATTGATATCATAGCATAATCATTTTTCTTTTTGATTTTTCTCTGATTCTTTTCATTCCATATGACTTTCTAGTTTTCATCGTGTGAAATCATGGATTGGATAAGTCATTTTTTTATGCTTTTTCTTTTATTCAATGGGAAATATTTTTAACCAGTTTTCCCATGTTTATAATTGTCAAAAAATCATTGAAAGCAAATCCTTTTATATAATGAAGGAGATATAATAATTTGGAATATTATGTACTCCCTAGGTATTATGATTATTGGGAGAAATGTACAAGAATATTTAAATAGTACCAAAGTAACAATATAAGTAAATATAAAATGGTGTATATCATGAGGAAACACTTAAACTTTCTAAAAGTCGGATTCATCATCCTAATATTGTTAACAACCACATTGTCCTTTGCCCCATCTGTATCTGCAGAAAAATTTTTCCAATTTGATTCAATGCTAACCTTAGATTTTAAAGCAGAGGCGGTTAACGAAGCAGTGTTCCAACCAGATGGCCCTTCTGTTTCAATACCAATTAACATAAAATATCAAGTGTTTGTTCCAGATAGCTTCATTAGCAATCCTGCATTACGATTAATTTTCCTACAAACATTTATTATTACAAACGCTCAAATTAAATTAACCGTCGTTGATCCTCCAGATTGGGCCGCAATATCCTTAGCAAATCCAACCCCTTATGTTCCTATTTCAACTGAAACTCAGGAAACAACGACAACTTTACAAATAGCAGCACATAAAGATGCACCAGCTCAAGGGTTTTCCTTAAGAATCCAAGCTGAAACTGATCCGGTTCTCAATGGTCACGTTCCAAGCCAAGAAGCATATTTGGATATTCAATTCCAACCTGGTTACATTCCTTTGATAAATGTATATACTGAGAAACCAAACATTGTTGTTTCTCCTCAGGAAACTGTTAACTTTCCAATTGAACTCACTAACTTAGGTAACAAGGAAACTATTGTACGAGCTCGAATTACCGATAAACCTGATGGATGGGCAACATTACTTCCACAATCTCAAATTATTATTCCATCTGCAAGAGAATCTGGAGATAACACCGATACGCTTACATTCTCGGTTACTCCACCATACGGATTTGGTTGGCATAACGAACTCGAAACAATCACGTTAGAATTCACGCCTGAATTTTCGCCTCCTCAAGGTGGGGGTAATGCATCCGCGTTTATTGGTTCCTCTGTTCAATTTCAAGTAACGTTACGAAATCGGGGTTTTTCAACTCCAGGATATGAATTTATTTTGGTGCTTGCTGCAATTGGAATAATTTTATTTGTTGGAAGAAAGCGGAGAAATTCCCCAGATCTTTAGTCAATTATTTCACAAAAACTGATAACATTTTAAAAATTTGCACAAGGATCAATATGCATCCAAGAAGAAGTATCTATGTCATCTTATTGCTCTTTTCGCTCTACATGGCTAATCTTGGAGTTATTGCCGAAGAGGAAACTGAAACTGAAATGGGTGCTGAACTAGCTATATTACCCGATCTCACTCAAATTCCTCAGATTACTCCAAATGTAAAAAACACTATTCCATTGGTATACGATGATAATTTTGGGATGAATTGGACCCAATTACAAAACATTTATGGTTCTGAGGGAATTGGGAAGTTATTAAGTTTTTTTACCACACGTATATTATGGCCAATTATTCACCCAACGTGGAGGCCTCTTTTAGGTTATACTCGAGTTGTCTTTGATGCAGAAATCATAGGTAACCCTTCTGGCTGGAGTGCAAGTATAACACCTACTACGGTAGCAAAATCAACAGATGGAACTACCGCTGATTTGAACCTTGAAGTTTTTGTTAATGATCTTGCTGCAGAGAATACGGTAACCGTAAGAATAGCAGCGACAAGATTTTCAAAGGTTGGTGAAAAACTTGGTACATCCTATTTTGAAATACCACTCAGATCAGAAAACCTAGAATATTTTAATGTTAAACCTCTTGAACAATTTACGACCGTATCGCCAGACTCTATTGTTTATTATCAAATTGAAGTCACTAATTTAGGATATTATGTTGACACTTTCGCAGCAGATATTACGGCAGATAATGAAACAAAAGCGATTCTAACTGAACAATCAATGGTTTTAAACCCTGGTGAAACACGAATAGTGACATTACAAATAATGACACCGGATAACATTTTTGATGTGGGTACTATCCACACTATTAATATAACTGGGTATTCTGTACAAAATCCTGAATTTAAAACGTATGCGCAGGTCCAGGTAAAAACACAAGGATTTTACTTTTCACCACTACTTGGTTTTGCTCTTGTCATCATTCTTATAATTAGTGGAGTTTTGTTTGTTGTTTATCGTTTTATCTATGAAAAACGGGAACGGGAACTATTTGGTAAACCAACGAAACCATGGTTGATACCTGAAGAAAAAACATATCTTGAAAAACTTAAAAAAGAAAATCCGGAAAAATATGATGAAGTTTTCAACATGATGAAAAATGAATATCGATCTGCACTTGATTGGTATCATAGCTTTAGAACATATCAACAAAGAAAAGGAGAAACAGAAGAAGATACAGTTTTTGGAAAAATAAAAAGTGTACTTCCATTTTCGTTTAAAGAACAAATCAGTGAAACTAAAGATCAAAAAAAGACGGATGCTAAACAGAAAAATAAACCTGGAAAAATGAAAAAGAAAAAAGATGAGCAGGTAACTGAAAAATCTGAGAAGAAACCAAAAACTGATGAATCAGATGATAAAAAATCAAATAAAATTGTTTCTGGATTGAAGAGATGGTTTTCTACACCTGCTGAAGAAAAATCTAAATCCACTAAGAAACAAGAAAAACCGGAAGAATCTAAAAAAGAAAAATCTGATAAAACAGATGAAACGGCCAAAAAAGATTCAGTGCAAGATGAAGAATCCATGCCTATTTCTGACAAGATTGTTTCTGGGTTAAAAAAATGGTTTACAGTACCAGAGGAAGAAAAACAAAACAAACCTTCGAAAGAAAAGGATGAGACTAAACCCATTGAGAAAAAACCTAGTGAAAAACCTAAAAATGAATCTGAGCAACCATCTGAACAAAAACCAGATGAATCAAAAACGGATTATGAACAAGAACTTAATCGCATAGAAAAAGAACAAAAACAATTACGATCTCAAAAGAAAAAACAACGGGAACAATCAGAAAAACAAAAAGCGATTGAAAAAATTAAAAAAGCTGAACAAAAACAAAAGAGAAAATGGAGTTTATAAGCCCCACTCTTTTTGTAATCATATTTTTTCCAAGTCAAACATTTGAGTAGATAATAGTAGATTTTTCATTCAATCGATAACTGTAGATTATGAATTGGGTTCAATGTATCTTAGTTTCTATCTTTTATTTTTAAAAAACGGTAGCATAGAATAATGGAATGAATTGAATGATGATAGTTACTAAAAGTAAACCACTGACAAAGAGAACTGCCCACATTGCTTTATTCCATTCATAAATAAGAACTCCATCAAGTGGACCAAAAGGAAGGATGTTAAAAAAACCAAGAACTGCATTAATAACAAAAATAAAACCAATAGCTGTAGAAACTAACGTAACTGATGCTGAGAAGAACAATTCATAGATGACATAAAGTATTGCAGCAAGACTGATATTGGCAGCAGGACCAGAAACAGCGATTCTTGCTTGTTCAAATGCTCTAGGCTCCCCTCTAAACATTACCGCACCAGGTGCAGCCAATACAAAACCTGTAGTAACGGAAAGAATCAGTGATGTAATAAGTCCTTTTGAATACATACGAAACTCTGACCATAATCCATGTTTTTGCGCCATGAACTTATGAGATAATTCATGAACTACAAAAGCAAACAAAACACCAAAAAAAGAAAGTAATAATCCAATACCAAGTCTTCCAAGATCAAAAGGTTGCTCAAACAAAAACATCATCAAAACACTGCTCTGAGTTAACGCAAATGCAAAACCAATTGTTAATACCAAAATAGCACTTGCAAGATGAACTAATTCCAAACGACTGAACTGACCTGGTTTTCCCATATCAAGTGTTCCCTTTGGAAAATACATGTACTCCCGAGGTGAAAGCTGATGATATGACTGATACTGTTTCCGATGACCGGACATACTATCAAATTGAAAACCAAAAAGAAAACTATGCTTTATCAATATTTCTTAATAATTTAGAATAACACACCATTAATCATCCATTGATTTAAAGAAATGTTGATGCAATATATGGAAAAGCAATCACGGTTCCAATCATACTTCCAACATTAGCTAAAGCGACAACAAGAAGTAAACGAACTACTCTATTTTTCCAGAAATCACCTAAATTCTCAAGATTACTTAACTGCTGAAAATCTTTGATAACTGGTGTACGAAGTTTTGCTTCAACATATCCTGCAACCCACCCAGCAGCAATCGCTGGATTAAGTGAAGTGATTGGTGCAGCAACAAAAGCAGTAAGAATAGAAAATGGATGACCACGAGCAATAAGCGTACCCAGTGAAGAAAAAATTCCATTGATCAGAAACCAATAAGCAAACATACGAAGTGATTGCACCGGTCCACCAGTATAGAAACCATAAGCAATCAACGCGATGAATAACACCGGGATTAAATACCCAACGAGTTTAAGCACACTGAATCGTTTCTTTGGAACTTGTTCTAACTCGTTGATATCTGCTGAAAAACTAGGATTAGTCAAATGTTTTTTAATTCCTTGAATATGACCCGCGCCAACAACGGCCACCACGGTTTTGCCTTGTTTTCTCACACGATTGATTTTTTCAGCAATATATTGATCTCGTTCATGAATCAACACTTGTGTAACACTAGGAGCAATTTTTCCGAATTCCTCCATCATCGTTGAGATAAGATCCTGATCCATTAATTCATCGATATCTAAGTCTTCAAGTTCATCTTCTTCAAAACCCACCATGGATTTTAAGAATTCCCAGAACACACGGAATTTTTCGATAAAACCCATTTTTTTCCAAGCACGTTTCAGTGTCACTGCAATATCTCTATCCACTAGTTCCACGTTGAGATCATATTCTTTTGCTTGATTCATAGCTTCAATCATTTCTGAACCAGGATCCACACCATGATCCTTTCCCAGCTTTCGTTGAATTGAGGATAAAAATGTTTGCGCAAGTAAATAATACGCATTATTTGATTTAATTAAAGACGTAACTGGTGTGTTCTCCCATTGATCTTTTTTTGTAATTGAATCATACCGACGCTGACAAAGTTCAACGGCTACTACCTCTGGATGAACGGTTTCAATAGCTTTAGTTACTTCATCCACACTTTTTTGAGAGATATGGGCCGTTCCAACAAGGGTAAGATTCTCATCAATTTTTTCGATCACAACAACACCTTTCCGCTAGGGATTTCTTATCCCTATCAAATAATAGAATAAAAAGATACATGAAAAAAATGAGAAAAAAAGAGTTAGATTTCAGCTTCGAAATCTTCAACTTCAGGTTGAAAATCATCGTAAGACTCAATTTTTCCTTTTACCTTATAAACCTCGCGGCTTAACAACCAATACACTAATGCTAATGCCCGACGCCCCTTGTTATTCGTGGGAATGATAATGTCAACATGCTTTGTTTCATTATTCGTATCACACAACGCAACAACGGGAATACCTACGTTTCGTGCTTCACGAAGGGCTTGTGCATCAGCTAATGGATCAGTGACAATCAACAGTTCAGGTTCCAAATATCCACGTGCATTAGGATTAGTTAAGGTACCTGGTCGAAATCGGCCAGCAAGCACTTGAATGTTTGTGTATTCACCCAGTTTACGAATTGGTTGTTGCCCATATTGACGAACGGAGACTACCAGAACATTCTCTGGTTTATACTTAGCAATGAACTGTGCAGCCACTTGCACTCGATCATCGGTTTTATTCACATCAATAATGTATAATCCATCATTTCGCACTTTGTAAATGTACTTGGTCATATCCGCTGTTTTCTGCCGGGTTCCAATATGAACACCAGCGGTCATATAGGTTTCTTCAGAAGCAATCTTATTTTCCACTGCTTCTGATGCTTCCTCTCTGGGTTGCTCTTCTGTTTCTGCCATGGTTTTGCATCCTTCTTTTTTTCACAATTCTGTTTTTTCAATGATCACGTTTAACCGTTATCGGAATAGCTCCTTCGTTATATTCAAGCATCGCGATATCAATAGGAAAAATGATGCCTTTTGGAATCTTAATTAATGATGGTGCACCCATCGAAATTTGTAATGCACGTGCACCAATAATTCGTGCTTTTTCAAAGCGAGTATATTTCAAGTTTATCTACCAACTATTCTATTTAAATTAACTGAACCACCAAATACGGATAACATTTAAAAACATTACCCTTACCAACTCTGTTGTTGCTCCTGTAAGACTTCAGCAAGATCTCCTTGTCGACTTCCAAATTCCTCTAATGCAAGTTGCATATCGATGGTAATGTCCCGTAAGAGTTGATCTAAGTGTTCATTCCGAAATTCTTTTACTCCATCTGCATCTGAAAATATTTTCCCTACATATGCGTTTTCTCTTCGATGAATTTCAATATCATATAGCGTTTCTTCTTCCATGCCGTTATCTCCCTCTGTGCAATTTCATACTTATCCTCATTATAAAAATGTTTTGAAAGAGATTGTCCTTCCATTTTTAAGTGTTTTGTTTACAGCATACGGTTGACAATCGCATTGATCTTATCAGCTCGATAACCAAGGGCACCATTTTTAGTAAATGACCGTTTCACACCTTCAAATCCTTTCACTGGAGGATGTAATCGAAAGACTGGTTTGATATCTGGGATCTCAGATAAGGCTATCTTATCATTAGATATATCTTTTGCAAGTGCTTTGAATGTTTTATATGATGATACGTTTTGAAGGGCATCTTCAGTTAATGGTTCATCTCCTGGAAGTTTTCCTCGTTTTTCAAGAAGATTTGTAATAGTTTCATCAGTTACTTCACCCCATGTTATGTAATCCTTGGCTACTTGAAGCATTCCTTTCATGTTCTTATTCTCTGGAACAAGTACACAGTGATTAGCTCGAGTTAAATTAAGTAATGATAACGTTTTTTTGATCTTTGGATGAACATTCACATGTCCACGAATCCGGATTACCGCATATGCCATTATGCTGCCCCCTCAGTCATCGATGATTCCTTTTTTTCTTCCTCTGGTTCAGTTTCTCCTGAGAGAATACCAATACTTTGCACTTCAGACGAAAGCACTCTCATCTCCGTATTCTTCTTTAACGCATTAAATACTGCTTTAGCATAATTAACCGTTGTTCGCGTTTGACCATTGGTAAACGCCCAACAATCTTCGATACCTGCAAGTGTAAGAATCTTTTTTGCAACTTCTCCAGTAGCAAGCCCAATTCCCTGAGGAGCTGGTTTAAAGGTGATTTCAACGGAACCGCTTTTTCCTGTAACTGCAAATGGAACCGTATGTGGTTTTCCACAACCACACTCCCAAGACCCGCAGCCACGACGAATTTCAATGAGTTCAAGTTTTGCATTCTCTATTGCTTTTCTAATACTTGCTCCTACTTCTTTTCCTTTAGCTTGACCTAAACCAACATATCCATTCTTATTTCCAACTACTACGGTGATAACAAATTTCACCCGACGACCTGAATCAGTCATCCGCTGTACCATGTTAACATCAAGAACCTCATCAGCAAGATCTGGAAGTAAAATATCAACAACTTGTGGTTCTCTTAATGGAAAACCGGATTCTAACGCATCATGCATTGTTGTAATCTTTCCTTTTTTAACTTGTACACCAAGTTTGGTTTTTGGATTCCATTCAACAATCATGTTTTCTTTGCTTCTCTTCCTTCGTCGTTTCCCACGTTTTCTTCTCACTGCCATTATTCACCGTCACCTCCAGTGATTTTCTTTTTGATACTGGTGACATCTTCTTGTAATTTTTCATCAATGTGTTTTCCAAAAAGCCGATCTTCTTTGGGAATCATTTCTTCACCATGAGGGCATTTAATTCCTGCATCAAGAACTCCTTGGAGCGCTGCAAAGACCTTTGATCCCTTCACCGGTAACTGCCGACCAATGTCAAGCACACCCGAGGATATCCCTCCTTTTTTCGCCCGCATTCCTGCAAGCATCCCTGTAAGATAGGCCGCAGGTGTTGACGAGGTAGAATGTTTCCATTGATAATGTTTTGTTAAATCCGATCCCATTGCGGAAGATACCACTCGATCTCCGCCTTCTGAATACTCAATGAATTGCACACGAATATTTTTTAAAGATCGTCGTACCACGATACGAGGTTCACCTGATTTTAACAAGGCTAATCGATGTCGATAATCTGTTTTTCCTTCTCGTCGCCGTCGTGGTTTCATTTGGTAACGTGGTCCTTGGTTCATGATGATTCCTCCTTTTCGTCCTTTAAAACGTTATCTGCAATCAGATGTGATTTCAAATGCCGTCGGCTTCGAAATTCTCCACCTTTCGCTTTTAAATAATATCGTCGATACGTGGATGGGGTAATCTTTCCATCACTACGTAATTCTTTTAATAAATCTCGTAATGGCCGAATAGTTTTAATCCATCGTCTTTTTCGTGGAAACCGTGCATATTTTGCTCCTTTCCGAGAACCATGACCTCGACGGCGACCTTTATTCTTCTGCCCCATCGCATACCGTTTTCTTCCTTTGGAAATACCCTTTATTTGTTTTGATTGAATGGCATCTCCTTTGATGAGAACACGAATATCGTCTTTGGTCACCGCTTGTGCGATTTCATCTAAACGATCTTGATCCATCCATACACGATTCCTCCCGCATTTAAGGATGGATGCGGCCATTCTTCGTTGATTCCTTAAATCAGTCATACGTCGAAAACCTCTTTTTATTTATTCAACAGTCGAATATCTAATTCTTTTGCTTTTTCTACGATGGCAACACGTTTTTTGGTACCAACGGTGCCGCCAATGCGAGCTGCTTGCTTGTCAGCGTCAATTTTTTCTAAATCTGAAACGTTGTAAACTAATACTTCTTCAAATCCCGATGGGTGTAAACCACGAACTTTTTTTGGTCCTCTGAACCCAACACGAACCCGAGCTGGACGATATTTTTTGTTCATCCGCATTTTGGATGTAATCCCATCTGGGCAATGCCAATTCTTTGGAAGTCTTTTATAACGAAACCATTCCTGTCTGAGAAAATGTGGTGTTAATTTCTTTTTTTGTTTACGAACTGAAAGATAATGATAAACGTCTTTAGAAAGTGATGCTTTCTTTTTTACTTCGTAGTCTTCAGGGGCATTTGTTGTTGTTTTCCTTTTTTGTTTCTTCTGTGGTTTTTTCACCGCTTTAGTTTCTTTTTTCGGTGTTGGTTTGTCCGTTGTTTTTTTCTCACTTGGTTTTTCAGGTTTCTTCTGTGGTTTTTTGGTTGATTTTTCTGATTTTGGTAATTGATTTTTAATTGAATCTGCAACAGAGTCACTAATGCCATCGACCTTGCTTAATTCTTCAGTGCTAGCTGATTGAATTTTTTCAATCGTGTCAAAACCTGCATTGATTATTGATTCAGCTTTGACTTTTCCGATTCCTTTCAATGATGTCAATGTTTTCAACACATCATCTTTTTCTGCCATTGTTAGTTACCCCCTTTGCTTGTTAGATAAATCCCATCTTGGAATACTCTGATATCCCGCCGTGATACTGCTGTGGCTCGTTCGATATTTGATACGGTTTGCCCT
>Ga0209925_1001508_pt1 | contig 11627 bp, 10 predicted proteins | sample SalPonR2_A_D1_MG_FD_185702 | JGI IMG/M metagenome (GOLD analysis project Ga0209925, IMG submission 185702) | Salt pond soil microbial communities from South San Francisco under conditions of wetland restoration - Salt Pond MetaG R2_A_D1_MG... ...
GGTTGGTTTCTTTTCGATAGGTATAATTAAATTCGTGCTGATATCGATTCCCGTTGTAATTCCATACGAGTTGGTGTCGCTGAAAAGAATCTCGTTGTATAGCCGCACTCCGACGTTGTTGCAGGCTGGGGGGCAACTCTCGTGTAGAAGCATGAACCCAACTTCTAAATGCCAGTTTGTGCTTTTCAGAAATGGACTGCCCCAACTCGATCATTCCGCTCCATTGTGTTTGTGATGCGTGAGGCTGTCGGTCAGGGAGGAGTACGGATTGGTGCTCTTCCAAATAGGGAAAGTCCTGTTGATTTTGCGCATACAACCCTTTCAGGCGAAATGTGGTATTACTTTTCCAACTTCCTGCTAGCTGTCCATGGTATTGCTGGAAACCGAACTGTCCGCCCTGCATTCCCAACATAAAAAGCGACGAATCAATTCCTGAATTTGATAGGTCCAAAGCGCCACCTATGGGCTGATAACTTTCATCATTTTGGACGGGGTGAAGTTGAATTTCTTCCATGAGAAGCGGTGAGATCGTACTGAGATCTGAAAGTCCCAGCATACCATTATTAATATTTGCTCCATTCCAAAGTACCTGTGTCTGTGAGCTGGACCCGCCTCGTACGCTTAAAGTAGCCAGATTGTTATTTCCCCGATTGCGTAGGATCGCCGTCGACTGAAGGCTCAAAATCTCTGCTAATGCTGAGCTGGATTGAAGGGCTTGACGCAGGTCTTCGTTTGGTAACTCATAAAGGTTTTGACCGGGATGGGGAACTTGATCGACTGTGAGTTTTACAGGGGGTAAATCCGCGCGAATAAGACTGTCCGTCTGTCCTTTCATAATCAAGGAGAGAGAGAGAAGAAGCCAAATTAGAATTGCGTCAGTCATAAATAGTTCAAAATGACGTCGCAGAACATGGACCGCAATGAGCATACGAACTCAAAGACAAAAAATGATGTACGAACCTATTCTCTGGTGTACTTGTAGCCTATGTCCCTTGACGATTGTTCCCGATCGCTGGGTTTTTTATCTAAAAGCAGGTCTTCTGACTGAGCAACACTTGTATTACCTTCCCACTTCCCATTGGAAGCAGTGGTGTAGAGGGGATACAAGTTTCGGTTGCCTTACAGCTGCGGGTACAGTTCAGGATTTTCACCGGATTCCCTTCACTCTTAGACAAAACAAATATAGGTGGAATTTGGTAAAGACCCAAAAGATAGGTGTTTACTGAAAAGTTTCTGGTCGATCTTGAGAGGTGATTGTTTTTGGGGCCAAAGTTCAGGGTAGGCGCAACTAATTTTCAGACTTTCGGAGTTTAAAGCCGAGCAAAATTAGAATGCCACCCAGGATGACACTACCTATTTTGAAAGAATAGCTGCTATTGAAAGTCGTGTTTTCAAAATCCGAGGCAATCTTTAGCTGTAAGCCGGACACAAATGCGTAGATGATGAGGATAATTCCGAAAATACTGAGTAATGTGGAAAACCGCATACTTTATTATTAGGGTGAATAAAGATCTCGACCATAAAAATAGCGAATTTTATATCTATTGGGGAGATTTTTCACGACTTCTAACTGTGGACGGTTATATCGAAAGGGGCAAAGCGCCTGATCATTGGATAGGGATGATTTTTCCATTGTAGCTTTTTGTCCGTCATTTTGAATAGGGGGCGAGCTGTTTTTCTTAGGAGTTTGCTTTTTTCTTCTGATTTTAAGAAACCTTAAAGAATATTATGATTTTGATAACACACCTGTGGCCTTATTTCATCGATATTGGTACTATCAGACAAAACCAAAATGATTGATTATGAAAAAGCAGAAGATTGAGAAGCAAGAGGAAAGCAAAAAGAAGGGACTGATAGTTACTTTCGTATTTCACAGCATAGCTTTGTTGTTGGCACTATATCCCTTAATGAATGTCGAAGATAAAGAGCCTGAATTTCAGGCGGTGGTAGTTGAATTTGATAACAGTGCCAAGTCAGAAGGAGCTAAAAAAGTGAAAAAGAAGGTATTGGCTCAGAGAGAAACAAGAAAAGCTGCAGCTCTGCCCGAGCGAGCTTCGAAAATGTTGACTAGTAAGCAACCTAGCGATATTAAAGTGCCCGAGATAAAGAGGTCAGTTAAGGTTCCAGATGCAGTACCTAAGCCAATCCCTTCCAATGCGCCGATAGCATCTACTTCTCGCATCCCCGCAACGGTAAAAGCTCCTGTTGCAGTGAAGCCAAGCATGAAACCTATCGAAAGTGAGGCTGCTGAGACAGTGGAAGTTTCCTCAAGTGAAGGCGCAGCGGATGGTGCAGAAGATGGTCTGGCTGAAGACGCTTTGGAGTCTGGTGAAGGTGAAGGCGATACAGGTGATGGCAAAAGTGACTTGGGCGAAGGAGACACTGATGGAACGGGTTTTATAGGTGGAGATGGCATACTGTCTAGAAAGATTGTTGAGCGTGCGAATATTAATGAATTAGTCAAAGAGTCTGGAACTATCGTTATTAAACTATGTGTAACTCAAAACGGTGCTGTTGACTACGTTGAATATGATCCTTCACGATCTACTATAACTGATCCTGATGCCGTTCGGGGAGCTTTAAATGCAATGGCATTATATCGATTTGAGCGAGACTTTTCTGCAGCTCAACGTGAATGTGGAAGTTTCCAATTCCATATTGAATTGTAATCATTTTTTTGGTTTTGATTATGAAATGCAGAGCAAGCGATGACGCTTGCTCTGTTTTTTTTATCAAAAAATTAAATGCAACAATGTTGCATAAGAATGCAAAAGGTCTTAAATTTGTACAAACAAAAATTTTGTATCGCATGAAAAACGTATTGTTATTCTCTTTCTTAGCCCTAGGTATTCTATTTTCCGCTTGCAGCGATGACGATGATGATAATCACAATCACAATCACGACAATTGTAAAGAAAGCATTTCTATCGAGAATTTAGAGCCGATAAATAATGAAACTGTGGCCTCTCCAGATGATGTACATATTCACGTAAGAGTTAGTGCTGATTGTGATTTCCATAAAGTGGAGATTGAGCTATATCCCACTAATGACCCATCTGATTTAATACTTGATTTTGAAGAACATGCTCATTCGAGTTCTTACGACTTTGAAAGAGACCTTGACCTTAGTGGCTATCCCGCCGGAACGGAATTCGAATTGGATGTGGAAGTTTATACAGATCACGATGGAAGCGAGTACATCGAAAAAGAAATTGACTTTCGAATACCTTAGTTTAAGGTTCATTTAATGGCGATGTGCAATGGTGTTTGAATTTTGTTCAAATAGTTTTCGCCTAAGCCCCGAGGGTCCTGCTTTTCGATAGGGTAAGCGAGGTAGAGTTGGCAAAAGTAAAGTCTGTGCAGGTAAGAGTACAAGGTAGGCCACTTAAGGATTGGGATAATGCATTATAGAAGTACACATCTCGCAAATGCAACATTGTTGCAAAAGTGAAAATTGTTTTATATATTTGAGTAAATAAAGTAGAGACCTATGAAAAATGTATTATTATTTGCCTTTTTAGCTTTGGGACTTATGTTCACAGCCTGTAGTGACGATGACGATGATCATGACCATGATCACGATCATGGAGATGTAGATATTGAGTTCCTAGAGCCAACAGATGACGAGACCATAGCTGCACCTGATGATGTGCATGTGCATATTCGCGTCACTGCTGAAGATGAAGTTCATGATGTTGAGATTAAAATGCATCCGGAAGATGACGCTTCGGATTTAATCATTGACTTTGATGCTCATTCTCACGAAAGTGTCTTTAATTTTGAAGAAGATTATGATCTCAGCAGCTATCCTTCAGGAACAGAATTCCACATAGAAGTTAAGGTGGCAAAAGACCATGAAGGAACAGAGTTTGAAGAAGAAGATATTCATTTTAGCCTTCCGTAGTAGGAGAGTAGAAGTGTAATTCTTCATTTTTTGGTTGATGGGTGAGGCAATGAGAATTGTCTCACTTTTTTTTTGGTGCTATATTACTAATGAAGAAAAAGCTAATTTTAAAAAGTGATAGGGTACCTTCTGATGATTTGGTATTCCAGTGATGTCAAATGGTATTCGAGAAGTTCTTCAATCCTATTTTTTATTTTTTGAATTCCTTGGGCTTGGACTATCGGGATATAAGATGTAGTTTTAGAGAAAAACAGAAATGAAAATATATCATAGTCGGAAGTCTATTAAAGAGATGAATAAAGCTCAGGTAACTAGACTGCACGGTTTGTATATACGAATCATTTCTATCATTTTAGTCATAGCTGGTCTATTGAGCATAATGGCCATTTGGGACTACCTTTTACCGCCTTTTGTTTATTCAGCCCCCGTCGCGGTTCTTATTTTATGGCCATGGATAATGCAAAGCGCATTTCTGGCTAGAATAAAAAATGAGCAAGCGGGATCTTAAGATGCCACTTGCTCAATTCACGTTTTGATATTTAACTTTACAGGCTATACGTGTTTTTACTTATGATATCCTCAGCGACAGTCCGTCGCAATACTTTCACATTTTGGACAGGATATTGCGTGAATCGCTGGACGCCCATCTGCATTATTCGTGCCTCGTCACCCTCGGCAAAAGAGGCCAGAGCATCCGTTGCATTTTTCCGCATTCTGAATTGAGCATCATGGAAAAAAGTTTTTAGAATGGCCTGATAAAGTTCATGTTTGTCGTGATCGGTACCCAGCTTTTTGAGTCTTAACCATAGACTCTCACTAACGTATAGATCGATCATCATGTCAGCTACATTCATCAGGATTTCTTGTTCATCTTTCAGGTCGTGTTTGCCATCCATTTGGTATTTTGCTGCTGCACCGGCGACCATGAGGACCAGCTTCTTGAAATCGTTTAATGCTTTTGCCTCAGCTTCGAACGGTTCATCACTACCTGAACCCATAGAAGGCATCTTACTGAGTTCTTTCTGAACATCCCATGCGGGTCCCACAATGTCTAATTCTCCTTTCTGTGCTTTTTTCAGGATCATGTTGATCATCAACATTCGATTGATCTCATTGGTCCCTTCGTATATCCGGTTAATTCTCGAATCTCTGTAAGCCCTGGCTGCCGGATATTCTTCGGAAAAGCCATTGCCTCCAAATATCTGAACCGTCTCATCGATGACATAGTCCAAATATTCCGAGCCTGCAACCTTAAGAATCGCACATTCAACACTATACTCCTCAGCAGATTTGCGCAGGGCATCCTCAAAAGACACTCCGTCACCAGCCAACTCTGATTTTAAATCGGCGATGGAATCAGACAATCTGTAAACAGCGCATTCTAAGGCAAATGTTTTGATGGATTGTTCTGCTAATTTGTATTGAATAGCACCAAAAGAGGAAATTGATTTACCAAACTGAACACGCTCATTGGCGTACTTAACTGCTTTTCTGATGGATTCTTTTTGCCCTCCACAACTCAAAATGCCGAGTTTGAAGCGCCCCATATTTAGAACATTAAAAGCGATTAGGTGTCCTTTCCCAATTTCACCTAAGATATTTCCTTTAGGAACGGGAGTATTTTCGAAGAATACCTGCCGGGTGGATGAGCCCTTGATTCCCATTTTGTCTTCTTCTTCACCCAGTGTAATGCCCTCGCTTTTGGCATCCACAATGAAGCCGGTGAATTTTTCCCCATCTATTTTGGCAAAAACGATAAAAAGGTCGGCAAAGCCTGCATTGGAGATCCACATTTTTTGACCATTCAACATGTAATGAGTTCCCTCATCATTGAGAGTAGCTTCAGTTTTTCCCGATAATGCATCGGAACCTGCTTCAGGTTCGGTCAGACAATAAGATGCCGTTATTTCACCATTACACATTTTGGGCAAATAACTTTTCTTTTGCTCCTCTGTTCCAAAATACAGAATGGGAAGCATACCAATTCCAGTATGCGCTGCAAAAGAGGTGTTAAATGAACCTCCTGCGCGACCTAGCTCTTCAAGCAGAACCGTGACAGTATGCGTGTCCATTTCCATGCCCCCGTAACTTTCGGGAATATGGGCACCCAGCAGTCCCAGGTCAGCAGCTTTACTCAATAGCTCTTTTTGGTATTTTAGGTGATTTCCCTTGTCACCTACTTCTTTTGAAACAAAATCTTCTACGGTCTGCTGAATCATATGCTGCTCCTCACTTAAATCTTCGGGAGTGAATACTGACTCAACTTTTTGGTCCTTAATGAGAAACTCGCCACCTCGTAGCGCTTTGCTCTTAGTCTCTTTATTTGCCATAAATTTTGAAATTTTAGTTATAGAAGCTACAAAACAAAAGAAAATTTTGTAGCTAATTTGATATTAGGTTTCTTTTTTGAAAGATAATAAAATTTCAGAAAAAGGTCAACCCCTATTTCAGGTAAAATAGGGTCAATGGTAAAATTTCACCTCCTGATAGTTGTAGAATGAGCTTCATTATGGTCTCTGCCATTAATCTATCAGTCAGGGTTTTAGAGCGGTTTTCTTTTTTGAGATGATGGGTGAATGATCGGGGATGGGCTATAAAAAATAAATATTTGAAGGGCGAATAATATTCTGTTGCGACAAATCTACTCTTGATCTTCCTCGATGATTTCATAATCGTGATACTCTAAATACTCATTATGGGGCCTTTTAGTTTGGGGAGTTTTTCTCCCACTTGTCGATTCTATTCCTTTTAAAAATAGAGCTCTGTACAAAAGTATGAACAGGACAAAGGGGAAACCTGCGACGCACACCAATGTCCAAGTTACTCCAGATAGTAAATCTTTCTTGTATTTTCTTTTGAGCCAATTTCCAAAAGCTGTGTAGGACCTGTAATCTATAAAAAGGATAGAAATAGCAAGAATGGGAGCCACAAAGAGCATGATATAGTACAAACCTTTCATTAGATAAAAGAGCCCTACCATGAAAGCAGCGAAGAATAATAAAAGGACGATCAGAGTGGCTAGACCTAATTCTTTATTTCGATATATCATTAAGACAGTTTTTAAGCAAAAATCTATAGTATTAACGTAATAAACCGATATTGTGTTTTATGCAGATAGCTTAGCCTCAGACAGAAATTGATTCTCATATAGATTCTTGTACCATCCATTTTCTATTTCAAGTAATTCCTCCGGACTCCCGAACTCCTTTATTTCGCCTTGGTGTAGCACCAATATTTTGTCGGCATGCTTTATGGTAGATAGGCGATGAGCTATGATAATGGAGGTACGCTTTTCAATGAGAGTCTCAATGGCATGTTGTATGATCGCTTCAGTTTCGGTATCTATAGAGCTGGTTGCTTCATCAAGAATGAGAATATGGGGTCGAAAAATGAGTGCTCTGACAAATGATATGAGTTGTCTTTGCCCCATCGATAAATTATTTCCCCGCTCGCTTATCCAAAAATCATACTTTTCCGGTAATTCGTCAAAGAAATCATGAGCGCCGATTAACTTGGATGCTTCGATAACTTCCTCTCTTGAAATGTCAGGATCTTTAAGACTAATATTATCAAATAAAGTTCCTGAAAATAAAAATACATCCTGTAAAACAATGGCTAGGTGCCGTCTGAGGTTGTCTAGTTTGTATTTTTGTATCGGATCGTCATCAATATAGATTCTCCCCTTTTGAATATCGTAGAAGCGATTGATTAGATTAATTATTGTAGTTTTTCCTGATCCTGTGCTTCCAACTATGGCGAGAGTTTCTCCGGGTTCAAGTGTAAAATCTATATCCTTTAAAATCACAGTCTCATCATCATAGGAAAAGAAAACATGATCAAATTGAATCTTACCCTCAATTTGCTTTTTCTCAATTTGGCCTGAATCTGAAATCAATTCGGTATTGTCAAGCACATTAAATACACGGTGAGCAGCGACCAGTCCCATTTGGAGGGTGTTGAACCTATCGGCTAACATTCTCATGGGCCGAAAAAGCATATTAATATATATGGGGAAAGCAATGAGCACACCCAGTGTTATATCTTCACTAAGAACGCTTTTTGCTCCATACCATACTAACAGACCTAATGCTGCTGCCGAAACGATCTCAACAAAGGGAAAGAATAAGGCATAATAGAATATGGACTTTAAGTTGGCTTCAGTGTAGTCTCGGTTTATTTGTCGAAACTTTTGCGCTTCTTGTTCTTCGGCATTAAAGACCTGTACCACTCGCATACCTGAAATTCTTTCCTGTAAGAAGGAATTCATTTTAGATATTTGATTTCTTACGCGTTGGTAGGAAACTTTTACTCCTTCTTTAAAATAGTAGGTCCCAATCCATAAAACAGGTAAGGTGGTCAGGACAACTAAGGTGAGTTGCCAGGAGGTGTAAAACATAATACCCAGTACAGCAAAAATGCTTAGAACGTCGGCTACTATAGTGATTACTCCCTGAGAAAATGTTTGATTTATCGTTTCAATGTCGTTAATGGTACGCGTTGTGCTCTGACCTATGGGTGTGCGATCAAAGTAACTGAGCTTCAATCTTACCAGGTGATTGAAGACACTTTTTCTGAGGTCTCGTATTATGGATTGGCCTAAAAAATTAGTGCTGTATATGAAGCCATACCTCATGAAGGCTTCAACGAAGAGGATGACAAACAAAAGACCGGTCATAAAAATAAGTCCATCGTAATCTCCTTCAATAATTTGATTATCTACCATATGATTGATCAAATATGGTCGAAGTATTCCAACAGGAGCTAGCAGAACAGCTAATACTCCAGCTAAGAAAAAGACGACTCTGTAGGGAGCTGCCTGAGCAATTAATCTAACGAAGGTGCCAAATCGGAACCCTTTTTTATCATCTGCCATATTGATTTAACATCTTAACCTCTAAGTTAGTTGAATTTTATAATGGATATCGCTGACCAGGAACATAATCTATTGGTATACTAATCACTAAAGTTAGGACCTCAGATTCATTAGTGTCAAACATTTTAAAATTAAGGAAAAAATCCTAAGCCTTTTGCTTATTTCTCTCATGTCAACCTGTTCGAAAGTCGAGATCGTTATCTCTTTCTACGACTTAGTAATTATTCATTAATGCAGCTTTCCCTTACTAATCCAGTTGGAAGATCACGAGGAGTATTAGTTTGACAATCCTGATTACCTTATTAGGTAGATCTTATTGTTCTTGTGGAGAATCGGTTTCTTTTGAATCGGCCAGTTTATCAGAGTCTTCCCAATAGACCCAGTCTCCGCCGCATGTAATAAGCTGTCCTTTTGGGTTGTCAAAAAGTCGTTTTACCATGAACTCATAGGGAAAAAAGTGAAGGTGAAGATCAAAAGTGTAACGATACGGACGCTGGCGAGGAAGAACTACTATTAATCGCTTTTGAGCTAAGCGACGCAATTCAGAAATGGCTAGCATGGGATTCAAAACATGTTCTAATGTATGAGCGCAGACGACCGTGTCAAAACTATTATCATTTTCAGGTATTTGCTCTACATTTCCTTCCCTAAAGGATAAGTTTTCAAAACCATTCAAATCAATGGAAGGTAAAACAAAATCAATTCCAACTACATTTAGTTCTTTGTTTTTTGCTAGTTGTTTACATAAATATCCTCTACCTGATGCTATATCTAAAACAGAATTACCTTTGATGTGAGATAAGATGAAATCAACACTTTCTTTATTCAGGTCGGTTTCTCGCTGAATGTGCCCGTCGGCTGTTTTTTCATAAATATCTGCTAGTTCCTTTTGAGTCATGTATGGAGACTGTTCCTTAAAATGAATAAAATAAGGAGCACTTTTTTTAAAAAACAATTTAAAGACAGGAGCCATGAACCATTTGGAATCCCTGAGAATAGGTGGGATATATTGATCTAAAATGTAATTGATTTTGGTTGTTATATTTCGAGAAAGTTTCATTCTTCTTCTTCTTTAAGGTAAATAGGACGATTTTTTATCTCTTCGAAAATGATAGAAATATATTTGCCTAATAGTCCTACCAGGAAAAATAGGACAGCAAAAAGAATCGTAATTAGCACAACGATGGTCGTGTATCCGCTAAGAGGGTTTCCAGAGAAATACATTATTACCGAGTAAATTGACATGAGAATAGAAAACCCGGCTAAAAGTACAGATAAATACAACCCAATTAAAAGAGGTTTTTTAGACAAGGAGGTGACCGCATCTAAAGAAAGAATTATGAGGGAGAATAAATTGTATTTACTTTCTCCAGCATTGCGAACGGGTGCTTCAAAAGGTAAGATTGTGGTAGGGAAACCAAGGGATTGAACGGTCCCTCGCATAAACCGGTTTCGTTCTTTATATCTTTCGCAAAGAATTTGTCTAATTTGCTCATCTACCATAAAAAAATCGCTCACAAGTGGATTTATCCTTACTTCACTTATACTTTTAAGAACTTGGTAAAACCTCTTTGTAAGAAAGGTTTTTATCGGGGAGTCTGCTTCATTTTTTCGGCGCTCCATGAGAACTATTTTCGCCCCTTTTTCCCATTCATCAATGATTTTAGGTATCAAATGTGGTGGATGCTGCATGTCTGCATCCATACAGATATGAATATCACCCTTTGCATGCTCAAATCCAGCATACATTGCGGCTTCATGTCCAAAATTACGCGAAAAATTAATGATTTGCTTAGTCAAATGAGGAGATGACAAGGATCGCAATATAAATATTGATTCATCGCTGCTCCCATCATTGACAAAAACCACCTCTATATCATAAGGAATAGTCAATCTGATCTTTTCAATGGACTGCCACAGAAGATTTAGGTTTTCCTCTTCATTATAAACAGATATTACGAGGCTAATTCGAGCTTGACTCATTTAATGCTTCATATTTTAAAGTCAAAGGTATTAATATGTTTGTTATTTGACATGATTATAGAGTATTCGGCTCAATAAAAAAGTTGAAATGGTAAAATGAAACCCACTTAATAGAGGGGTAGAAACTAGAATTTTGGAAATAAATAGGTCAACGAAAGTTATAAATAACTAGATTAGCACTTTATAAGTGGTAGTATGGAGCTAGACCAGGATTTTGCAAGGCAGATGATAGACCAAAATACAACTGTCAAAAATAATAGCTTAATTATACCGAGAGAAAAGAATTTTAATGGGGATTTATAAATTTATCAGGTTTCGAAAACCCCTTAAAACAGAGGTTCAATTTGTCTTCTCAGAAAGTCGAAACGCAAATTTGTGTTGTCTGTCGAGTTTGGTATCGCGGTACAATTATTATTTTTACAAGGTCATCATTACTCTCTTTTAGGAGCAAATCAAATAACCCCTAAGACTAGATTCGCACGTGAGTCAGAGCTTAGTTTTATGATGTTATTAATCAAGATTTATTAATATGGGTTTCTCTATATGCTAAACAGACGGCTAGTCACTACCCGACGAAAAAAGGAAAAGTGTGATGGGTTTTATGAGAAAGATGATCTGAAGGCGAGTTCTTCCCTTTTGATTGGGACCCACTTTTTGTCGATCCCGTTAATTCATGGTTTACATATAGCCTTCATCAGCAAAGGAAAAATACCTATCTCCAGCAATGATAATATGGTCTAAAACTCGAATATCAAGTAATTTTCCAGCTTTTGCTGCCTTTTTTGTGATATTGATATCAGCATTGCTGGGCTTATTATTGCCAGAAGGGTGATTGTGCACCAGAATAAGTGCGCTGACGTTGTGTTG
>Ga0209925_1001512_pt1 | contig 11615 bp, 10 predicted proteins | sample SalPonR2_A_D1_MG_FD_185702 | JGI IMG/M metagenome (GOLD analysis project Ga0209925, IMG submission 185702) | Salt pond soil microbial communities from South San Francisco under conditions of wetland restoration - Salt Pond MetaG R2_A_D1_MG... ...
CGGATCAACTGGTGCCACTGACGCGGACCAGGGAGCTGATGGCGTGTTGGGATGAGGCGGAGAAGGGGTGGATCACATTGCATGAGCATGGAGGGGGGCATTTCGTCCCCACGTGGAAAGGGGAGTTCAAGGAAGATGTAGTCAGGTTTGTCGACCGATTTACATCGGGCGAAGGGATCAAGGGTCGGTAGCATGGAGGAAGAAGCGGGCACGCGTTTCGAAGAGAATGAGGGATCGGCTCGGACGGAGCGATGTCACAGAAACTAGATACTGGCGAATGCTCTAGGACTCACGCTCCTGACACGTGCCTGAGAAATCCTTTCATTCCTTTTGATGCACGGGGCCCTCTTTTGAGACGAGGTGACCTGGCTAGACGTGACCATTATGAGGCAGGGGCACGTTCGTCGAAGCCTCACCTCCTCGTCTTACATCACTGCCTACCGCCCACCAGTCCTTGTCTCCCCCCCACCCATCCCCCCGCCCCGCTTAGAACTTGATATCCCCTTCCTTAGAGGCCTGCTCGTAGAAAGCCCGACCCGCCGCCTTCCTCGCCTTCTTCTCCTCCTTCTCCTTCCCTCCTTTCTTCGCGCCAGCCGCAGCGGCCATGCGCTTAAGCTCTTGACGACGGTGCACCAGCACGTAAGGATTCATACGGACCATGGCGGCGAGGTTCTTGAGTGGGTTCTTCTTGCGGGGCAGCCGCACCGTCTCTGTCACCGCAGGTCGCACCACGGATTGCACCTCCTCGCTGTTGATGATACGGGCCAAGTCTGCGTTGGCCATGGGGGCGCGGGGCAGCACGTAGTCGAGCTTGACTTGGCTCTTCTCGGTCTGCGTCCCGAAGACGGCGTCCAAGCGCTCGAACGCACCCCGAGTCCAGATGCAAAAGCGACCCAAGTGGCCTCCGGGGGCCAGCTGGAGCAGGTTCAGTCGGTCCACATGGGCGGCCTCCACCCCCACGATGTTGCGCACGGCCTTGACCACTCCTTCCTCCCCTGTTGAGTAGATGACCAGGGGGCCTCGGCGCAGAACGTACCGCCGGTTTCGCATCTTCCCTTTCCCAGAGCGGATCTTCTTCGAGTCCTTGCTCTTGTCCAGCTCCGGGCCCACACCCAGGGCGCCCAAGACCTTGACCGCCTGCGCCGTCTTGTCCACCTTGGCGAAGGATTCGTCCAACACGAAAGGGATCTCCGCCACTCCATCCACCCGGTGGCCGCGGGCCATGACCAACGCCGGCACGGCCGAAGCCGCCAGCGCCGAAGCCACGGCATACCGCTTCTGGGTGATGTTGATCTTGCGGTGCCAGCGGCGCCAGATCTTCGTAGGTGCGAACATGCGTCCGCTCCGGCACATGTTCCCGAAGGCACCTTGCCCGGACCGTTGGGTGCCGCCTCCACCCACACGGGGGATTCGTGCCACGGCACGACCTGTGCCCCACGATTCGGCTGAGGTTTGGTGGCCAGCCTTCTCGGATACGGCGTAGGGCTGGCGGTGGTTCTTGTTCAGACCGGTGAAGACGAAATTGACCACGTCGGGACGGATGGGAGCCTGGGGCCAAGGGAGGATAAAGTACGGGAGGTTTGACAATTGGCACGGCATGTGATGGTAGCACACTCGCATGCAAGCAAAGAGACCGTGAATTTTTCATCACAAGTCTCAATAAAGAAGCGCCATACAAGACATAGAGGAGCGTGCTTGATAAAAAGCCGTAAAAAAAGCGCGGAGAGGCATAACTCTTCCAAGCGCATGAAAGGAATCGTTGCAATTATAGATTATGAACAAGTTAAACCATACATTACGTATGATCGACGCACAACTAGTAAGAAGTGGACTTGCCACCATCCACATTCCTCTTTCTCTTGTCTTCACTCACCGTGAGCACGGCGGGAAGGGGTACTTCCGCCACGGAAGCACCTTCAACATTGTAGACGGAGACCTGGGGTCGTGCGGCAGCCATAATGCTGTACGTATGTGCACAAATCTAATTTTAAAAACGAGGTGTAAATAAGGTGTGTCCGTCAAAAGAGAAGCGAGTAGGAGGCGATAGAAGCATCAGTGGCTGCCGTAAGTTCATCACGGTCCTCAGCTCGGCACTTCACACTGTCACTAAACGCGCATTACCCAATTGGATCTCTTGCAAACACAAGAAACTGCGAAAAGCTTATGTTGGTTCATTGCACACACCAAGAGGATTGAGGGTCAAGGGCGCTTGAGAGCCATTGGGGCGACGAACAAGGATGGCGTCATCGCTGCCACAGACCTGTGTAAATCTTGGACGCATAGACCTATCGAAGCGGAGAGCAGGAACGGGGAGGCAAGCGCAACATAGAAAGGCCTTGCTGCTCTTATGGAGGACTGCGTCCTACCCCGTAACTTGATAGGCAATTGTGGAACGCTCTACATATGCTGCTCTGTGATACCATAGAAAGCACTCAAAAGAAGATTTGGCTGCGGAGACTTTCTCGTAATGAGGACCTGATAATTCTTGTCTTAGCTCTTCTCCGACCTCACTTCCCCCCATTGATTACATTCTAGGTAGATTGTTTTCTGTAGCGTTCAGACGCTTCTCGAAGCATTAATCATCAAGCGGGATGTCGGCGGCGGCGTCCTCCTCGCAATCGCGGCCGGCAGGCTTAGTCATGTCCAGCCGAAATGCGACTGTCCAAGGCAACAACCGCGGCAACAATGGGGCCGCAGGGGGATCGAATAAGAAAATGGTGATTCGACCGTTTAAAGTCCAACCAAAGCTACCGGAAAACTTTGAAGATGCGACCTGGGAGGTTCTGAGACAGGCAGTGGTGGCGGTGCAAAGCAAGACTGCAGTAGCTATCAGCTACGAGGAACTTTACAGGGCCGTGGAAAATTTATGCGTACACAAAATGGGGGCCCGGTTGTACGACCGTCTGCGCATGGAATGTGCCCGACACGTGGCTGCAGTGGTGGGGACCCTGGCATCGGGGGGCGTGGAGGGCTTCATGGATCCGGCTTTGTTCTTGGCCAAAGTGGACGACGTGTGGCAGGACCACTGCGAGCACATGCTTACCATCCGGAACATCTTTTTGTACATGGATCGGAGTTTCGTGATGCAGACCTCGGCGCTGCAACCGATCTGGGACATGGGCCTGACCCTTTTTCGACTGGAGCTGGCGGCGCAAGGGAGGGGGCTACAGCGACCGGGGGCGGCGGGGGGAGTCCAAGCCGCAGCCGCGGGAGCGGGCGAAGGAGGGGTGGCTGGAAATACAGGATTGGACATAAAGATCGTCAAGGGGATGTTGAGGGTGATGGAGCGGCAGCGTAATGGGGAGGCGGTCAATCTAGCCTTGCTGCGGTCGTTGGTGAGGATGCTGGGAAGCTTGGGTCTCTACAAGCCCCTCTTCTTGAGGGCCTTCTTGGAGGATACAGAGCGGTACTTCGCTGTGGAAGGAACGAAGAAGATGGAGAGGCTGGACGTGGTGGCCTTCCTCCTGCACGTGGAGCGCCGCTTGGGGGAGGCGGAGGAGTCCGTGGTGCACTATCTGGAGCCGGGCACCCGCAAAGCCCTGATCACAGCCGTGGAGTCAAGGCTCTTGGCCCCTCACGTCACGGCCCTGATCGACAAGGGCTTGACCCCCCTGATGGATGCGCAGCGTGTGGAGGACGTTCGGCGATTGTACCAACTCGCGTGCCGGAAACCGGGGGGCGCGGAGGAGCTGAAGGCGGCTTTCAATGCGTACATCCGCCGAAGGGGAGGGGAGCTGGTAGGGGACGACGCGCGCGAAAAGGAGATGATCGAGGACCTTCTGGCTTTCAAGGACAAGTGTGACGTGATCTTGTCGGAGGCGCTGGGCGGGCGCTCGAATCCCGCCTGTCTGGCCGCCATGAAAGATGGCTTTGAGTTCGCTCTGAACGTGCGGCCGAGCCGGCCAGCGGAGCTTCTCGCCAAGTTCCTGGACGCGAAACTGAAGGGAGAGAAAGGCGTGAGCGAGGGAGAGATGGAGGGGCTGTTGGACAGGATCATGGTCCTCTTCCGCTACGTGGGGTCCAAAGACGTCTTCGAGGCCTTCTACAAGAAGGATCTAGCCAAGCGCTTGCTCTTGGGCCGGAGCGCCTCGGCAGATTTGGAGAGGAGCATGGTGGCCAAGCTCAAGGCGGAGTGTGGCGCCACCTTCACCAACAAGTTCGAGGGAATGTTCAAGGACATGGATCTGTCTCGAGAGCTGATGGGGAACTACGCCCAGTTTCTGGGGACGACGGCCGCCGGGGAGAAGGCGGGCGGGAGGGAGGGGGGGAGGGAGGGGGGGAGGGAGGTGGAGACGAGTGTGCACGTGCTCACCACCGGGTATTGGCCGGCCTACCCATCGAGCGATGTGGTTGTCCCGCCCGTCTTGGAGCCACACATGGCCCGCTTCTCGGCCTACTACACGGGGAAGTACCAGGGTCGCCGGCTCGTATGGCAGCACTCGCTGGGCACCTGCGTTATTAAAGCGAGATTCCCCCTGGGGACCAAAGAGCTCTCCGTCTCCTTTTTCCAGGCCATTGTGCTCTTGTGCTTCAATGACGGGGAGTCCCCGCAGGTGGCCTTCACGGACATCAAAGCAGCAACGCGGATTGAGGATGGGGAGCTCCGGCGGACATTGCAATCTTTGGCGTGCGGGAAGATCAATCAGCGGGTCTTACAGAAGGAGCCCAAGGGCAAGGACGTGGAGGACAACGATGTCTTCAGCTTGAATGCGGGCTTCACCCACAAGCTGTACCGCATCAAGATAAATACCATCCAGCTGAAGGAAACGGTGGAAGAGAACGACAAAACTCACGCCGAGGTGCACAGGGACAGGCAGTACCAAATCGACGCAGCGATCGTGAGGATTATGAAAGCCCGCAAGAAATTGTCGCACAACTTGTTGTTGAGTGAGTTGTTCGGACAGCTTAAATTTTCAGTGGTGCCGGTGGATGTGAAAAGGCGAGTGGAGAGCCTAATCGAGCGTGACTACCTCTGTCGGGACGACATCAACCCGTCTGTGTACAATTACGTGGCCTGAGGTGGCCAGAGGTTAGGGCAAAACCAGGGATAGTGTAAAGGGGAGCCGTAAATTGCGCATACTATCTGCATATAGCGAGACATGCAAAAGTGACGATAAAGAAGGATGAAGCAGGTGAAGCGGGTGGGAGGTTAGAATCATAGCATGAGACTTATCTGACATCCATAACGTGCAATAAATGACTCAAATGTGTAATTTGAATGCGGATCAAACGATCGATCGGATGTGGAATCGCATACCGTCACTGGCCGTATGATCTGCAGAGACCCCTCGTCGAAAGGTATGGGAAGAAGGCTCCCGTTGTTGCCACAAGACTTGCTCTTCCACTTTTGCTTCACACCTGACCCTTCATTCTTTAATGAGAACCGCGAGCAAAGGTTTTTACGCAGACAAACGCAAGACGGTGGAGAGAACACAATGTCGGGCTCCTCTCGCTCTCGGCGAGGCGACCGCCTGTGCCTAGAAGGATCATCAGGGAGGGTGCATATGGCGCCTATGTAGCGCATCACTGCGTTCGAGAGACATTGTAATACCTTTGTATACCTTTCATATCAATTTTACGTGCTCACGTGCAGGTACAGTGCTTGATGCCTGTGGGTGGGTTTATGAGTACTTCAAATTAACCACGAGGCGGCAACACATAAAATGGTGAGTGAGCTACGTGTACTAATTCGATTGAAATTAAACCTTCCAAAATCGAATATGCATGCATAATGTTTCAAATATTTATGTCAAATGTATACGAAGGATTCCGTTTCCTTCCGGGGGCCGCTCTTTGACCGCGTTCATTCGACTGGGTCGGGACGTCAAGATACGAGCGAGGTCAGCTTGGCCGGCGGAAACGGAGGTAGCTACACCGAGGAACTCAACACTTACATCGAGGTACGTCTGATTGGATGAGGCTTAGAATGGTGGATTATTGGATAAGTTTTCCCAGCGATGATCCTGTCCTTTTGAGAACACGAATTGTACGACAGATCACAAGGAAGTGGTCCGCATGATCCCTGTCTCCGCGTGGCGAGACATGTTGCAAATGTCGTGATTCTCCCGCCGGCCAGAGATTGTCTTGAGACAAATGGTCCTTATTCCTTTGTTTTTCTCGTTTCTTGTCCTCTATAAATCCGAACAGTCACAGCAACGCCGGATTCACGAGCTAGAGCGCATCAATATCGACCTGGAACGACGCCTTGAGCAACAGGCTCGGGAGAGAATGAAGCTTGAGAGAGAGTCAGTGGAAAACAAGCGGCTTTGGGAAGCGCAACATGCTGATATAGGACGGGTATGTGAATTCACGGAATTCACGGATACTTTGTAGGAGTATGGCTCTCACCTGCAGAAGGTGTCTAGGTGTAGAATCGATTCTTTTCGCGTGTGAACATCCTCATGATTGTGTATTTTGCTCCTTCATTTCACTCTAGGAGCGCGATGAATGGAAGGGACATTACGAAAAAGAGCTGCTGCACATGCAAAAACTTCGCGAAAATAATCGACGGCTTGAGCGCGAGCTTCACGGGTTTTTACAGAAGAAGTATGAATTTATGCAATCGCGATCGGCATCGGCTGGAGGAGTAGGAACAGCTGGTGGAGGTGGAGGGGGTCCGGGATCTTCGGGCGGGGGGGGGACCACGCTTGGAGCCCCGCAGACAAAGGGTGCGCTTCCACAAGCAAATATGCGAGAGGGAGAAATCAATGGGGGTGCTCGAGGCATGGTGCGGTCCGCGACCACAGGAAGCAGCGTTGTTAGAGGAGGGGAAAAAGGTGCCAATTGTGTCGGGGGCAACGACGTAGTGTCGCTAAATCCCAACGATTTGGATCCCGAAGCCGTGCGGGAAAAGCGTGTGATACAGACGATGTGTGACTTTTTCGGATTTTGAGTTGACACATTGATCCGAACATTTGAAGGAGGGCAAGGTGGGGGTAATGTTCGTGCACTTCACGCGTCCGCAATTTCAGGCACGTGGATATATCCCTTTGCCTTGAGAGATAACGGCATTTCCGCACTGCTGTCGGAGTTGCCCAGAATTCAGCTGGTTTTAGATAATGATTGGATCTACCTTATCATATTGTGTAAATACAAACATTTACTCTTCTTTACCTCTCCTAATAGGGCCAGATAAAGCAATCACAGACCTTGACTTTCGTTTATGGGGGAGGTTGGCGTTGACTATGTCTCGCTTTCTAATTCTTTAAATGGACGAAATTCAACTACAAAATAAGTCGCGGAAATCCTCTGTAAATACTTGGATACAATCGTAAGATACGAAGCACCATGCTTGTCATCTCTAGCCGTCCTGGGTGTTTAAAACGAGGGGCCCTTTTCCATCACAAATCGCTTCCTCGTAACGGGCGTCAACGGACGCAAGAAACGGTTGAAAGTCCAGCCTCCCTTGCGCTACCGTGTCCGCTTCCCGATACAAAAAATGGTGATTGAAACAAAATGTTGAAACCTGTGGTCCTGTACTATGCCACGAGTCTACATAAGAAAGTTTGGGAAAATGCAATTTGGCTTGTGATTTTTCCACCTGAGGGGCATATCCCCCTCCTCAATCAACAGGAAACCATGGCAGATGACACGGCGGATGCCGAGCTATCAAAGACAAAAAATGAAAGCCGCGAGCCAATTTTGTCGTCTTCACATCAGTCTCGACCTCTTAGCACCAAATTTATGAAGGCGGGCGTTGCACTTATGTCTCCGATGCCGTCTGGAAACAGGGATACGCGGCAAAGTTTCACATCACCAATCGCTATCAAAACTACCTCATTAGCATCTCCACCGCACAACCCTTTTTTCCCAAGCCATCATGGTGATGAACGTAGCTCGCCTACATCCTTACCCCTCCACCTCGGATCGGCCTCCTATTCCGGGGATGAATTCCGTCGTGACCGGACTCGAGCCTCACGACGTAGTGCTGACGTCCTTCGACACCTTCAAACACTCGACGACGAGCGCAAAGCCCGTGGACATGACGCTTTGATGCCCCGGGATACGAAAACGGCAGCCATCACAAAGGATGAATTGGGGGGACTAATGAATGTGAACCAGTACGCTATAATAAAGGAGCTCGGGAGGGGCGCATTCGCAGAAGTCAAGCTTTGCAAGCGTCAGTATCCTTCCATCACCGACCCAACCTTCCAGTCAATGGCAACGGGTTCAGGCGAGTACCACACGCTCGTCAGCGGCACAGGCTCCCCCAAGGCAAGACGCGAAGAGGCGAGTCCCTCTCCACCAAGGGGCGTCTCGCCCACAAGCGAGGAGTCTCGGTCTTACACGCCCTCCCCAATTCCCATGGACGAGGAAGCGGACAAAGACGCCAAAGATCTCTATGCTATCAAGGTACGTGCCAGTACGCAGCCTGCACTGCGACGCAAAGCATCGCCCTCACCTTCCTATCGTGATCTCCGACTCAGGTCTTTTCCAAATCTCTGCTTCTGCGGAGAAAAAATTTTGGGCGAAATCGAGAGGGGCGAATGAGTTTGACTACGGATCTGGACAAGGTCCAGCGGGAGATCGCCATCATGAAGAAACTGATCCATCCCCACCTCGTCAGCCTTTATGAGGTCATCGACGATGCCAGCCAGGACGCCTTGTACTTGGTGCTCGAATACGTGCCCGGCGGCCCGATCATGGACTTTGACGCGGAGGAGCGTCGGTACGTGTGTCCTCGGTCTTCTGACGGAATGGGCGTTTTGAATGAGGTCCACGCGGCGAGAGTGCTGAGCGATATGTTGGCGGGGCTCGTCTACCTACACGTGCATCATATTGCCCACCGAGACCTGAAGCCCGAGAACGTGCTGGTGGGCCGCGGAGGCCGGTGCAAAATAGCTGATTTTGGTGTCGCGCACTACTTCGAAGAGGAAGCAGCGCGTATCTTGGCTCTGGACGACCAGGCCGGGGCTGGCGCAAGCAGGGAAGGGCTGGCGACAGGGACGACGTCCCCCAGCGTCTCCTCGCACGAGCACCAGCTCCATTACCTGTATCGATCGTCATCCCGAGGTCTCTTGCATAAATCCGACGGAACATGGAGCTTCTGGGCACCTGAAATGTGCGAGCAGGGAGCGACATTCTCAGGTTACAGCTGCGACGTGTGGGCGGCCGGGGTCTGTCTCTGGGCCTTTATGTTCGGCAAGCTCCCTTTCCAGGAAGACTCGCCCGAGGTGCTTTTTGAAGCCATTCGAGACAAGGAGCTTGATTTCCCTCTTGAAGAGAGACAAGTAAGCTCCGAAGTGCAAGACTTGTTGCGACGTTTCCTCCAGAAATTGCCGCGGGAGCGGATCACGGTGGGGCAGGCTCTGGATCACCCGTGGGTGCAGCTTGCTGACGAGGAGGAAGAACATGAAACACGGGCAGGGAAAGGCGAGGACGAGTGTATAACAGACGCCAATCTCCCTCCGATAGTAACCGTGGACCCGGATCAAAGCGAAGCGAGGCCCTGTGCGCTTTTGCCTGTGAACCCTCCTTCCCCAACTTCTGCAAGACACCATTCCACATTGCGCGCCCACGCGTACTCTTTTCCGACTGTCCAGGTCTCTGCCGACGAAATCGACGGCGCCATCCAGTCGGTGAATAACTTCGTCCTTGTCAATAAACTGAAAAGGCGTCTGACCAAACGCCTGCGTGAGGCTCGAGCCTCTCTTAACCACATCTACTCCCCCACCCCCTCGCACGGTGTTTCTCCCGCCCAGTCACCCGACCACAGCCGCTCCTCCGATACCAAGAGCCCAGACCCAAATCAGGACTTGAGTCGTAGCAACGATGAAAGGCGCCCATCGTATGCGCCGTCACCGCTTCTCCTGCCACCGGCAATTTTCTCTTCCTTTTCGTCCCTGGGCAGCGGCGGCTTGGAGACAAGCCCTCGCGGACAGTCAACTGTCCATCAAAAAAGCAGAAGCATGGTAGGAAGTTGGACTAAAATGAGCCCCATCAGCAGGAAGAAGACAAGCTTGAGTGGTAGCACGGGGGGAAGCCCCTGCGAGGGGTTGAACGTCGGACTGCCCACAGACGGCAGTGCTTCAAGCTCGCCATCCTCGAATCAGTCCCCGAGTGCCCTGGTTTCGGGAATGGCAGCGCTCTCAGCGTTTTCGCCCGTACGGCAAGCCAGGAATGAAAGCATTCAACCCTCGCACGCACCCAAGTCAGGATCTGCGTCCTCTCCCGTGGCCTTTGCAGAGACAAGCCGCCTGAAGGACGACACAAACCGAAACGGTCACATGCAGAAGTCCAGCAAACGGGAAAGCTGCAGTATCATGTAGTTTGTGCATGCGGTCGACAACAAAGAGTCCGCTATAGTCATAGTTTGAATTGTACATTGGAGATGTCGGCTCATGTTACCAAAAAATTCTCCTGTGCGGATGATGGTCGTTGCTGTCCCCAAAAATAATATTGAAAAACAAAATGTGTCCACCGGTTGAGGGAATGTTCAGTTAAGGATAAGATCGATCTTATGCCATTTAATTTGCTTTTCTGTACAGAAATATTCGTCGTGCTTTCATTCTACAGCCTACCCCAGCCTACGCCGCAGCCGACTCTCTCTCATTCCTCCGCCTCCTCCATCGTGCGCAAAAGCTCCCCCTACCCTGCCTTCACCCATTTCTTCCCACCTTTACGTCTTGAGCTGCGTATAAGCCGCCGTTGAACCCCTCAAAGGGCCCGGTGGCAGTTCTTGCTGAACGCGCATGGTGCCCGTCGTGGCCTTCCCCCCACCTCCGCTGCCACTCAAGCTAACTGAGCCGCTCGCGAACCCATCCTCACCACGACCTGGTCTGTTGTTCCCCCCTGCAGATGGCAGCGGATATCGTCTCCTCCGGGCCAGAGACCGCCCCTGCTGGATCATCTCCTCTTGCTCCTCCCCGGATATCAGGTCCTCGTGGTAGGCCCCGACCAACCTCAGTAGCCGGGCGTATCCCCTGAAGTAGGTGAACGCGGCCAAGACGACCATCATCAGGGGTGCATAGACACTGAAGCCTCTTCCCAAGAGAGGGACTACGGCCATGTTGCTCATCAGATGCCGGAAGGCCGTTTGTTTCGAGGACGGAGAGCGAAGCATAAGGAGGAAATTGTAGGCCAGGGGAAACTGGAGACGGATCAGGTACTGGGCGTTGACGAGGAGCGGCCCAGCCAGAGATTGGTGCGGTCCTTGCAGGGAAAATTCGCTGTAGGGGGGGGGGGGTTGTATGGAGGGGGTGGGAAAACGAGAAGACGGGGCCGTGCCGGTCGCGTCCCCGACGCTTGGCATGGGGAGGGGAAAGGGGTATGCTGATCGCAAGAAAAATGCTTTGATCGGAGTATATGGTCACGTACCCGAAAAGTTTGAATTTAAAAAGGGAGCGATAGGTGCAGATGGAAACGTAGGCCAGCGGAACGGCGATCGCGAGTTGAATCGCGAACGGCGAGGACGTGCCAAATGCTTGCTGGAAAGCCCCGTAAGGCGACAGGGCATAGGGCGACCCGAGGAAGACCTGACTCCAGAGGAAGCAGACGGTCAGAAACCAGCCCAGAATGGCCAGCAGCCGGAGCGTGCAGTGCGAAAGCGTCGTGAGCCAGTACCAGGCGAGGACGGTGCCCAAGTGGGAGGCCCACGCACCGAGGGCGGCGCAGCA
>Ga0209925_1001514_pt1 | contig 11609 bp, 8 predicted proteins | sample SalPonR2_A_D1_MG_FD_185702 | JGI IMG/M metagenome (GOLD analysis project Ga0209925, IMG submission 185702) | Salt pond soil microbial communities from South San Francisco under conditions of wetland restoration - Salt Pond MetaG R2_A_D1_MG... ...
CGCCCAGGGCACCCGCCAGGTAGCGCTCCCCGTTGTAGACCGGCAGTCCGATGCTGACTTCGGTCATTCGGGCGAAGGGTTCTTCATCAGTTCGCGCTTCGATCGGCTCATCCGTTCCTGCATCTCGAGCCGGTCGGCTTGCGTCCGCTGCCGGGCAGCGGCATCCGAGTCGCCCAGCCGGTCAAGCAGCTCGGCCAGCTCCCGCCGCGCCGGTACATGTCCCGGTCGCAGACCGAGCAGGGTTTCGAAGGCGACTGCCGCCTGTTCCGGGCGACCGGCTGCGGCCAGGGCTCGGCCCAGCCAGTAATGCCCCGCAGTCAATTCGCGGTGGGCCTCGACCGCGCGCAGTGCATGATCCACGGCCAGGTCCACTTCGCCGGCGGCCAGGCGCACGCGGGCCATGCCGACATGTGCCGGCGCGTGATCGGGATTGCGTTCCAGCGCCTTGCTGAAGCCGCGTTCGGCCTCGTCGAGCCGCTGCATTTCCAGATAGACCTCACCGATCCGGCAGTGTACGATCGCTCGCTCACCCTGGGCCTGATCGGCCCGGAACAGGCTGGCCAGCGCCTCGTCATGCCGGCCTTCGGCGTGGTAGAGCCGGGCCAGAGCCATCAGTTCATTGGGACGGATCCGGGTATGGTCGACCACGGCTTCGAGCAGCTGGCGGGCCCCGGCAAGATCCCCGCAGGCCTGACGACAGCGGGCCAGATGCAATTGCATCCGCTCGTCGCCGGGCAGCTGGCGGTGCAGGTTCTCGAGCAAGGGTCTGGCCTTTATCGGGCGTCCGGCGTCCATGTGTACCAACGCCAGGGTGAACTGACGATCGCGTTCGATCACCGCCGCCGACCGTCTGGCACCCTCGGACCCGCCATCCGTCTCGATCCCCGTCTCGCGCCACCGCGCGACAAGCCAGGCTTGTTCGGACTCAGTGAGTCGTCGCGTCGATGGATGCCCGCCGCTACGGCGGTCCAGGGAGGGAGGCGGCCGTCCCGACAAGCGGGCCGAGGACGGAACCTCGAAGGCCTCGGCCAGCACGCGCCCCTCTAGCCCGTCGGGCAGTTCGAGTCCCAGCCAGTGCAGGACGGTCGGCGCGAGATCGAGCAGTCCGGCGCCCTGCAGTTCGGCACCGTCGGCGATGCCCGGCCCGGCCATCATGAGCAGGCCATGGTCCCGATACCAGGGCTGACCGGCCTTGCGCGCGGCGAGCTCGGCCGAGCCCGGTCGCTGGGCGTCGGCGAGCAGCCCGCGCTGGGAGAAGACGATCACGCCGGTGCCCTCCGGCAGCGCCTCGAGCAGATGGCCGAGCTGATGATCGAGATAGATCGCAGCTTGCGCCATCGTGGTGGAATAGCGCTCGAAGGCCTCGTCGGGCAGCCATGCCAGCTGTGGTGGGTGACAGGCCATGAACTCCGGTCCGAGGGTGTCGAGGAGGTCGTAGCGCACCATCATCAGTCGCCAGTCGTGATGCACCATGCGATCCAGGGTAACGCCGTGCACCGAAATCTGTTCAGCCAGCCGGACCGCAAGGCGAGTCATCATCGGATCGGACTTGCCGGCGAGGTGCGCGAAGAACTGCAGTTCTTCGGCCTGCAGCCGGGCCGGCGAGAGTCTGAGGTCGAGTAATCCAGACAGCAGTGCGGCAGGCCAGACCGCCGTATCGGGCGGGGTCAGGAGACCGGACGGGTCGCCGGCCAGCCGGAAGAACGCATCGGAAACACAGCAGCCGGGCACCGGTTCGGCCGGGAAGGTGACCGGCCAGTTGATGAGGAGTGACTCGAGGCCGGCATCGGCCAGCAGGTTCCACAAGGCGGGGACGCGGCGAGTCAGGGCCGAGAGGGGGTGCGGTTGACCTTCAGGGCCGATCGTTGCGGCATCGATGACCCGATGTGCATCGGCGCGCCGGCCGGTGGCGACCGAGGTCCAGAGCAGGGGGTCGAACTGGGGCTGCAGGCTGCGAACCTGACCGCTGGCGGCCCGTTCGATCAGGCCGGCCAGGCAGGGAAGCTGCCCGCTGTCGAGCAGCGGGCGAAGCAGGCTCCAGTCAGCGCCACCCAGCCCGAGCAGCAGGACCCGTCGGGCGACAGTCATGAATGGACTGGTGTTCGAGCCGGATCAGATCTCGCTGCGATTGCGGCGGCGCAGCGCGGCAGCGCCAGCGGCGAATATCAGCAGTCCGAGCGGGAGGGCGCCGCCCACGGGCACGCTGCGGAAGTTGATCTCGGGGGTGCCGCGCGGAACGGTGATCGGCGTATCCGGTGTGGCCTCGTACCAGACCTCGTGGATGATGCCGCTCAGACTGCCTTCGGCGACTTCGACATCCATATAACCGTAGTGCCAGGAACCGGCTTGTTCGCCCGTTGGAACGACACCTGCCGGAATCCGGAAGCCGATGAAACCCCGTTCGTTGAGGTCGAAAAAGCCGGGCTCGGAAAACGGACAACCTTCGTAGAGCCAGTTGTAGCCTGTGTAGTCGAAGGTCTCGTCGATCTGGGTGCCCGGCGTGATCGGCTGCGCGTACGCGGTCCAGCCCGATTCGTTCTGGGCCGACAGGACGACCTCGCCGCAGTAGCCGCCGTAACCATCGCTGGAACCCAGGCTGACCTGAAGCTGGAAATCCAGATTGCTGTCGCCGTCGACGTCGAACGATTCGAATTCGAATCCGCCTTCCTCTGCGGTGACGGTAATATTGATGTTGGCATTGACCGGCGCGGCCGATGCCGAGCCGGCGATCATTCCGGCGCCTGCCGCAACGGTGTAGTAGGCCAGACGGCGATCGAGGCGTTCATTGTCGAGTGTGCGAGACATCGGTACTCCCTCCCTTCCAGGAAATTTGCGCAGAATGATGGACGGTCAAGCGACAAAGCCCCCGCCCTCGTTCAAGATGGTACCGGAAACTCGTTCTTCAGAGCAATGTCGTCCTTAAATATACGCTGGCCCTGCCATGAATGATTCGCGCAACATTCTGATGATCTGGGAGCTGGGAGGGGCCATGGGCCATCTGGTCCGCCTGCTGCCGATCGCCCAACGGCTTCTGGCGCAGGGCCATCAGGTCCGACTCGCGCTGCAGACCACGCGGCATCATTCGCTGGTCCCGGAAACCATCGGCCTGCTGCCGGTTCCGCTCCTGCCGCCGTCCCGGCAGCCGATCAGCCAGCCGGTCAGCATCGCCGATATTCTCTTCAACGCCGGCGTGACCGAGCCCGCTGCGCTTGCCGCCCAGGTTCGGACCTGGCGCGGGCTGGTCGAGGCTGTGGCGCCGGATGCCATCGTGCTCGACTACAGCCCGACCGCGCTGCTCGCGCTTCAGGGATTCGGGATACCGATGATCCAGATCGGCACGGGCTTCGCCAGCCCGCCGGCGGTCACCCCGCTGCCCAATCTGCGTGACTGGCAGAACCACTATCCTGATCGCATCGTGGCGACCGAGGCCGCCGTTCGTGAAGCGCTCAATGGGCAGCTCGAACGGCAGGCCGAGCCGCCGCTGGCCCACGTCGGGGAGTTGTTCAACCGGCTGGACTGGAACGTGCTCGCCACTTTTCCCGAGCTCGACCACTACCCCGGTGAGGAGCGCGGCAGCTATTGCGGAACCTGGGGTACGTCGATGGCTGCCCGACCGATCTGGCCGGCGGCCGAAGGCCCCCGGATCTTTGCGTATCTGAAGCCGTTTCGAGGCCTCAAGGCGATCCTTGACGAGCTGGCGCAGCGTCGCCTGGCGGCCCTGGTCCATGTCGGCGGCGGTTTCGATCCCGCGCCGTGGCAGGGTACGACGGTCCGCATCAGCCGCGAACCGCTGGATATGCGCCTCGTCGCCACAGACTGTGATCTGGCCATCCTGAACGCCGGCCATGGCGCGACTGCGGCCATGCTGCTGGCCGGTGTACCGCTGCTCCAGCTGCCGATCCAGATCGAGCAGTACCATAACGCCCAGGCCACGGCACGCCTCGGTGCGGGTATCAACGTGGCGCTGGGTGACCGGCAGGCGTTCGTGGCCGCCCTGGATCGTCTGCTCGATGAGCCCGGCTACCGTCAAGCCGCCGAGGGCTTTGCGCGACGGCATGCCGATCACGACCCGGAAGACGCCGTTGCCCGCATTGCCGAAGGAATCGTTCTGCGGGCATCCAATCAGAGCCGGGGGACAGCGCCACCGCCATCTTGAGCAGGTAACCAGGTCTCGGCCCATCGCTTGCCGCCCCGGCTGAATGCGGGTACCTTTCCTGTTTTCACTCGTATCAAACTGGACGCTGTCTGCCATGAAAACGATCCTGATCATTCTCATCGTTCTGCTTGCGGTCGTGGCTGGCGGCCTTTACTACATGGGGCAGAAATCCCGCGAGGGCAGCGCCCCCGGGTTGAGTGACGGGCGGTTGACCGCCTGTCCGTCGTCGCCCAACTGCGTTTCCAGCGAGTCCGGAACGCCGCCCGGACAGAGCGTGGAACCGCTGCCGGCCAGCGCCTGGTCGCGGATTCCGGCGACGATCGAGGCCATGGGGGGCACGATGACTCGCCAGGAGGGCGACTACCTCGCCGCCGAGTTCCGCTCCAAGTGGTTCGGGTTTACCGATGATGTCGAATTCCGGCGCGCCAATGATGCCGTGCAGCTGCGTTCGGCCTCGCGTATCGGTCATTCGGATATGGGCGTGAATCGCGCCCGCGTTGAGGCGCTGCGCGAGCGTCTCGGCAACGGTTAGCGTCGGATCCCATGGTCAACAGATATTGATCTAGTGCACCCCTTATGAACAAACCCCTGATCCTCCTCGTCGCGCTGATGATCGGCGCCTGCTCCTCTGCGCCTTCGACCGCCCCCTCTGCCGAGATGCCACGGGTCAGCATCATGGCCTTCAACGTCGAGAATCTGTTCGACACTCAGGACGACCCCGGCAAGAACGATGCGACCTATCTGCCGGCCAGCGTCAAATCGGACCCCGACCATATTGCGGCCTGCCAACTGATCGAAGTCGATAGCTGGCGGGAGGACTGTCTGAGGCTGGATTGGAGCGAGGACGCCCTGCGCTTCAAGCTCCAACAGCTCGCGGCAACGATTCTTGCCTACAACGACGGCCGGGGCCCGGACATCATTGCGCTGCAGGAAGTGGAGAATCTGCGCGTCCTCGACCGGCTGCGGCGGGAACATCTCAGCGCGGCAGGCTACGGCGAGGCGGTTCTGATCGAGGGCGTTGATGCGCGCGGTATCGATGTCGCTTTCCTGTCACGGCTGCCGCTGCTGGGCGATCCCATCCTGCATCCGCTCGACATGTCGGCATTTCCGGACCGCGCAGCGGATACCCGCGGTGTGCTCGAGGCCAGCTTCGAGATGCCCGATGGCTCGGTCCTGACCGGCTTTGCCGTCCATTTTCCGGCGCCGTTTCACCCGATCGAAATGCGCTGGATTGCCTATGAGCATCTGAATCGTCTGCGATCGAATCTGCCCGACGACCGGCTCGTCTTCGCCGCGGGTGATTTCAATACCCCGCAGCGGGAGATGGAGGGGACGACCATCATGGATGAGATGGTGCGCCCGTTCTGGACCGTCGCCCACGAGGTCGGCTGCAGCGATTGTCCCGGCACCAACTACTGGTCCCGCGGTCAGAGCTGGTCGTTTCTCGACATGATCCTGTTCTCCGGGCCGCAATCCAGTGCCTGGATGCTCGATGTCGATTCGATCGACATTGTCACGGCCTATGAGGATCAGCTTCATCCTGACGGGACACCGAAACGCTTCGACCTCGATGCGCGCGAAGGCGTCTCCGATCATCTACCCATCGTGCTTGAGCTCGAATTGAGGCCCTGATCGCGGTTTATACTCCTCCAGCGGCCGTTCGTCGACGGGAGGGGCTTGCTCGCCCGAACCCACCAACGTTCGGCAGACTGTGCCCCAGGAAGGTTGAATCGGTCCATGAGAGATGAAGGAAGGGCGGTAGCCCATCTGCACGACCGCGGCCGGCTTCGATCGCTGGCCGAAACCGGCCTGCTGGACGCTGACGCGCGTGAAGCGCTGGACCGCTACGCCCGCATCGCCGCCCGGGCGCTGGCCGCGCCGGTGAGCCTGGTATCACTCGTCGATGATCAGCGCCAGTTCTTTGCAGCGGCCAGGGGCCTGCAACCGCCCTGGAAGGATCGTCGCCAGACGCCTTTGAGTCACTCGTTCTGCCAGCATGTGGTCAACAACCGCAGCGCGCTGGTCGTCGATGACGCCTGCAAGGATGTCCGCGTCTGTGACAACCTGGCGATCAAGGCCCTCGATGTCGCGGCCTATGCCGGTGTGCCCCTGTGTGACCCGGATGGCAACGTCCTTGGCAGCTTCTGCGTCATTGACGATCAGCCACGCCACTGGACTGAAGAGGAGCTGGAGCTGCTGCGTCTGCTGGCCGATGCGGTCGCCGAGGAGATCGAACTGGCCCGCCGCGCCCACCGGGCCGAGCAGGCCGAGGCGGATCTGGCCGATATCAATCGGGAAATCGCCGCCGCCCACCAGCGCGCAGCCGAAAACAATGCCGCGGTGATGCACGATCTGCGCACACCGCTGCAGGTCATCCATGCCGCCGTCCGCTCCCTCTCCGGGCATCCATCGATCCAGACTTCGGCCACGCTGACCAAGACGGTCGAGATGCTGCAGCGCAACATCGGCCAGGCGATCAACCTGGTCAAGAGCGGCGGCCACCAGTCGCTGGCAAACGATCTGTTCCAGCACGTGGACGTGGCCGATCTGGTCTCCGATGTCTGCCAGGATCTGGCGGCGGGTCAGCCCCTGGACATCGACTACAGGCTCGAGCCGGCGCAGGTGCTGGCCGATCCGATGATGGTCCGACGAGCCGTTCAGAACCTGTTCTCCAACGCGCTGCGTTTCGCGACCAGCCGAATCAGCGTCACCGTCGGCTGTCAGGACGCTGTCGTGCGGATCGTCGTCGAGGACGACGGTGAGGGTCTGCCCAACGAGGAGGACTACCAACAGGTCTGGGAGCTCGGCCGGCGCTTTCACACCACCCTGTCGAATACCGGTCTGGGTCTGGCGGTGACCAAGCAGCTCATCCAGGCGCTCGGCGGCACCGTGCGAGCCGGCCCCTCGAAGCGAGGCGGTGCCTGCTTCGAGCTGCTGCTGCCTGAGGCCAGGCCTGCCGGCAACTCCGGATAACCGAGTCAGCGCAAGGGTGCGTGGAGAGGGACTGCGAGGAAGCGATTCAGCCCCGAACCGCCCATCGATCCGCCGTCGTAGACCAGGCCGTAGACCGGGAGCCCATTGACCAGGCGAATGATCTGGCCGCGCACCCATTGGACTCTGGCCTCATCGACAATGAGCTCGGGCACGCCCCAGCTTCCGTCCTGTCCCACGCTGTAGAAGAGCCTGCCGGTGTCTGCTTCGATAAACAGCAGGTGGAGCGTATCGCCAATCGCCACCAGGTCGGCACCCACCTGATCGGAGTCGACCGCATTCTGAACGACTCGCCAATCGGATAGAACGTGGTTGGCGCGCCAGTTCTTCCCGTCACGCGATCGGCGTTCGGCCAGATGGCCGTCGCGGGTTCGGTACACGGCAACCACGGTCTCGCCGCCGTCGATGGTGACCAGGGGGAGGAGGGCACCGATGTCCTCCTCAGCGGTACCGAGATCGTCGGCGATGAGGATCGAGTCGCTGAGCTTGTTGATGGTGCCCAGCTGTCGGTATCGGAGCTGGCCGTCGCTGCGGGTATAGGCCAGGTGGACGACATCATCGGCGCCAAGGGCCAGGCTCGGGCCGGAGAGGACAACATCAGGGGGGGCGGGCACGACATCGCTTTGCCAGCGGCCATCGTTGCCGCGGATCGCATAGTGCAGGGTCTTGCCCGCTCCGTAGACCGCGATGATCGAGCCGTTCGAGCGCACCACCAGGTCGGCGACCTGCGTCGGCGGCGCGGAGGGTGTCGCGACAAGCTCGTCTCGGATGACCCAGCCTTCGACCCCGGGAGAGGTATCAAAGACGTGATAAAGCACCTGGTCCGTGATCTGGTGCAGGACGTGGATCTGTCCATTGACGAAGGCCGTGCCCAGTCCCTCCAGGTCGCCGGTATCGGGGCGGCTGTCCGAGCCCAGCTCGCGCCAGCTCTTACCCTGATCAGAGGACTTGACCATGATCGGTCGATTCCAGGTTTCCGACGGTTCCATGATGAAATACAGGTCGCCGGACTCGGTCTGCCAGGGGCCGAGACGCATCGGTGTCTCGACAAAGGTGCCGCCGAGATGGCCGTCGGGAACGGCGAGCTCGACCGCGGCCGTTGCCAGTGCTGGCACCGCTTGTGCATCGGAATCGATCAGTCGGAACTCGAAGCGATCGCCAGCTTCATTCAGCATGGCCTGATCGGCGAATCGACGGATCACGATCGGTACCGACCATTCACCCTGCTGTCGCTGTGCTGTCCACGGTGGCGTTCTGGCTGCGAAGGACAGACCGGCACCGCCGGCGAAGGGTAGTCCGGAGCCTGCCAGTTGATCCTCGGTCGCGCTGCCGTGGTCGAACACCGGGCTGCTGACGATGCTGGTGCGCGGCGTGCTGGCCTCACCTTCGATCGTGAGCGTGCGCAGGTCGACCCGACTCGCGGCCTGCAGATACACACCAGGTCGAGGATTGCTCTGAGGGCTGTTCGGTGGCTGCCAATCGAACAGCATCTCGTCCTGCAGTTCGGCGATCCATCTTTCCCCATTCCACTCGACCTTCAGCTCGACCCATTGATCAACCGGAATCCGGGCGGTCGCTTCGGCCACCACCCTGCGCTCGCCATCGTCGAGCCGGACCAGCTCGGCCCGCTCAGGCGGGATCAGCGCAATGTAGGACTGGCCACCCGACGGGCGGTCCTCGAAGACCAGGCCGAACTTGCTGCGGGCGTCGGCCGGCAGGCGAAGCTCGAGGGAAAACTCTTTCGGCAGCCAGTCCGTCTCGGGTTCGGCCCAGGCAAGAGCGCCTGCCTGGCCTGCCTCGATCCGCAGCCCACCGCCCGAGGCCTGCGGGAGTCGCTGCAGGGTCGCTTCGCCCTGAGCAACAGTCCAGTCCTGCGTCAGATCGCGGTCGGCTGCGCCGGGTGATCGCTCGAGCTGCTTGACTGGAAAGGGAAAGTCTTCCGCCAGCAGCGGCTGCCAGTCGCCTTCGTTGCGCCGGAACTGCAGCGAGAAGACTCTGGGCTTCTCTTGATCACCGGCCTCGACTTCGAAGCGGATGCGAAAGGGTTGATCGGCCTCGACCATGGCTGGCTGGTTGAGTGCAGCAGCCCAGCCGTCTTCGGCATTCAGGCTTGCATTGAAGTCAGCTCTCACCCGGAAAGCCGTCTGGCGGTCGGTTGAAGAAGGCGTCGCGCCCTCGAGTTCTGCTGGCTCGGGACCGTCGGAATCCGAGGGGCTGCAAGCCGCCAGCGAGAGGGCAGCCAGCAGCAAGGCGGCTTTCGTCTGAAGAAATTGCCTGGCCATCGATTCAGCCCGCCACGAAGAACGGGCCGCGCATCTCGTAGATCCGGCCATCGGTATGGTCACCGGCCACGCCTTCCTGCGAACTAAAGTAGAGGCGACTACCGTCCGGACTGAACGCGGGGCCGCAGATCTCGGACTCGCGGTGACCGATCACGTTGACCAGTTCGAAAGGCGTCACGTCCGGGCCCACCACCACAATGCGCATCTCGCTTCCGTCCTCGGCGACGAGCACGTCGCCTCCGGCCGAAACGGTCAGGTTGTCGACATCGTCGATCCCCGGATTGAAGGCCTGCTCGCTCTGCTTGTCATAGATCAGATCCAGGGCGCCGAGCCGGGTATCGAGTGCCCAGACCCGGTTGTCACCCTTGGTGGTGAAATAGACGATGCCGTCGTGGTACCAGCAGCCCTCGCCGCCGTTGAAGGCTTCGGCATCGGCGACCTGATAGCGCGTCGGAGTGTCCATGGTCATTCCATTGCCCTCAGCCAGTCGCGGGTTCGGATTCGGTACCTCACGCCACTCCACGGGGCGGGTCTGCAGGGGATCATCGCCGGTCACGATGGCCACTTCGAGACGGCCCGAGCGCAAGTCCGCCCGACCGCCGGCCGGGTAGTGGTCAGGGACGAAGCGATAGAGGTTTCCGTCCGGCACGTCCTCGGTCATGTAGATATGGCGATGGACCGGATCCACCGCGACCGCCTCATGCTTGAATACACCGAGCGCGGGGGCTGCGACGGCGAGCTGACGACCGGTCGGGTCGCATTCATGAACCAGGCCTTCGTCGATTTCCTCGCACGTCAGCCAGGTGCCCCAGGGTGTGGGTCCACCGGCGCAGTTGTTGGTCGTGCCGGTGCAGATCGGATAGCTGTCGATGAGCTCGCCCCGGGCATCGAAGCGCAAGGCACCGACACCACCCTGGCGCCAGCCGCTGACCTCGGCGTTCGAGACGTAGACCCAGCCGCCGTCGTCCATCGCGAAGGTGGCCCCGCCGTCGGGGTCGGCATGCCAGACATAGTCCGAGCCGGCAACCGGTCGCTTGCCGGTCCGCGCGACCTGGCGCACGGAGAATCCGCGCGGCACGAGCATATAGGTCTCGGGATCATTCTCCACGACCACCTTCTGCAGGGTACCGGCAAGGTTGGGGATGTTGCTGATCCGGCGCGGGGAGTCCACCGCCATCGCCGCTCGCGGCGAGCCCTGCGCATTGCTTCCCCAGAGGCCGGGGCCGATGGCCAGAACGCCGGCGGTAAACAAACCGTCACGCAGCAGACGGCGTCGTTGCGGGTTGACAGGGGGTAGGGATGAGCGAGGTTTCATGGCGATGCGAACTCTCCGGGTTGGGTTCAGTCAAGCGATCTGCCGTGCGATCCATTGGCGCCCGTTGAGCCGATCGCGCGGAGTCTTCACCTTTAATCATGCCTTCTGCGGATGACGTGGTTATGAAGTCCGGACCCGTCTGGAAAGACCAAACCGAGATTGGATGCGACGGGAATTCAATATTCCCGCGGTCGCCGGGTGGGGCGCGTGCGATGCGTTGTTCCCAAGCCTGTAAAGAATCTGCAATCAACCGGTCACAGAGAGGCAATACCCCACGATTAGCATTTCAGCCTGTCAAATCGGTCCGAGTTAATCATGCGCCTGATCCAACGCCTCTTTGCTGTCACCCTGATCCTTGTCTTTTCCTGCTCGGCGCTGGCTCAGAACGGGACCGGAACCATCACCGGCACGGTCACAAGCTCCGACCAGAGTGTTTCCTTCCAGGGCGCAACGGTCCAGATCGTCGGTACGGACCGCCGAACAGCCACTGATCGCGATGGCCGGTTTCGCTTTGCCCGGGTCCCGGAAGGAAGCTACGAGCTGCGCGTCGAATATATCGGGTCCGCCGTAGAGACCGCTTCAGCGACCGTATCTGCTGGCGAGACCATCGAGCTGACTGTTGTATTGCCGGTCGAGCTGGATCGCATCGTGGTGATCGGGCAGAAGGCCATCCAGAGCGCCTCCCTTTCACGCGAACGAGCGGCCGTCAACAATATCAACGTGATCACTGCGGACGCTATCGGGCAGTTTCCTGATAACAACGTGGCTGAAGCACTTCAGCGCGTCTCCGGGCTTTCTCTGCAGCGAGATCAGGGCGAGGGCCGCTTTGTCACGATCCGCGGTGCCAACGCCAACTTCAACACCA
>Ga0209925_1001515_pt1 | contig 11607 bp, 9 predicted proteins | sample SalPonR2_A_D1_MG_FD_185702 | JGI IMG/M metagenome (GOLD analysis project Ga0209925, IMG submission 185702) | Salt pond soil microbial communities from South San Francisco under conditions of wetland restoration - Salt Pond MetaG R2_A_D1_MG... ...
CGAACTCCGCCGCCATCTGATCGAGGGCCGCGCGCTGCGTCTCGACCCGGCGTTGATCGGCGGCCTCGGCATTGACGCGAAACACCTCGGCGGTTTCGCGCACCACGTTGCCGCCCGCCCCGAACAAGGCGCGCAGGATATCGATCACCATGCCGCAACCCTTTGCTGGAAGGCCTGATCGCTCAGATGAAAGCGCGGCGCGATGAACTCTTCGGCGCGCCGGATCCAGCCTCCCTTGCCGCCCGAGCGCGTCCGCGCGAATTTGCGGCTGGCGGGGCGGGCATCGGCGAGGGCGAGGTAATAATTGCGCCGAGCGATCCCGTAGGCATCGCCGATATGATCGGGCGCGGCCATTGCTGCGCGCGCCGCCGCCGCCTGCGTCTGCGGGCCGATCACACCGTCCACATCCACCGCCTGGCCCATCTCGCGCAGCAGGCGTTGCAGGATCTTCACCGCGTTGGCCCCGGCATTGACATACATGTCAAAGACGCTGGCGCGCAGCGCCTCGGGCAGACCCGCGATGCCAGGGCGGCGGTAGTAATGGTCGATGAAGATCGTCACCGCCTGCCCCCGACTGAGCGCCCGCACATCACCCACATCCACGTCGCCATCGCGGTCGAGATCAAGCCCCAATCGCCGCATCGTGTGGATCGTCACACCGAAATTCGTGGCCCCGTCGGGGTCGTTCACGAAGCCGCCTTCGCGCGCGACGATCTCTGTCGCTATCTGTTCGACGTTTTTCATCCACCTGCCCCATCTTCTCGCGTGAAACACCGCCGACAAGGATCAGGTCATAGGGGTTAACGAGCCGAAAGCACCGCGCGCGGTCGTCATGCCGACCCGGTTCTTTCTTGATCGTGGCGTTCCGGCAGCCAACGCCGAGTGCATAAAAGTTGCGCCATCATGCGTTACGCAACCCTGAATTGATTCGCTGCATTGCTTTGCTGAACTGTTGAGAAAACAAGGGCATACCTGTCAATTTCGCTCTACTTCACGTAAGGTCACTTTTATGTTATTCTTCCTTTGGTTGCATTTCATATAATTTCGACGACCTGCAGCCATTCACTGTCTTTAGTTTATGGAGGATAATATGGCCCAAAGAGATACCCCCGATCTTACCCACCTGAGCGGTCGCGACCTTGAGAAAGTCGCGGAGGCGCTTGCCGGTGGGCCTGTCCGTACTCTGCTCGCCAACAAGGAAGCAATCTCGGCGATGAGCATGGAAGACGTCAACAAGTTCGCCGAACTGGCTGCCGCCGGGCGTGCCAACTGCGGTGGCATCGGTTGCGGTTAAATCACCACGGTGGCGGCATACACGTGCCGCCACTTGCCGTTTAATGAATTCGGGAACAAGCTCATGTCTGCAACGATGCCAAGCGGGACCGTGCCCGCCTCCGAATATCGCGCCCCGGTTTCCGGTCGCTTCGCGCTGGTGCGAGGTGAACTCGAGCACCACCTCTACCTTCCTGAAGCTCAGGAACTCTATACAATTCCTGCAAACATTCAGCAGGAATTGCAGGCGTATGTTTACGATAATTTCGATGATAATCTACCTGATGCCAAAACCGATGCCCCTGACGTCAGGTCGTTCTTCGAGTCGTTCGCTCGACGCAATGCGCCGCCGTCGCGACCTTCCCCCAACCAAGCGCCGGGCATTCGTGACCTTGTTCTGAATATCAGCCAGATATGCAATTTGGGCTGTACTTATTGTTATGCCGACGAGTTGAACAAGGCCGGCCGAACCATGCTCCCCGAGACCTGTCGCGCAGCTATCGACAAGGCGTATGATCTGTCGTCGAACGGCCTTTCGAGCATCAAGTTCCTGGGCGGCGAACCAACACTCGCGTTCAGGGAAATCTGCTCTACGGTCGACTACGTGCGCCACAAATGTCGATCTTCAGCCTATGCGCTGCCAAGCTTTGTCATTGTCACGAATGGCACGAAGCTGACCGATCAGATGATCGACTTCTTCGTCGAACACAACTTTTACGTGTTGGTTAGCCTTGATGGGCCGAAAGACGTTCACGACAAGCTGAGGCCGTTCCTCGGCGGGCGCGGGTCTTACGACAGCGTCTTAAGCGCAATCTCCAGATTTCACGAGAAAGATTTTCGCGTCGCTGTCGAGTCGGTCTACACCCAAACGCATTATGACAACGGCGTCACCGTAGAGGGACTGGTGGATCATCTCCTTGATCTTGGACTGCGGGAAATGCAGGTGACTTTGGCACTTGGCGCATGGCACGGAGAGAACGCGCATGAACAGATTGCAGAGGTGGCCAACTCTTTCGCCTCGGCGGCGCGCGCTTGTATCCGGTCCTTTTCGTCTGATGACCCACATCTGCTCAGAGGTATTCAATTTGTCATAGACGGCTTCTTCAATCGGCATAAGAACGAGCATGTGTGCGGGGCCGGTCGCACCTTCATGGCTGTCAACTTCGATGGAGAGGCCTTTCCATGCTATCTTCTTGAATCTCCCGAGACGAGTTATGGTTTCGTCAATGGAGCGTGGAGCGACGAGACATACCGCAAGATATCTTCATCGTTCTACAGGAACGGAAAGGCCTACCACGACGTCTGCGGGAAATGTTGGGCGAACGAGATATGTCAGTCATGCTTGGGTTCGACATATCTGCTGGAGAAGAAGGTGGCGAAGCCCCCTGCCTGGTTCTGCGCGGTTCAAAAGACTATGATTGCCGCTGTGCTCGGCGAGATTGGCGACAAGCTGAGCGGTGATGACAGACGCCATTTCATTGCGGGGCTTGAGAAGGTCCTTTCGCCGCGAACCTTCGAGAAAAGACCATGATCGCACAGCGCTCAGGCGGTGATCGGTTGATCTGGTGCCTTCGCGGAGGTGTTTCCACATTCTACACCTCGTAGTGGCCCGCGCGTCGGACAGACCGGCTTAGCTGCCATCCGCCTCCTTGTAGACACCCTGTTCCTTGAGAGCGTCGACCACTTCTTTGGGCATATAATCCTCGTCATGCTTGGCAAGGATTTCGCTGGCTTCGAATACCCCGCCGCGATAGCTGCCGGTGCCGACCATGCCCTGATTTTCCTCGAAGAGATCGGGCAGCACGCCCTTGTAGGTCACCGGCACCACACCGCCGCCATCGGTCACGTTGAAATGGATGACCTCGCCCTGCCCGCGCTTGAGGCTGCCTTCCTCGACCAGACCGCCGATGCGGAACACTTCCGTCTCGCTTGGCGGTTCGGCCAGCACCTGGGTGGGTGAGCGGAAGAAGTTGATCCCGTCGCGCATCCCGTAGCCGATGAGTGCGGTGGCCATCACCAGCGCCACGGCCGCAATCGCGACGATCTGAATGCGGCGCGTCTTTTTCAGGGATTTCATGTGCCTCGTCCCTTTTTACGGAAAGACCGGGGCCATCATGAGGCCCGACGTTTCGTCCAGAGATAACATCAGATTGGCGTTTTGCAACGCCTGCCCGCTGCTACCTTTTGTCAGGTTATCGAGGGCCGCGATGACGGTGCAACGCCCCGCCTGCCGGTCGGCGACCACGCCGATATGGCAGAAATTGCTGCCCCGGATGTGGCGCGTGCTGGGGGCCTCGCCCATCGGCAGGACCTCGATGAAGGGCTCGCCCGCATAGGCCGCGTTCAGCGTGTCATGCACCGCCTGAGCCGCGCCGCGCAGATAGGCGGTCGCCAGGATGCCGCGATTGGCGGGGATCAGGTGGGGCGTGAACTGGATCTCCACGGGCCGCCCGGCGATGGCCGAGAACTCCTGATCGAACTCACCCAGATGCCGGTGCGTGCTGCCCAGGGCATAGGCGTGGTAGCCCTCGGACAATTCCGCATGCAGCAGGTTTTCCTTGAGGCTGCGCCCCGCGCCCGAGACGGCGCATTTCAGGTCAAGGATGATCTCGTCCAGATTGATCACGCCGGCGGATATCAGGGGGCGCAGGATATACTGCCCCGTGGCCGCGTTGCAGCCTGTGCCCGCCACCAGCCGTGCGCCCGCGATCTCGTCCCGGTAGAACTCGGTCAGGCCGTAGACCGCCTCTTTCTGCAACTCGGGGGCGGCATGCGGATTGCCATACCACTTTTCATAATCCGCCGGGTCGCGCAGCCGGAAATCGGCGGAGAGATCGATGATCTTCAGATCGCGTGGCAGGGCGGCGATCACCTCTTGGCTGGTCTTGTGCGGCAGGGCACAGAAACACAGGTCGATGCCCGCAAAGTCGATCTCGTCGATCGTCACCAGATCGGGCAAATCGAGATGGCGCAGATGTGGAAAGACTGCGCCCATCCCCTGCCCCGCCTTGGAATTGGCCGCGAGTGCCGCGATCTCAAGCTCGGGATGGGTGGCGATGAGCCGGACAAGTTCGGCGCCGGTATAGCCGGACGCGCCCAGGATGGCGATTTTATGGGTCATGGTGACCTCTCATAGCGAAATTCAAACAGGGGATAGTGCGTATCGCGGCACAGTGCAACGCGCGCTCAGACGGGACGAAAGCCGATCTCTCGTCGCAGGAACTGCGTCGCGCGGGACGACACGCGCTTGGGATCGCCGGTGGTCAGGAACATCGACTCGGTGCCCGGCCCGATCTTGTCGGGGTGGCGACCGAGGTAATCGCTCAGGCTCGCGGCAACCAATGTGGGCTGCGAATAGACCGCAACGTCGGGGCCCAAAGCATCGCGAAACACCTCCTCGACCAGCGGGTAATGCGTGCAGCCCAGAACGGCGGCCTCCGGGTGCGGCATCTTGCGCCTGAGCGCGTCGACATGGGAGCGCACCAGCGCCTCGGCGAGGATCATGTCGCCCTCTTCGATGGCATCGACGACGCCGCCACAGGCCTGCGCCTCGACATCGACACCGATAGCGCGGAACGCCAGTTCGCGCTGAAAGGCGCGGCTCGCCACGGTGGCGGGGGTGGCGAAGAGCGCGACGTTCTTCACAGCCACTTCGCGCGGCGGGGAATTGTCGCCCCATTGCCGCTCGGTCAGGGCCTCGATCAGCGGCACGAACACGCCCAGCACGCGCTTGCCCTCGGGCACCCAGGCCTCCTGCATGCGGCGCAGGGCGGCGGCGGAGGCGGTGTTGCAGGCCAGAATCACCAGATTACAGCCCGCATCGAACAGCCGCGCCACATTGGTCGTCGTCAGGTCGTAGATGTCATCTGCGTCGCGCACCCCGTAGGGCGTATGCGCGTTATCGCCGAGGTAGACGAAGGGCACGTCGGGCAAGCGTTTGCTCACCGCGTCCCACACCGTCAGGCCGCCCAGCCCGCTGTCGAAGATCCCTACCGCCATGTTCCGCGCCCAATGTCGTTACTCGTATTCGAACCCGATTTCCGAGGCGATAACCGGGCTTGGCGACAATTCATAGGTCTTGGCGCGCAGGAATGCCATGAGCGATTTCGTGTCACCCGCATATTGCGCGAGCCTGTGGCGCGGGATCGGATTGCCGATCACCACTTCGACGGGCGTATCCACCCGCTTGCGGAATTCCTTGATCAAGAGGCCCATGCGCAGGGTGACATGCAGGTGGCTGGCCAGTTGAAAGAGGCGGCTGGTGTGGCCGTCGAAATAGATCGGCACGACGGTGGCCTGGCTCTTGGCAATCATCTTGGCGGTAAAGCCGCGCCAGCCCGGATCCATCGGGCGCGAAAATGGTTTCGCCGCCGTGCTGACCGTGCCGCCGGGGAAAATCCCGATCGCGCCGCCCTGCCCCAGATAATCAAGCGAGGCACGGCGCGTGGCCAGATTGAGCGCGACCGCCTCCTTGGTCTCGTCGAAACTGATCGGCAGGATCACGCGCTCCAGATCCTCGGCCTTGCGGAAGACCTGATGCGCGAGGATGCGGAAATCGCCCCGGGTCTGGCTGAGGATATGCCCCATCATCAGCCCGTCGAGAATGCCGTAAGGATGGTTGGCGATCAGCACCAACGGCCCCTCGCGCGGGATGTTCCGCAGGCTGCCACCGACCACGTCGAGGGTGAGGCCGTAGCGTTCGACGATCACCTCCCAGAAATCGCGGCCACTCGAGACCTCGCGCTCGTATCCCGCTGCGCGCTTGATGAGGCCGATCCGACCGGTGAGGTTCTCCATCGTGCGGATAATCGCCCGTCCGCCCTTGGTTTGGGCGGAATAGGAATAAGAAATGTCGCGGGCGATCTGACGGTCAGGGCGCATGGGCGGCGGTCCTCGGCTGGCTTGCGGCCTGTTAAGATTATGCGACGCTTTTGACCAGATCACGTGACAGTTTCGTGACGCCTATTCCGCCGCCTGTGCCATTTCGGTCCCACCTGCGCGGATCACCGCCAAAAGCTCTTCGCGCCGCTTCGCGGCCTTTTGCTCGTTCGCCTGTTTGACCGGGCCAAAGCCACGGATGCTGAGCGGCAATTCGGCGAGCGCGATGATCGCGTCGCGGGTGGGGGCATCACATTTCGGCAGCACCTCGGCCATATCGGTCTCGTATTGCTTGATCAGCGCACGTTCCATCTTGCGTTCCTCCGTGCGGCCAAAGGGATCAAGCGGAGTGCCGCGCAGCGCCTTGAGCCGTGCCAGAAGGCCGAAGGCCCGCAGGATGCCGGGGCCGAACTCACGCTTCTTGGGGCGTCCGTCATGACCCGTCTTCGACAGGATCGGCGGGGCGAGGTGGAACTTCATCCTGAAATCGCCGCCGAATTCCGCACGCGCCTTCTCTGCCGTTTCCAGATGCAGCCGCGCGACTTCGTACTCATCCTTGTAAGCCAGAAGCTTGTGATAGCCCTTGGCAACGGCCTCTTTCACGCCCGCATCCTCGATGCCGTCGAGCATCCGGTGATATCGTCTGACCAGCCGCTTGCCCTGATAGGCGCGCAGGTGATCGGCGCGGTGGGCGATCTTTTCCTCCAGCGTCTTGGGTTTGGCGACCACGTTCGGGGTCAGAACCTTCTCCACGTCCGCCGGGTAGAGCGCCGCCCAACGGCCCACCTCGAAGGCGCGCAGATTGGCCTCGACGGCCGCGCCGTTGAGGGTGATCGCCTGCGTGATGGCGTCATGGCTGATCGGGATCAACCCGCGCTGCCATGCCGCACCGAAGATCATCATGTTGGAATAGATCGAATCGCCCATGACGGTTTTCGCCAGATCCGAGGCGTCGAACATCTGCACGCCCTCGCGCAGCCGCGCCTCGAGTGCGAGTTGCAGGCGGTCGGCGGGCAGGTGAAACTCTGGGTCGCGGGTGAAATCGCCGGTGACGATCTCGTGGCTGTTGACCACCGCGCCGGTCCGCCCCTGACGCGTTAGGCCAAGCGTCTTGGCCCCCGCACTGACCACCAGATCGCCGCCGATCAGCGCATGCGCCTCGCCAGTTGCGACCCGTATCGCGTTGATGTCGCCGGGTTTCTCGGCGATGCGGCAGTGGATATGCACAGCACCACCCTTTTGCGCGAGACCGGCCATTTCCATCATGCCCGCGCCCTTGCCGTCGATCTGCGCCGCCTGCGCCATGACCGCGCCGACGGTGACGACGCCAGTGCCCCCGACCCCGGTGATCACCACATTATGCGTGCCGTCGATTGCGGGCAGCGTGGGCGCGGGCATGTCGGGCAGCTGCAATTCCGTCGTGCTCTCCTTGCGCGGCGTGGCCCCTTCGAGCGTGACGAAGGACGGGCAAAACCCCTTGAGGCAGGAGAAGTCCTTGTTGCAGCTTGACTGGTCGATGGCCCGCTTGCGACCCAGTTCGGTCTCGACCGGCACGATGGCGACGCAGTTGGATTGCACACCGCAATCGCCGCAGCCCTCGCAGACATCGGTGTTGATGAACACCCGGCGGTCCGGGTCGGGGAATTTACCGCGCTTGCGGCGGCGGCGCTTCTCGGCGGCACAGGTCTGGATATAGAGGATGACGCTGACCCCCTCGACCTGCGCCAGCCGATCCTGCACCGCCATCAGATCGGATCGTTCTTCAAATTCAATATCTTGCGGAAAGGACTTCAGGTCGATCTCTTCCTTTTCGTCACAAACGACCGACAGGTTTTTGACCCCCATGGCGCGCAGTTCGGCGGCGATCTGCGGCGCATCCAGTCCGCCATCATTGCCCTGCCCGCCGGTCATCGCCACGGCGTCGTTGTAGAGGATCTTGTAGGTCATCGTGGTGCCAGCGGCGAGCGCCGCGCGGATGGCCTGCACGCCGGAATGGTTGTAGGTGCCGTCGCCAAGGTTCTGAAACACGTGGCCACGCTTGGAAAACGGCGCTTCGCCGATCCAGTTCGCCCCCTCGCCGCCCATATGGGTAAAGCCGGTCGTCTCGCGATCCATCCATTGGACCATGTAGTGACAGCCGATCCCGGCATAGGCGCGGCTGCCCTCGGGCAGCTTGGTCGAGGAATTATGCGGGCACCCGGCGCAGAAATAGGGCAGGCGCGTTGCGATCTCTTCGGCATTGTCACCGGCACGCGCCTCTGACAGCGAAGCCAGCCCCGCCTTGATCCGGTCGGTGCCGCGCCCCTCCTCAATGAGGATATCGCCCAGTTTCTCGGCGATCCATATGGGGTCGAGCGCGCCGCGCGTCGGGAACAACTCGTCGCGGTGCATGCCGCCCGCGCCGCCCTTGTACCAGCCATAGACGCGCCGCCCGCGCCTGTCGTCGAATATCGCCTCCTTGATCTGCACCTCGATCAGCTTGCGCTTTTCCTCGACCACAACGATCAGGTCGAGCCCCTCGGCCCAGTCGTGAAACCCGTGCATGTCGAGCGGGAAGACCTGCCCGACCTTGTAGGTGGTGATCCCCAGACGCTCGGCCTCGTCCGCATCAATGCCCAGCAATTCCAGCGCATGCACCAGATCGAGCCAGTTCTTGCCCGCCGCGACAAAGCCGATCTTCGCCCCCGGCTTGCCCCACATCCGCTTGTCCATGCGGTTGGCGCGCGAAAACGCCTCGGCGGCAAAGCGTTTGTAGTCGATCATGCGGGTTTCCTGCGCATGCGGCGTATCGATCAGGCGGATGTTCAGCCCGCCCTCGGGCATCGGGAAATCGGGGGTGACCAGCTGCACGCGGTCGGGATTGCCATCGACTACCGCCGTTGCCTCGACCGTGTCCTTCATCGTCTTGAGGCCGACCCAGACCCCGGCAAACCGGCTGAGCGCGTAGCCGTAGATGCCGTAATCGATAATCTCCTGCACGCCTGCGGGGCTGACCACGGGCATGTAGGCATCCACGAGCGCCCATTCGCTCTGATGCAGGACCGTGGAGGATTCGCCGGTGTGATCGTCGCCCATGGCCATCAGCACGCCGCCATGTTTCGACGTGCCCGCCATGTTGGCGTGGCGCATCACGTCGCCCGAACGGTCCACCCCCGGCCCCTTGCCGTACCAGAGGCCGAAAACGCCGTCATACTTGCCCTCACCGCGCAGTTCCGCCTGTTGCGCACCCCAGAGGGCGGTCGCCGCGAGATCCTCGTTCAGCCCTTCCTCGAAGCGCACCTGCGCCTCGGTCAGGACCTTCTGCGCGCGGCGCATCTGCATGTCCACCGCACCGAGGGGCGAGCCGCGATAGCCGGTGACATACCCGGCCGTGTTCAAACCCGCCGCCCGGTCACGCGCCGCCTGCGTCAGCATCAGGCGCACCATGGCCTGCGTGCCGTTCAACAGAACCGGCGATTTCTCCAGATCGAAACGGTCGTTCAGCGTCACCTTTTGCGTGGTCATGTACGTGCCTCCCTTGGTTGAGGGCCTTGCCTCAGTATAGGGCAATATTAGGTCATAAATTATGACCTACCAAGTGGAATTTCACAAATTTATCGCGCGCTTGCTATCGCCCGGCGGGGATTATCTGCTATCACGTCAGAGGTGCTGTGGTTTTTCGGAAAGTTAGGGTCATGGACTGGGACAAGCTCAGAATCTTTCACGCGGTGGCGGATGCAGGCAGCCTGACCCATGCGGGCGATCTGCTCCATCTGTCGCAGTCGGCAGTCTCTCGCCAGGTGCGCGCGCTTGAGGAATCGCTGAATGCCACCCTGTTTCACCGCCATGCGCGGGGGCTGATTCTCACCGAACAGGGCGAATTGCTGTTCGATGCCACGCGCGCAATGCTAAAGCGTCTCGACGCCGCCACCGCCCGCATTCGCGACAGCGAGGAAGAGGTGTTCGGTGAATTGCGCGTGACCACCACGACCGGCTTTGGCACGCTGTGGCTCGCCCCGCGCCTGCCCAAGCTCTATGCGAAATATCCCGACCTCAAGATCGACCTGATGCTCGAGGAGCGCGTGCTCGACCTGCCGATGCGCGAGGCGGATGTCGCCATCCGGATGAAGGAACCGAGCCAGGCCGACCTGATCCGCAAGCGGCTGATGAGTGTGCACATGTGTCTGTACGCCACGCATTCCTACGTGGCGCTGCACGGGACCCCCGAAGCACCCGAGGATCTTCAGGCGCATCGCCTGATCTGCCAGAATCCACGCTCGGCGCAGGTCGGGGCGGCGGCGACGCTGGTCAACGAGTTGATGACCAATGACATCTCTTCACTGCTGACGGTGAACAACTATTTCGGTGTTCTGCAGGGTGTGCTGCATGACCTCGGAGTGGGTGTTCTGCCAGATTACCTGATCCGCGACTTCCCCCAACTCGTGCGCGTCCTGCCTGACGTGTCCTCGAACGAGGTGCCGGTGTTCCTCGCCTATCCCGAGGAGTTGCGCCACTCCAAGCGCATCTCCGCATTCCGGGATTTCGTGCAGGAGGAGATCATCGCCTACCGGAAAACGATGAAAGAACAGGCGCTTGGCTAAGGGTTTGAGCGACGTCTGAACCAGCCATGCAGAAATCGCATATCGGCCATGCTGCAAGTGCGGTATTATTTCCCTTGATCGGGCCGAACTGCCCCCTTATTTGCCGATTGTGACGGTGATAGCCGCAAGGCGCTCACCATCATACCTCCCTGTTGGACTTTGGCCGAGCTTAGTGCTCGGCCTCTTTTTTTGCGCTGCACGAAAATTGCGCACCACCGTCAGATTACGGGCAGGTCGGATGTGGCAAATCGCGAGAGCCTCCGCGGCGCGCCTTCGGTGATCACGATGTTTTCTTCATGCACCATGATCCGTCCCGGGGCGAGGTTCACCCCCGGTTCAAGCGTGATAACCATCCCGGGCTGCAACACGGTCTGATCCTTGGCGGTCAGTGAAAGCCCTTCGGTCAGTTGCATGCCCAGACCGTGCCCCAGGCGCCCCGCCCCTTCGGCGCCGCCCACGATATCGGCCATCGCCTGCCACAAGTCACAGGCCCGCGCGCCCGCGCGTGCGGCCGCTTCGCCTGCCAGCGTGGCCTCAATCAGCCGGGCCTGCGCGTCGCGCTGCACCGCCGTTGACCGCGCGATGGCGAAATTCCGGTCAAAGTCGCAGAAATACCCGTCCCGGACCGCGCCGGTGTCGAGCATCAGCACATCCCCCTCGGCCAGCGGCACATCCGAGGCGGGCGAGATTACGTCAGCATAGCCCTCCGGCCCGGCCCCGCCTGCGAGATAGGGCACCCAATCGGCCCCCTCCTCCAGCAAAAGCCGCTGAAAATCGCGAAAGACGAGGGAAAGCGGCACACCGGGGGCGGCAATCTCGGCCACCCGGTCAAAGGCGCGGCCCGCGATATCGCAGGCTTGCGCGATCTTGGCGATCT
>Ga0209925_1001519_pt1 | contig 11597 bp, 11 predicted proteins | sample SalPonR2_A_D1_MG_FD_185702 | JGI IMG/M metagenome (GOLD analysis project Ga0209925, IMG submission 185702) | Salt pond soil microbial communities from South San Francisco under conditions of wetland restoration - Salt Pond MetaG R2_A_D1_MG... ...
CCACGACCGTGTCACCAGTACGTCCAGTTCCGCCCGTTGGAAGCACTCAATTCTATGCCAGGCCGCTGTCGACGTGTGATCTCCTGCTAGGAGCACATAGCGTGTGGCACGTAGCACGGTTGTCCTCACCTTCGTACCATTCATACCCAGGCCGGTGTCCGCATGGGGGTGATATAACGTCCAGAGCAAGCCAAGGAGGGTGCGCATGCTCTCAAGAAGCACGCTAACTTCCACAGCGACCATTTTCTCGCTCCCATATACGCTGGGGATGCAAGATGCGGAGGTGCTGGGATGTTGATGACTCGAGGAAGCGGCAACAGACGCGGATATGGCACTAAGGAGAGCCTTGACTCCTCGCATCATATCACGAAGCTCTGTCATGTTCCGCTCGAGCGCACTGTGCGGTGGCCTTTCGATGTGCTGGAGGTGGACATTTGAGGTGTTTGATTCATCAGGATGGACTAGGTAGAGGGCATTAAGCTCCGCTTTGCTCAATGTCAGGAAGAGAGTGGAATGGGCGGGGCCATCTATGCTGTTCTCAGCATCTTGCGAGAGAGAATTCGAGGACCCTTTCCGCATGTCCTCCATCTCAACAAGTCGAATGAAGCTATTTGTGTTTTCCTCCGGGCTAATCATCGCTGAGTGTGTGGCAGCGAACGACGGAGGGAGATAATGCTGAGAGAGGGGCTTAGGGGCGCTCGAGGAGGATGGCAACGTCTTATCGTGGGGAAGTGCACGATCATTTTCTCGTGTGTCGCGAGAAATGCTGATTTTTTTTGTCATTTATTCATCTGAAAATAATTTTTGAGCCGCCTGTGGTCGGAATGTGGGTTCGTATGGTCACAATTTATAGAACACGGGCAGGTACATATTTGTCGTATGGGCCTCGAGCCTTCCCTTTCAGTGCGGTGGCCACACATTCCACCGGGCTGCCAATGACATCCAGATATAGCATGTGTTGCTTTCACATTTGCTTCGAGTGGAAGACGCGCTGACATATTGCACCGTATGTTCTATAGCAAACATTGTTGTTATGCCTGTGGACAAGCTGCCGGGTATCCAAACGGAAAACCAAAATTCAGCGATAGCTCCAACAACTAAGTCAACGTCGGCTTCATGTTTCGACCCGTTAGTTGCCTAGACAACACAAAAAATAGATGGAATGTCTTAATAGGTATTCCATTTGTATGAGTTGCAACCCCTGGAAGGCATGCTTTATCACTTGCCAGGAACAGTCAACATGGCGATGGGCGACGTCAGAGCGCAAGTCACTTTAATTCGGGAGCGCTGGCGCCCAGACAGATTTACTTCACATTGTCTCTTCTCATTTTTGATACTTCTGCTGACTTGCGCCCATTTGCATACGCTATTCACGGAGGTAAAGTCTCATTTTACTCTTAGTTGGAGGTAGAAGGACGACAGCTGTTTGGAAGTAAATATAAGGAACGTAGTCATGTCGCATACGTGCGAGCATTCTTAGGATTTTTAAGAAGTTTCCATGATGAAAAGTGTACAAAAGAAATTTTTTGGCTTTGTTATGTCGCCATTTATTCGCGATATCTTCTCGTGTTTCAAGTCTTAAAGACTGTGCATCTCACTGGTATATCGCCTTGTCAACCTATCACGTCATCTTTTCATTCTTTCTAAAATCCCTCCGCTCTTTGAAAGGAAATCTTTTAAAAGCGTCCTGCCCTTTAAAAGGGGCTATACATTCATCTATAAAATATCTTGCATATATGGACTTGCCTGGTCAAGACAGATCTCCCGACGCTTGCAGAAAGTCGACACCCTTTGTGAGCCTTTTCGCTGTCTTCAAACCATATACACCACAATCATTGCTGTAAAGCAATAGCCATTAGGAAAGATCGTTATGATATATGTCTATAAGATGACTATTCGTTGCTGTCGTAGGTTGTCCAATTCACTCATGGTCTGTGCAAAATAGGAAGCAGACCTTCCTCACTGTTTTGGTGGCAATCTCCTCTCTTCATAGTCCATGTTCTCATTCCTTGTGCCATATCCGACGTCAAACCTCCCATCAGTTTGAGCTTAAGCTCCCTCGCGTCTTAATCTACTCGCGGCCGTTTCGTACGCACTTTTTCTACGTAGTCCCCGATGAGACTCCGGAGTGTAAATGATGGAATATAAAAGGGTGCCATCGGTGCATTAGTCATGGGTGAATGAAGTGGGGAATGCTCTCGACGTTTCTGCAGAATCCATTCATCCAAGGCCTCCTGTTGATAGGCAAAGCCGTCGCCGGCAACCACCGCGCGTGTCATCAGCTCTAGTGAAATGGGACAAACGAAGGCATGTGGCGCCATTTCGGCCAGAGCATCCTCAACGTTTAGCTGGACATCATCCTCCATGGATGTGATACAGGCGTTGAATGGTGGATGCGCAAGCTGGCCGTCCTCGTTACCCAGGCCGTGACGAAAGCGAAACTTGAGGACTTTTTCCTTTCTGTCTCTTGCTTCCTTCCTCTCCTCTCCAGGATGATAGGTGTAGTTCTTCTCATCCTGTCTCTGAGGCGAGGTCGGTGGAGCAGGGACAGTTCCCATTTCAACCGGAGGGTCCTCGGACGGGGGCGCTGCGGCGACGAGGGAGCTCTTATTCTCTAAGGTATGATTGTTGACCCCAGGCTCAACAACGGGAAGCTCGTGAATGTCAGCCCGGGCCTCGGTCCAAGCTTTGCGCACGATATGAACACCCAGTGCAGCGATGAGTGAATGATGGACTTGATCTTGGGAGAGATCTTTGTGGTTCTTGAAGTAGCGGAAGACAGCTTGGATTCGTGGTTTTCGGGCGGGGTCCAGGCGAAGGAGTGCACGATATAAAGACTAATTAAGAAACCAGTTGGGCAAGGGATGGTTGTGAAAAAAAATCTCGCATGGTATTTCGAAAGGGTTTTCTGTAGAGGCGGGGGGGGTAAACTCGAAGCAAGCTTCAACAGACCTAAACATAAGAGATAAATACATGACATATGCACATGACAATAAGCTCACTGTCATACTACTCCATATCACGAGAAACATTCAAATGTTGTCGTTCCCACGCGCACATATGTATGCCTGGACTACTTCGGAAACCTCTCCGTGATCAATCCCCGACACCCCCAACAGGCGGAACATACACGAGGGATCGCCCGCCTCTTTTGGAACCCCTCAACCTTACCTCGGCGAACGACTTGCGGCGGCAACGTAGAGACTGAGGTGGATAATGTGTAACTGTAGGGCCAGATATGGTATTGATGGAATCTGTACGTCGTATGCCCGCCTCCCGACTTATGTCGCCACCATGGGCCGCGAGCTCGGCCTCCGCAGCCCACGCGCTGCTTGAGGAGATGTTTGACATTGCAGGAAGGACACGCACCAACGGGTGGAGCTATGATTTCAGTAGACCTGTCAATTTCTATGATGGAATGATGGAGCGTCGGAAGCGAAATTGTACGGTTTTAGCGGGACTTTTATTATGTGAACGAGTCAGTGGGTGAGTAATAAGCATACGGCCGCAAAGCTTCGCTTCTTCACGGAACAGGGTGCCACCGATTCCAGAGATCTTTCCAATTGACGGAGTTTTTATTCCCTATGTCAATGCTTTCTCTTTCGATCGCACATTTACACGTTGGAATGCGCGAGATTTTGAAGTCAGAAGACCCCATATGGACTCGGCGGCTATTTTCCTTTGGCTGCACAACTTTTGTTAAGATAGCTTGCTGCTTGAAGGGAATTAATACAGGGCGGGGAAATATTCGTGTTCCAGAAAACAAGCGTCCACAATTCCAGCCAATGAAGCATGGCACCCTGTAGTAAACGTCAAACAGGTACATGACACACTATGGCCGCCGGGTGCATCTTCACCTTGTCTTTGCAGGCACGCGGGATGGACATATACCGAGCTTCTCCTTGAAGCATGTTGGCCACTCTCCATTTTTTTTTGCGGTCGGGTAAAACGAGAGTGAGCAGATGCCCCAATAATTCAAGTCGTTGCCGGAAACGAAAGTGGAGATACAACGATCGTGGATTGGCCATTTCTATGGGAGTGGCATGTGAGTGTGTTTCTGTATCCACGTTTTGTCACTATGGTGATAGTATTAAAGCCATGTGTATCGTCGGAAAGAACAAATGAGGGCTCCTTCTAGCCATGTCACATGTCTACAGCTTGGGACAGCCGGAGGAAACGAGAAATGACAAACCCTTGTATATTTATATTGGACTATTTATATATGACTGATGGGGCATTTTCGATGAAAGCCCTATATTATATGTGGTTTGTCGCCCTAAATGACATGATCCATGGCGAGGGAGGACCGAGATGCGGCTAAGAGCACACGATAGAAGAGTCTTCGCGATGACTTGAACAATAATGGTTTCGATTAAGAAAACAATATTACTGAGACGAAAAAAGATGTAATCGAGGGCATTTTCGTGCTAGAAAAATTATCTGTATAGGATTTTTTTTCTTACTTTTTTACCATTTGCGGTGTTGGCACAAACATCCCTTCGCGAGCCTTGCAGCAGCCATGCATCCTGTTCTACATCCGTTTAATGACTTGGCACCATCTTCAAGTAATCACGGTTGGCGCCCTCCGCCCTGTGTAATGCTCCAGCTTTGCTAGTTTGATCGCAAGGTCCGCTAGTGGCTTCAAAGCCTCTGAACTTGTCATCCCTTGTTTGCTCACATCCGCTTCGTACCTTTCCAGGTACATCCGAATGGTTGCTCCCGACGACCCGGTGCCTGAAAGACGGAAGACTGCCCGGCTCCCATCTTCGAACAGCAAGCGAACACCTTGCTTGACAGCCTGACGACCGTCCACAGGATCACTGTAGGAGAAATCGTCCACCTCTGCCAGGACAAAGCCGTCGAGGACCGGCCCCGGCTTGAAATCAGGCTCCCGTAGATGGGCCATCATGGCGTTTGCCGCGTCCGAGTCGACCGTTTCGTAGTCGTACCGGCAGTAATAGTTCCTGTGCATCAAAGGTATATTATCGAAATGCAGGTCGATACAAGCACTCGTGCCCAAGGGGACATAAGAGTGATCCCAGAAAAATATTTTAAATCAAGGAAGCTACATACAACGCATCCTGTGGGACCCGAACCACCCCGCTCGGTCCTTATCCCTCATTCCCTTGACCGTACCTGCCATAGACTGCCCAATGCTCCTGAACGATCGCGCTGATCGGCTTCAACGGCGCCTCCGGGTTAGGATTGTGGGAAGCCAAGATAGACAACCATGCCAGCACAGCCCACATCCCGTCCTTTTCACGCACATGGTTGCTGCCCGTCCCGAAGCTCTCCTCCCCGCACAAGATGGGGACGTAATCTTGGGCACTGCCCAAGGCCCGCGCGTCCATTAAATTTCCAAAGTACTTCCACCCCGTCGGCGTTTCGACGCAGGTCAAGCCCTTCGCCCGCGCCACTTGGTCCACTGCCTGACTGGTAGGCATGGACCGCGCCACAGTCCTCAAACCGCCTTGCTCCCGGAAGAAAGGGATTGCATCCGCGTTCGCAGCGATCAGGGCCAGGGAGTCGGAAGGGGTGACGAAGAAACGCTTTCCAAGGATCATGTTCCTGTCCGCGTCCCCGTCGGCGGCGGCCCCTAGGTCTGGCACGTCCTTGTCCTCCACCATCGATGGATCAGGGGCACCACTGGGCAACAAGCCCATCACTTTTACCAGGTCTGAGGCATAGGCCAAGTTCGGATCGGGGTGCAAGCCTCCGAAATCCTCTTTGCTTGACGCATGCAGGAAAGTCGAGGGAGGGCATCCCAGCTCCTTGCCCAACACGACCTGGGCGTACGGAGCCGCAACGCCGTGCATTGCGTCAAAGACAAGCTTGAAGCCACCCGGGCGAGCAATGAATTTTCTAAGTGCCTCAAAATCAAACGCGTCCTTTAACACGCCTAGATAATCCTGGACCGGATCGATCACCTCCACCACCATCTCTCCGACTCGCGTCACACCCAAGACATCCAAATCTACTTTGGGGGCATTGGCCAGGATCTTAATTTCCTCGATGCTCAACGTAGCGGCATAGACTGCATCCGTAAATGACTCCAAGGCCGGCTCCCCGTTTTGCATGTTGTACTTGATCCCGAAGTCCTCCTCCGGGCCACCGGGATTATGGCTGGCTGTCAAGATAATGCCCCCCATGGCAGTGCCCCCTTCTCGCTCGCGAATGACAGCAGAGACAGCAGGCGTAGACATGATTCCTCCTTTACCGATCCATAGACGTCCTACGCCATTTGCGGCCGCAATTTCAATGATGATTTGGATCGCCTCCCGATTGTAATGGCGTCCATCTCCAGACACCACCATCGTTGCCCCTTCCTTTTCGTGCGGTGGCAGCGAGTCGAAAAGCGCTTGAACAAAATTATGGAGGTACAGTCCATCACGAACGACTTTTACTTTCTTGCGAAGACCGGAGGTGCCTGGCTTCATTCCTTCCACTGGCGTTGTTCTCAACGTCTTAAACATGCTTTGTCCAGGGGGAGCAGGCGGCGAGGGCGACGAAGATGAAGCAACAGGAAAAGCTCCCCCACGAACTGTATGGAACCAGTGCCATTGATTTATTTCTGGGTTGACTGTCGAGATAATGCTGGCTCTTGTGTCTACGCAGTGGACCCAGGGACGCTTTGGAGAACCTCCCAAGCGGCCAGAGGCAATTGTAAACGCAATGCCGTTCCACCGGCAAAGCATCACGGTCGCCAACAATCCCTTTAAAAGGATTCCCATCATCGTCGAAGGAAAGCTGTGCAGTTTGATGCGATGAGTGAGGAATGCGCATGGAGGCATACGTGCAGTGATTATGCCTTCAAGTTGCCCTTGGGCTGATCGCCGGGTTGGCTCGCGTGACGACGCATGGGCCGAGGCAGGAAGCAACTCGAGTCACCGCAAACTACTCTTTTCGTTCCAAATAATGCAAATTATTTGGTACTGTCTTTTCTCAGTGTATGGGAATGCGGAGCACGATTCCGAAAACTACAATGGGGCTAACTTGAGCCCGGGTACTTCATTCAAAAAGTACTTGAAACGCAAGTCCCTCTACATGATCAGTGAATTCGTGCCTGCCAAGAAACTATTTCGAATGATTCGCAAATCATGATTCACAGATACTTGAATGTATTCCATTACACTCTTATCACTATCATTCGTTGTCAACTGTTCTCGTCTTCTTTGTCCGAGTTCTCACGCACGGTATATTTGACCTTGGCAGCTGCCGAGTTGTTGAGCTTCATTCGAACCTCCGTTCGATTTCCTTGTAAATCAAAATTGCAACGCGCGTATGTCCCATGATATTTGCGCGCCGCCATGTCGTACTGCAAGGCAGCGGCTTTGATGTCTGAGAAATATCCTAGGTTGAACGTAAGTCCTGCCACGCGAATCTGCGCGTACCATTTATTGGTCTCCTTGGACCACGAGACACCTCTAAAATCCATGTTTTGAATGTCTTTGTCTACGCCGGCGCTGGCATCTATCCGGGTCGACCGATTTTTGGGGTCCAAGAAGTTTCCGTTCATGTCGAAATTGACGAAGGCGCCGTCACCGTGGTACCTGGGAAGATGTGTATATGGAAACGGGAATGGACAAGAACATAGGAAAGTAGTATTTTAGCCAGTTGTATAAAAGAAATAGAATCAATGCAGCGGATTCAGGCGAGAAACTAACGAAGATAAAGCCTTCCCACATTCACGCACACCCGCGTTTGACGAACCTGCGCGCGTACATATCATACACGAGGGCAGCCTCCTCTTCCTGATCTTCCTTGAATGTTTGAGACAAAACGCGCGTCCCACCATGGTATAGACGTGCGGTCCATTTCTTGTGGTGACAATCCCAGGAGACCCCCAAGAAACGAGACTGTTTAGGAGACTTGGACATGCCCCCCTTCTCCCTCGGCTGTGTCTTCTTCTTAATAACTGCAATCGCTTGATCTCTGGAGGAGAATAGACCAATGAGATGTGGCCGCCCACGCAGTTTGATCACCGCCTTGTAAAGACGGAGCCCTTCGACGTACGTGACGGCCCATGTCGCCGTGGAAGTAAAAGTGTTGTCGCTGCAAGATGAACTGCTTCCTGTTGACACCTTTGTGACAAATGCATGCTTCGGATCTAAGAATACGCCGGAGGGATGATGAAAATTGGTCAGAATCGTCTCTCCGAAGTGCTGTCGTAAGACCCGGTCGATTGCATGCGCCGCCTCTTCTTCATCAGAGAATGCCCTGTGCATCAGTCGCTGCTTTTTGTGCCGCACCTCAGCGATCCAACGTTTGTTTTTTCCATTCCAGTTTACACCCATATACTGTGAAGAAAGAACAGGCGAGAGGACCTGCGTAGGCCTGCCCTCTTCCACTTGTCGCTGCGATGAAAACGCTGTTGTTATAAAGAAAAGTACAGGACAAGGAGGGAAGCAAAGCGGTGCGCGTGTCACCTTTCGAGTGATCGTTGTTCGCAGCAACATTCCTCCGGCCCCTCCTGTATCATCATCCGTTCGAAAAATGCGGGCGTAAGGAAGCAATGAGCACCAAAGGGATGTTCCTGGACTTACACAAGCCTCAGGTGGAAGCAGGTGGAAGCATGACGTCATCCATGTTCGCCTTTCGTTTGCTTGCTGCGAATGCTAAACCTCCTCATTAGCCTTGCTTCCGGTCCAATTGTGATACTTTATTTCAGTAAAAACGTGGCCCTGCATACATTGTGTCTGAAAAAAAGAGCAATGATCATGTCGAATATATTTGTCGCGACAACTTTGATAAGTGCTCACTGCAGATCTCCTTTACTTGTTGCGGTATATGAACCTTCCTCACCCCCGAAGGCTATCCACTTAAAAAGTCACATCATGTCTTGGCAATCAGCCACTAGTTCTAATATTGGCCTTCTATCTACAACCCTCAATGTCCGTACTGTAGCTTCTTACTGGTAAGTATCCTCCTTATTATCATGAAAGAAGAAGCGTAAGGTTGTAAGCATGCGACATGGGCCATACAATTACTCTCCCGTATAACAATGAATCAGGACGGAATCAGACAAAGAGCTCTTTCTAGCGGAAGTTAAAAAAAATGGCCTGGACAATCTTGAGCTACTGGCGGAGGACATAGGAAGTAAGACGGAGCAAGAGCTTGAGTTTTTTGTATCACTTTTGCAAGAGCAAATCGGCAAACAATACCTTCAGGCATTCATAATTGCCCATATCAAATTACCGGAAGAAAAACAACGTACACAATTGGCCAAACTTTTGGAAAGGGTGATGGGTGGTACCTTTGAGGGTGACACTCAACGTATTCTGACCAATGTAATCAATATGGATCCAAAAGCTCTCTTTGCCGGGACGAGAGGCGGTAGAGCGCGGGAAAGGGGAGGTACAGCACGCAGCCGACAGATGGGTATTCCGACTGCGACAACAATGGTAACATCGACGACTGGAAAGAAAAGTCACAAAAAGCAAGTGCGCGAAGTCCCGAAACAGAAGGCGCCAGAGACCCCCACGACTGAGGAGAAAGGCCGGCCGCCGAGTAAGCGTCGCCGATCTCAAACGTGGACGGTCGTCGAGGATCCCAGGGAAGTACAGCACAAAAAGGGGGAAATAAAACAGACGACGGGGGAGTCCCTCACGTTCAAACGTGTTGCGACTCCCTCGGCTCTTCCTCCTATCCCCTCTAACAAGCCGAGCGAGTGTACGAGTCAAAACGAGGAAAGGCAGGCGCAAACTTTCGAAAAAGATGAGCGCATCATGCCTCCATTTGTTGCCACCTCAGCTCTTTGCGACCAAGCCACGCTCGCCAACAAGAACGAGGAAGGTAGTCAAGGAGCGGAGGGAGAGACTGAGGGAGAGGTCGAGGAAGCGGGCGTCTATCAGGAGAGTGCCGACGATTGGGAGCCAGTAGGAGGCCTTTGAAAGGACAACAGCGACCGACAATGCATGCAATGCTGCCCCCGCTGTAAGGAAAACAAATTAGACACGTGTTGTGGCACGATGCGAAGCCCGCGCCCAACCCGTAGCAGCGCTGGAGTTACGACGCATCCGGGCACTGAATGGGTCGGCTCAGAATCAACAGAGGCAGCCATAGGGATGGGCCCCAAAAGTCGCAGAAAGAGAGAACAATAGACATCGTGATCTTCCTTTGGAACATTCTTTGCCTGAAGTTTTCAATTGACTACATTTCACTCGACCGCCTGCCTGTCTCACGTGATTTGTCTGGACTTTCCCACCTGCGTCACGCCTCCCCCAACCTAGACTTCCTCCTACGCCTGCCCTTCTTCCCCATGCTTGATGCGTCTCATTTCCTCTAAGGACATGGGCGGATGGATATTCTCCACGCCCATCTCCAAGCCCAGCTCCAGCCCGTCCGGCCCCAGCGTCAGCACATCCGTGTCGTGGCCCAAGCAAGCGTCCAGACCGTGCCTCTCCTTCTCTTCCTTCCGTTTCCTCAGCGCCGGGACCCGCAAATGTGAGGCTGCATCCGGGTAGGCTTCGATCATCGCCAAGGCCTCCGGGTTCAGACCCAGCAACGTCACACTCTTCCCCACCTCCTCGTAGTTCTTCCCGGCCTCGTTCAACGCCGTGATACCAGACAGGTCCTGAATTCCGCCGTGCGAGGCGCTCAAGTCCACCACCACGTCATCCGGATCGTTCAAATAGTCGAACAGGCAGAGCAAGGACCGCGTCGAGCCGAAAAACAGCGGGGCTTGGACCCTGTACACCTTACGGAGCTGCCCTTCCCCGTTCTCCACCTCCCCTTCCACTCCCTTCTTGGCTTCCACTTTCCCCTCCGGCACCCCCACCGCGGCTGAGGCCGTCAACATCCGCCCGCTGCTCCAGACGTGCCAGACTGAGGCAGCGGCCACGCCTACGGCAATCCCGATCGCCAAATTCGTGACCACGGAGAGGGCGGTGACCAAGATGATGATGGCCGCGTCCGCCCGGGGGACTTTATGCAGCTGCATCAAGTTCCGCCATTGGAAGGTGTGGAGGGCGACGGACCAGATAATGCCCGTCAAGACCGCGATAGGCAGGAGGCGGACCGCGGGCGAGAGCCCCAGCATGATGAAAAGCATGGTCAATCCGGCCGTGGTGCTGGAGAGCCTGCCGCGGGCGCCGTGCAGCACATTGATGACGGTTTCCCCTACCAGAGCCGAGCCACCCATGCCCTGAAACAAGCCGGTGAACAGGTTGGCAATCCCTTGCACCACGCACTCTTGATTCGCCTTGAACGAGGAGGGGGGATCCTTGACGAGCGAGTTCACGACTGGACAGCGAGGGAGGGAGGGGGACAAGGGAAGAAGGAGGGAGGGAGGGTCGTTGAAAGTGAAGGGGTGGCAAAAAGATACGGATTGGTGTATGGTACGTCGAGGTACAGGGTCATGGGCACTGACCGGCAAGCCTTCCCCCCTTCCCTCCCCCTCCCCCTCCCTCTCTCCCTCTTTCTACTACCCACCCTCGTGCGTCATGACCGTCTCCACGCCCCCGATCAAGGCCAGGGAGGCGGCGTAGGCCCAGATCGTTCCCCAGGCTGGCGACGCTGGTAAGTCAGGGAAATGCCACCCGGGCATCCCGGCTGCTAATTCCGCGGTTTCCCCCACCGTCCGCGTCCCGGCCCCGTCT
>Ga0209925_1001522_pt1 | contig 11584 bp, 12 predicted proteins | sample SalPonR2_A_D1_MG_FD_185702 | JGI IMG/M metagenome (GOLD analysis project Ga0209925, IMG submission 185702) | Salt pond soil microbial communities from South San Francisco under conditions of wetland restoration - Salt Pond MetaG R2_A_D1_MG... ...
TACCCAGCGTCCCTGCCCCGCCACAGACGCCCTCCAGCAACCGCTGCCACTTGGTGGAAGACGATTGCAGCGTCTTGAGTCGCGCCTCTTCCTGAGCACGACGCACGAGGGTCTTCGCGCGCAGGATGTCGGCCTTGATGTGGGCAAACGGACGACGCGGACGGTGTCGCTTGGATGGACGCTGGTTTCCAAGGTCTGCCCTCACACGGGTAGAGGACGAGGAAGTCGAGTCTCCTTGATCCTCCCTTCGCGCGTTGCCAATTTCCTTCTCCTCCTGTTCCTCTTCTTCCTCCTCCTCCTCCGCTGCACCCTGCCTGTTGCCCTCAGCCTCTGCCCTCCGCCCATCCCCCTCATCGATTTTCTCCTTTTCGGCCACATTAATCTTGTCACCTGCGGTACGCACAAGACTTGAGGGCGCCTTAGGCTGGTTTAATGCTCTATAATTTGAAAGTTTACCCTCATGGACTGTAATTTCCGCCTCCTCAGCATCTACACCTTCCCAGACCTCGGGAAAAGGTCTTCGACGACTGCGGAAGGCAGTGCCGGCATTCCTGCTGCCGCTACTCATGCCTGTGGGCGCTTAATGCTCCTATTTCAAGATGTTGCTGGTTAAGATTAATTTAAAAAGGCTCAAAGACATGTCCCGGGGAGCTTCCGAGTGTATTCTTAGGGTGGTCTCTGCCCTGCTCTTGAGGCAACGTGACGGACTTCTGATTGCCCCCGTCCACACGCCTTGTGAGTCGAGGCCATGTTAATAAAACGAGTTAAACAAAAGTTTCTACTTCGACCTACGCAATCTCGATGTTTTTTTTTTTTAACTTATCAATTTTTTGGTACCCACGTTTGGGTTATCCTCTCTCGTCCTGCAGATAGCACGAAACTCGTAACCCTCAGACCCGCCGTAGCACGTAGATATTGGAAACTTTGGCCGGCTTACCCTCATTGGTCAAAGCTGCCGCCGTCAAAATTCGAGATCCTCATCTACATACGTGAGCTTCCATTGCCCTGCCTGCCCTGACAGAGGCTTCTTGTCCACAAGTGGGATGCCAAACACCCGGAACGTGATGTCTTGGAAGATGACCTTCCACTCGTTTGCGCCCTTCACCTCCCAAGTCGCCACCAGGGCACCCTCCACAAGTCCACCGAAAAGACGCACGAAATTCACGTAGTCTCCTCCGGCCGTGTCGATCTTTTGCAGCACCTGACCCACGAAAGGGCCGAGCTTGCCTGCTGAACCTCCCGAGGTGCTAGTATAGACCAGGCGCCACGTCCCGTCCACCTTATCACTGGTGGCAATATTTTTGGTCGGGTTACGTTTGATCAGCTCCGACGCAAGCGACAAGATCTTCGCCTTGTCGCTTTCCGTGGCTTTGAGTCCGTTGTCCTTGTTCTTCGCTACTGCGTAAAGGTCTTGCTTCAAAGCCGCCACCGCTGCAGCATCAGCAGCAGATTTCCCCTTCGACCCGTTGTTTTTAGACAACACGGAGGTAAACCAGTTGCTGTTGGCAGCCAAGCTCTTATACGCCTTTGGTTGCAGGTCTTTCGGCTGATGCGTGTGCAGTGGCTGTCTGACAGGCACGAAGGCCGTAGTGATGGTTAGGGAATACCCTAACAGGCAGCAGACCAATGATAAAGCGAGCCTAGTCATATTCCGTGTTGCGTTTAAACTAGAGGATCAATCAGGTGTTGGGTATGCAATAAGCGCGTGGCTAAGTCATTATCTTTTATTGACAAGGCTGTGCTGGCAACGTACTACATCCTTCACGCGATGTGTATTAGGGAAACGGCCTCAACTAGGCGTATGTCAGGGATGGCCAGACATCTCTTGGATGATTGAAGTGGTTGAGGTTCATACTGTAATATTGGAGGCTCACAGGGTTAGGGATAGTATTTTCAACTTTTCTGTCCGTCCATGTCACTCACCCTTCATCGGCCACGAGGGCACTCCTGAGGGGGACGGTCTTCCAGCACTCTTCCACCGGGCTCCGAAGGGCTCGGAATAGGAAGGAAGTGCATATGTCACGTTTCCGTGACTGGACCTCTTCTCGTCACCAAAGTTGGAAGGGTTGTCTGACTTGTGTAGTACAGACAGAGGAGATTATACTATAGAACTGATTCTGTTCGAGTATAGTCTTACCTCAGCACACCAAGCTGTCAAGGTATATACATCGGCGAGTCCAAGATCAGAGTGTGATTCCTGGTTTTTCCATTACGATTTTCGTTTTGGTGTGGGTTTTTCAGCTTTTAATGCGAAGCAACATGAAGGGTGGTATCTCAGTGGCTGAAATATGTCTGCACTTGTGGCCGTTAGGACCATGGATGTGTGACCACTCGTGATAGTCGAATTTCTGAAGCAGGACCTCTACCCAGAACAAGAACATGAGTCCTGGTAGCGATGATGTAAAGTACTCATGTTCTGAATTGCTTTTTTCAGACAGTTTTCATAATCTCACATCTTGTTGCTGAAGCATACTTTCTATTTTGACCTCCTCCCTCAGACGACTTCTCCAGGCCGTTCTTTACGCCTCATTTTCGCTTCTTTATCACATGTCCGTGGACAGGCGTCATGAAGAGAAGACGGCTACAGGATGAGAACATACAGAATAATTGCATACACAAGACTAGTAAAAGAGGCAATAAGAGCTTGAACACTTTTAGGTTTCTTGCACAATCTATCCTGCTGCTCGCTCTTGCCCTAACTCTTCGCGTCCATGCTTTTAAGCTTCCTCCACTCGGTTCCCAACGCGACCGTCCCCCCCCTCCACCTCTTCCTTCTTCATCCGCATCAAAAGTTCTAGTGGTGGGCGCGACGGGACGCGTAGGTGGCTTGGTCGTGAAAATCCTCGTGTCAAGAGGATATCAAGTCGTGGCCCTTGCCCGCGACCCCGACAGCGCACCCGCCAAAGCCCTGGCACTTCTGCCTCTCGCGCAAGAAGATGAAAAAGGGACGGTCGGCAAGGTTACTATCATGAAGGGGGACGTGACGGATCCTTCCTCGTTGCTTGCACCAATACGTGGGTGCGTGGCGTGCATTGCAGTGAGTGGGGCCAGTCGCGTCACGCAGCCTCTCATGGACACGGCCGCCTTCGTTCTCCACGCCATCCTGCATCTGATCTCCTTGGCCAAGCGAGCTGTCACTCCACGGGAGTGGAGCGCTTCCGACTCTTCCTCTTCTTTTGACTCCCGCTATCACTCCGCCTCCTCCCTTGCGACCACTTACCCCAGGGAGCATCCCTACAACGTCAACTACCTCGGAACGCTCAACCTCCTGCAGGCCGCCCGGCAAGCTGGCGTGCCCAAGTTCATCCGCGTCACGGGCCTGAGTGTGGGCTACTCGGCCTTCAACCCCATAACCTGCCTCTTGAACCTGGTCATCTCCTTCGCAGTCCGGTGGCAACTAGCGGGAGAGCGGGCGATCCGAGCCTCGGGTGTCGATTACACCGTGATCAGGCCTGGGGCCCTCACCGACGCAGCGGCGGCACCAGAGAGTCTGGTAGGGAAAGGGGACGGGGGGAAGATCCCAGTGGGGAGGGTGAGTAGGGAGGACGTAGCCTGCCTGTGTGTGGCCGCGCTGGAGTCTGCAAAGGCGTCGAACATGACGCTGTCCCTAGCCGGGTCCAAGGCGGGAAGAAGAGAGGTGGGGCATAAGGGTCCAGGAAGCGTGGAAGGGCCTTCGTCGAAGTCGACGAGCAGCTCGGGGCCTCTCGATTCCAAGGCTGCCTTTCCCGCGCCTGGGCCCTCACGGGGCATGAACAACGACCCCCTCTGGTCCTATAAAATCCTCCTCCGCCGAGAAGGACGTCCTGACGTGACTCCCTTGAGTCCAAAGCTTCACCGACTTGGTGTTTGTATATTCGTGACGGCGGTTTCAAGCCTCGGGGTAGGCTTAGGAGCAGGGCTGTGGAAGGGTGGGCACGCACTTGGGCGATGGCTCCGACAGCGCGCCTTGCCACCACAAGAAGGAATTCCAGCCACGATGAGGGGGGGTTGCTGGAGTTTGGCGGGTATAGGTGCGCGGAAGGAGAAATGACTCAGCGGGAGGTTGGATGGGCGGGGAGGATAGAAGGGGCGGTAAGACTGTATTTCTCGCTTTGTGTGACATGGTTCTTTGCCTTGCGCTTTAGTTGCCTATTCGGCGGTGCACCCGCATGTATTCTTTAGTCTTTTTAGGTATAGGTAAAATCGTAGAAGAGAACTTGTGTATCAATGCCGAGAAGAAATAAGATAAACACAGCGTCACTATCAAGCGCCACCACCTCGCAGTGACAGGTATCGAGTTCAAATTGATCAGCTTGGTACTAAAAACGCAATTGATTAAATTGCAGTAATGATCGCTCCTTAATTTTATTAGGATGAAAAACCTCGATTCATTTTAATCACTATGTCACCTGAAAGAGAAGGGTCATCCGTCTTTCTCCGCAACAATCCATTCCCTTTTCTGTGTCTCTGTCCCTGTAAGGGGTGAGCGTCGATCAATTGTCCCCTTGTTGTCGCGTAGAGACGCCACCAGGCCTCCGCGGGTGGACAGGAGACGGTCGCGTTGGGCTTTTCAAAACACTTGTGGAGGAGAATGGGGCCTCTATGTCCCGCGAGAGTGGCTGGGGCATGCCGTCATCTGCCTTTTGCCCTACCGGCCGCCTCCAGGAGTCCTCGCTTCCATTGACAGGTATGCACGCCCCCGTGCCTTTCCCCTCTCGCCCTGGCCCCTCATCTGGTCTATGCTCCTTCCTCTCTTGACCCATCTCCTGTCCCTGCCCCGGGGCCAGCCACCAGAAGAAAAAGATGACAGGGACGAGGATGCAGGCGAAGATGAAGCACGTCCACGCAGCGCCCGTCTCACAATGATTCAAGTCCCCCCCCTCCGTGCACGAGATCTCTCGTCGAGCTGGCAGCTTCTCGAACATGACTCCCCCCAGAATGGGCCCGGCAAACTCCCCTAAAGACGACGCGGCGCTGTTTACGGCCGAAATGAAATCCTCCTTCTCGCTTCCCGCATGCTTCAAGTAGGAATGCATCAAAGGAACGACTGCCACCACTACGAATGCGAACCCGACACCGAAGAAGACGAAGCCCAGCACCTGGTCGATCCAGGCCCCTACCCGAGTCCACGGCAGTCCCAGTAGGAAAGGAGCAGGTCCCAAGCAGAGAAAGCCGAGGACCATCAGCGTCAGGCCCATTAAAATGGATTGTTTGTAGCCGAGCCGTTTCATAAAGCCTTCCGCAAAGAGCGAGACTCCCGTAAAGACCACGCACGGGATCATGAAGGTCCCGCCCACGGCCTGGACGGAAGCCCCCAGGGCACGCTCTAAGTGAGGGAGGACGAGCGGGTCAAATAGGCCAAGGGAAGTAAAGGCGAAGACGCTGGTGGTGGCCACAACCAGAATGGGGAGAGAGGTGAGAGCGAAAAAGCTCTGTGCGGGGTGGAGGGAGGCGGGGGCCTCGAGGAGAAGGGAGGGGACGCCTAGACTTGTAGGGATGGGCGTGCGGAGGGAGAGAGAGTCGTCACTGGGCGGCTTTGTGCGCCCTTTTGCAGGCTCGAGGCTCTGGGGCGCATCGTCTTTGGCGGGGGAGGTACCGGTAGAGGCCGTGTCTCCGACGGATGTCAGGGAGGGGATGGAGGGAGCGACGAAGGGAAAGAGGAAAAGCTGGGCAATAGGAATAGCCCCCAGGACAAGATTAAGGTCACGGAAGCCCATGTAGGCGTAGAGAATGGCGCCGAGAGGAGGACCCAGCTGTTTTAAATGGAAGGACATGTGAGCGGGTGAGGTCAAGGCCGAAGGACGAAGGCGAGCAGAGACAGACGGTAGAGCGAGGTCAGGAAGAGCAAGAAAAGCGTGTTTCAAAACATTAGAAGAACAGCTGAAACCTTTCCCATTGAATCATAATCACCAAGACAAGCCAAAAGTGACTTACAATGTAACCCAACCCGATGGCGGCTTGGTCGAGGCCCACGTCTCTCTCAATGTTAATGGAGACTTGCAGAAGCAACGCCATACCTGCCACGTTAATACAGCCACCACCAATTCCTTGAACCACCCGCATGATCATGATAGAGGTGAGGTCGTTGCAAAAACCGAAACCTACGGTGCCGCCCCCAAGGAGGATAAGGCCGCTTGTGTACACAAAAGCACGGCCGAAGCGGGCGGAGGCCATGCCTATCACAAGGCTGGTTAGAAAAAGAGAGAGCGGATACAGGGAGAATATGACACCAACAATGGTGGAGTCGGCGTTGAGATACCTCTTCGCGTGATCTGGAAAGAAAGGCACCATTGCAGCCGACAAAATTTGGACGATGAGCTCTGTAACGATTACCATGGCAAGAACTGTGTTTCGGGTACGACTTTGCCTTCTCTTGGCTGTATTTGCCTCAGCTTGAGCATTTGCTTCAACCGAGTACTTGTACGAGGTGGCACAATCGAGGGATGAGGAAGATGGCTGCAAAGCGGGGAGGTGTCTTTGCTTCTTGATAGGCGACGTGATGTCGAGACGGATCTGTTGCTCATTCGACATGCATGAAGAAGAGCAGTGAGACATTGGAGGAGCAGACGGTAGTGGAACAGGATCTGCTTGTCTTTTTGTCATTTTTTTGTAGGGGTCTCTTGATATTAATCGCTATTTATTTAAGGCAGTAGCTTAAAAATGCAAGTACGCCACGCACAATGAGAGGTCGGGATAACGGCCTGTCGTATCGGTATCAGATAAGAAGTTTTATTGATCATATTGATGATTGAAATGAGCCAATAATTAGAAATGTATCAAAAGTGTGGGTTCCTCTCACCACGAGCATTTACACGCGGGAGACGACGTGCCTTGAAGGATGTCTTTTTTGGAAAAGACGGCTTCAAAGCATTGGTTTAAAAGTCATGGCTTCCCCGTCAAACTTGATCATCTTTATTTGCCTTTCTCTTAATTCATGTCTCATAATTTCAGTCAAAAGACTTAAGAAAACATCCACGAAGGTAAACGCCTGGCCAGGTGTATGTGCGAGACCCCGGTTCGGCCTTTGAAGATTTGAAAAACCGTTACTCGGGCTGATGGCAGCTTTGTCAGCTTCCCTCTGCGTCCCTTCGCCGTCTGGCTCAAATAGGGTGTTGTTGCTCTTCACGTTTTGCAAGGGGCAGAGAGGCCTTCCCTCGCTAGACTTCACTACGCAAATTCTGCTTGAACGATTAATGTGGGCTTCCTCTCATCGTAACATCGTAAGATGCACGAAGCAAAACAAAAAGGAAAGTTAGGAATGCAAGTAAACATTCTCGGTGGTCCTTAGTTTGTCGAATTCCCTTACAAGCTTTACATTTCGCAGCACCTTCAATCGTTTGTTCCTTAAATGAGATATAATAGTTCAATTCACCGTCTGCAACACAATCACGTAGTAGGAAGAGGAGGAGGACACTGTTTCTTGTGTTGCTCAGTGATTTCGGCGCCGGCATCACACAAAGCGTACAATGGCCGGAACTCAAGCCGCAGCCTCCTGTCTTGGCCCCAATCTGGGCATCACAGCTCAATGGATGGCAGCGCCGGTAAGCTCTAATTATGATAGCAATGTAGCAATGGAACACTTTTGGCTAGTTTCTGACCTACGGCTTTTTGCCTCGTTAAATTTGTATAACACCCTGTCAAACAGATTAGTGGCGTCTGTGTCTCTGCCACCATATGGTCTCTGCTTTTTGGAATAGTCCAGGTCTTGCCCATCTTCAAGGGGCGCACATTCGGTTATAAGGTACGGAAAGTCACGGGAACCAAACGACGTCAGTCGTGGGTCGACAGTAAACCACAATGATTTAGTCATGCAGAGTACATACGAATGATCGATTGAAGACACCCAAACGTTGTCGAATCCTGAAGCTTTCCAATGAGTCCGCGAATTTTCGACCACTCCTCCCTCTAGACGCGGGTGGTCGCAATCTTCCACGCATTCACCACTATGACCCTCGCCTACCGCCTATCCTTCATGTGCCGGCCTTTGGAAATCGGAGGGATTAATACGCCTGGGCAGGACATCGTAGTAAACGTGGCAGGAGGCTTCTTCCTTTACGATCTGATCTCTTGGATCATCTACGGCTACGTTATTGCAAAGTACGTGGGAGCAGGGAAAATGGGCGGCGGGCGGGGGGGAAACAAGCAATTCGATAGGATCTTAGATTGTTAGGATTATAGTTGCTCTGATTGAAACTTTCTCATTCATTTTCTGTGCGAAGCCTCTTCTCACGCTGCATCTTCCCGGCCGCTTCTTGGTCTCTTTTCCTCTTCTTTTCCTCCCCCTTCCCTGCAGATATGATTGGATGCAGCTCTTCCACCACGCCTCATGTCTCGTGGGGTCGTGGGCATGCTGGTCCTCGGGCCGCTCCGGCGCCGATGTGACTTTCGCGCTCTTTGTAGCGGAGCTGGCGAACCCCTTCATGTATCTGCGCTACTTGTTGCGGGAAGTCGGGTGGAAGGATACGACCCTGGCACGCACGAACCAGGTGGGAAGGGGGAAAGAAAGGGATAATGATGCGGGAGCTGGACGTGGCAGATGCGTCATGGAGATGTTGATGGCTCACTCACACGGGTCCCTGCCTCCCTCGGCCCCTCCCCCATCAGGCCATCTTCGCCCTTGCCATGACGCTGACCATCCCCATCCTAGCGCCTATCCTCGCCTGCGTCATCCTGATGGAGCCCAAATCCCACCCCCTGCACCAAGCCGCAGCCGTGGGTCTGGTCGTTGTGAACATGATGTGGTTCTTCAAGTTCATGACCAAGTACTGGGCGGCGGCGCAGACGGGGCCCCTCAAGACGGGTCGAAAAGCCTCGCCGAGGAAAGGAAGCGCTGCCTTGGGAGGAGAAATAGGGGGCTTGATCATGAGCCCTTCAGGTGCGGGGGCTTCGGAGCTGAAGGAGGATTAGAGGCTTGGAATGAGAACAGAGACTGGAAGAGGGGGGTTATGGGACAAGAGGAATAGAGGAGCTCGAATAAAAGATAGCTGGTGTTAAAAGGATAGCTGGTGTTCACAATGTGACTTATTTTTGGTGAAAATAGGCTGGTGAATGGTCGGATGATGTTCTGCTAAGGATTATGAACGGCTGGGCATCCGCAAGCTGGCGAGAAAGGAGATTTTCTTTGTGGAGTAGAATGACGGCGTGTAGACTTCGATGACGCCTCCCTCTCTCGGGAAGAAAAGGATGCGTGTATAGGGATAAAACGCCACTAAACGTGGCTTGAGAATGGCAAGTATAGATGAAAACAAGCAATCGTTTCAATAGGACAACGAACATGATGCTGACAAGAGCCTGGGGATGGATCATGCGAACTTGTTGGACAAGTGGCGGGCACGGGGCAAAATTCGCGCCTGGTCATCCTTGCATCTTCCCAACGCAGGTGTCTTTTCTTTTCATTTTTCAATATGTTTTTCGTTTAGGAGCTGTATATGTTGCGCCTTTTTCGGGAAGCATCGCGCTACATTTGCATCAGTAAAGGAATGCATCAGTCATAGTGCCCTCGACGGACAAAGTGGAGCCCGAGATCAGTCGACTAAACGAAATTTGTCAGTCAATATAAACCCCACTGCAGGACTCAAGTATGCAAAGCTTGGGAGTACTAGGAAAATATTAGAAGACAGCACATCGTGCGTCAATCGTGAGTTCTCTTGAGGTAGAAATCGATCTGGGCAGTGGAGGCACCAAAAAGAGCACATTTGAGTATTTTGAGCGCATGGTGAGGCGTCAGATGTCAGCTATGTAGATATAAAAACGATAGACAAGTTATGAGTGAGAATGATGGATCTAATGAGCTTTGGAACGCGTGGAGATGTCACCTGCGGACGCTTTTTTTTCCAGCTTCAACAAAGCCTTTACGCTACCGTGAAGCGTAGCGGCATGTTTTCTGACAATGGCCGCGGTACTAAATGCCAGTGACTTGCCCAATCTCGTAATACTTCTTGTAATACACATCAGGATGGATTTGAATGCAAATGATTTTCCAGGTTTGGTCCGTTAATGTGTTTCTGGGACAAATTTTTCCCACGTCCGCCGGGGAGTTCAAGCCTCCCACAGCGAGGGCGGGTCTCGCTGACAAGCTTTTTCCCGCACGCATTCAAACCTTTATCCTTGGTGTTCGTGCCTCCCGCGCAGGCCACACGGTGTGGCACAATTACGGCTGTGTCTTTGGAGGTTTCTCTCACCAGCAGGCGGGCATGCCCGGATTCTCTTGTTGTCTGACTGTTTTTGCGCCGCGCTTCCTTCACTTCTCGGAACAGTTTCCACCTACCTCTTACAGGACTGACAAGTGCTCATGCGCCTTTCTCTTTGCCTTCTGTCTCTGGCCGTGCTGGAATCTATCAAGGGGCAAACATTACGCATTCCGTTGAAGCGGCGTCCTGCTGCCCAGGTGATTGACTCCATTCTTGCGCATCCCCAAAGGTAATTTTCGCTGTGTTTGCTGGTAATGCACGCGCAAAATAAGAAGGGGAGCGAGTGCCACCCGGGCCCCTTTTAAATTCTTCCAAGCCCCATTATGCCACTACTACTTCGGATTTAAGCTGAAAATATGGCTTTCTTCATCGAATTTGACAGGCCTTTGCAGGGCACCGATGAGCCCGGAGAAGGCGATATCATTATCTCGGATGTGTCCAATGCGCAGTACTTTGGAGAGATAAGCGTGGGGTCGGACCGACAGGCATTCCAAGTTAGTGGGTGGGAAATGATTTGTAGTATTTAATTGTTGGGATAGGTCATCCGAGGCGGTGACGGAGGACTTCATGACTGAATTCGGTTGCGTCTGCATGGATCACCTCAGCCAACACCACCCTGCGCCTTGACAGGTCATTTTTGACACAGGATCCTCCAACCTTTGGATCCCTTCCGAGGACTGCTTGGCGTCCTGCGCCTCAAAGGCCAAGTACGACCACGATGCCAGCGACACCTACGTGGAAAATGGGGCCATTTTCAAGATCATGTACGGAAGCGGCCCTGTCCAGGTAGAGTCCCCAACCTCCCTCCCTCCCCTCCCGGCGTTTTTTGGGTTGCCACATGCGTCCTTCCTCTCCCCCCCTTTCACTACTTTCGTAATCATCGCTTACTTCGAGGCCACCGTCCTAAATTGGTGCTGTCCCCTTCTATCCATGTTCTCCTTCTGGCAGGGATACTTCTCGGAGGACGACGTGGAGCTTGGCGGACTCACCATCTCCCAGCAGGCCTTTGCCGAGGTGACGGACGCCTCGGGATTGGGCGCAGCTTTCGCCGCCGGATCCTTCGATGGCATTTTGGGGTGAGAGGGGTGGAGGGGGACGGGCGAAAGGAGAAGGCGGGGGGGGGACTTGAGAGGCAACCGACGCCATAGCCCGGAGCGGGCTGGCTTTGCTCTTCTTCGCATCGCCCCCGCGCTAGACCCCTCATCCTCTCCTTCCCCTCCTCCCGACTTCTAGCCTAGGCTTCGACTCCATCTCCGTGGGCAAGGTCACCACGCCCTTCCACAACCTGATCAAGCAGGGTCTTGTCGCGGAACCCGTCTTCAGTTTCTACCTTGGGGTGCGTGCCGTCCCTTCTCGGCCTGCCGCCGTCTTTATCATTATTCTCCCTGCAGATGGAGAGAGAGGCGGGAGGCGTT
>Ga0209925_1001523_pt1 | contig 11580 bp, 8 predicted proteins | sample SalPonR2_A_D1_MG_FD_185702 | JGI IMG/M metagenome (GOLD analysis project Ga0209925, IMG submission 185702) | Salt pond soil microbial communities from South San Francisco under conditions of wetland restoration - Salt Pond MetaG R2_A_D1_MG... ...
AGGTAAGAGCCTGGCCTGTAAAGAAAGGTTCTTCAGCTCCTGAAGCAGCCGGTAAAATTCATACAGATATGCAGCGAGGATTTATACGTGCTGAAGTAGTAGATTTTAATAGATTATTAAATGATGGTTCGTTAAGTAATTCAAGAGATAATGGTAATCTTCGTTTAGAAGGTAAAGATTATATTGTTAAAGATGGAGATGTTTGTACATTTAGATTTAACGTTTAGGTAATAAAATTTTGGAGGTTTAGCTGTGAAAAAGAATATTAGATTTACGTTAATTATATTTATATTGATAATGCTATTTACTTATCCAGTATTTTCATTTGAAATTACTCAAAATGAAGCGATTGAAGATCTGGATCATTTATATAATAGAATAGAAGAAGTACATCCTAATATATATTTTCATCAGTCAGAAGAAAAAGCTCAAAACAAAATTTCAAAAATCAAAGATGAACTTAAAACAAAAGAAAAGTGGTCTGACATTGAACTTTACAGATTATTTTCTCCTTTTGTAGCATCATTTAAAGATGGTCATACAGGACTATTAATCTGGGGTCAGTTTAATCAGTTTTATAATAATGGAGGCCAGATATTTCCTTTCGATATAAAGATTATTGATGATGAAGTATTGATATATAAAAACTATACTGATAATAAAATTAATAAAGGAACAAAACTTCTTGCAATTAATGATATTTCTATAGATGATATTATAAATACGTTTAGAAACAGTATTAGTAGTGAAAATGTAGGTTTTAGCAATGCAAAAATTGAAAGAAATTTTCCTATCTATCTCTGGATACATTATAACTTTAAAAATAATAGTTACAATATAAAACTAAAAGATAATATAAAAAGTTATCAATTGGAAGTTATAGGCGTTAGTCAAGATCAAAGAACTAAAAACTCTGAAGAAAATGAAAGAGAAAACTGGTCACTTGATTTTCCAATTGAAGGAACTGCATATTTAACTATAAATACATTTGATGGTTCATTAATTGATGAGTTCAAAAAAGATATAGATCTTTATTTTGAAGAAATTAATAACAAAAATATTGAAGGCTTATTTATAGATATTAGTGAAAATGGTGGAGGCAACACAGATTTAGCAAAATATCTATTTGAATATATATATGATAAACCATATAATTTATTTAAAGAAGTAAGGATAAAACATTCTAAATATGCTGCCAAACAGAGTTTTGATTTCCTTACAAATGCATATTATAACTTAAGAAAAAATGAAGATGGGTTAGTGATATTCAAATCCGATAAATCTAAGCCTAAAGAGCTAGAAAATAGGTTTGATGGTAATGTTTATGTTGTTGTTTCTAACTATACTTTTTCAACAGCTGTTGATTTTGCAGCAATGGTAAAAGATCATGATGCTGGAGTTATTATGGGGGAAAACACAGGTGGACTTCCTTCAACATATGGTGATATTATAAGAGATAAACTTCCTAATTCAAAATTAGGTTTAGGTATATCATATAAATACTTTTTAAGACCAGCAGGTTTCGATAATGGCAAACCACTCTTAGTTGATGAAAAGATTGATGTAAATGAGCTTAAATATTGGTATAATGATAGTCGTTATAAAAATATGATTATTAAATCTATTATTTATAAAAGGAGATGTTCTGCGTGAGTAAACAAATGAATTACATAATTTTCACTCTTTTAGCTATAATATTAGCTGTAAGTTTTTATCTAACCTATAATGGTGGAGATGATATTTTAATTAATCAAAGTGAATATGTCAATGATACTATTATGGTAAATGTCTATCAACAAGATGATGGAATCAACTTACAGATGGCTAGTATCGATCCAAACTATAAAATTGAAGTATCCTATGATTCAACAACAAGTAGTACTTTTAATCCTGGATTTTCAACTTTTACATTAGAAGATCAAGAATTTGAATTAAAGACATATCGCAAATGGTTACAAATAATATGGTTACCATATCAATCAGTTGAAGTAGAAATCAATCAAGAAAACTTAAAAGAATCACCAGAAAATGCGACAGTGAACTTTAAAGCAGAATTTGCTGATAATTTAATGAAATATTATGTTGAAAATCAATAAGTAATAGAACTTATAAACCCTTATTACAAAAGGATTTAAAAATAATTTTTTATTTCTAAATATTGTTTGACAATCAACCAATTATAGTTTATAATATTAATTGCTGTAAAAAGAAACCCTAATCGGGGGTGTTCTGGTTTCGCCTGTATGGCGAATCCTTTAAGAGCGGTCCGAGGATATCCTTTCACTCGTAAAACACTGGGTAAATAAAATTATCTGCAAACGATAATAACGTAACTTTAGCAGCCGCATAGGCTGTTAACGCTTGTTCATCATTTGTCTGTGATGGTGTTCAAGTGTCATAATTAGCAGGCTCACCATTTTCTTATGGTTGTAAGAAAATGGGACAATAACAACCTAGTTATATAAGATCCTGTTTGTTGGAGCTTATATAATGAAATTAAATAACAAACTACGATCGTAGCTGCTTAAAGGATGAGTTATATAGTACGTGGGTTCGATTCCCACCACCTCCACCAAAACAAAATAATAAATAACTAAATCTAACACACGGGTATAGCTCAATCTGGTAGAGCACAAGACTCCAAATCTTGGTGTTGGGGGTTCAAGTCCTCCTGCCCGTGCCATTTTTATGTCAATTTTGCTATTCTTTATTTAAATTCCTGTTATGGTAGTAATTAAAGCATGTTGCCTGTTTAAAATATATGTAAAATATTTCAAGTAGACAGTTGGATTGTTGAGTAAAAATATTAACAATCTTGGTGTCTATTTTTGTATTTAGGAATAATAAAAAAAGGATGGTAAAATGGATAAAATAACTATGCCGGAAAGAGGTAATTTAACTTTAATAAATGGTTGGAATCATTATGCAAGACACTGTAAAGTTAAAAATTTAGCAGAAGTCACTATGTTATCTTATAAACAGGGTTTTGATAATATTGTAGAATATTTTGGTGAAAAATTTCTAATTACAGATATTAAAAATGAACATCTTGAATCTCTAATACTTTATCTTAAGAGAAAAGGTACTATGAATGATATTACTATTAATACAAGACTTAGATCTAATAGTTGTAAAATACTGTATATTTTACTGCGGTATTTAACGGTGGCTGAAGCTGACTGCGGTGAAATCACGGTGGAAAATTGAATAAAATTAGCATCTCAATTGGAGATGATTTACCCTCAGCGAAACTTCATTTTGTTCAGTTAATGATGGAGCTTTCCTGGGGGTTTTTGTTATTTAAAGAATAAGCACAGTTGTGTAAATTTAGTTTTAATGATAAACTTAAAACAGAGAAAGTGTTAAAAACCTCCGCATATATCTATAAGTGCGGACAATTCTAACGGAGGTGTCATTATGGATCCTACTATTTACAATAAGATAAAGAATATATTTGAGAAGAACAATGGATATGCTCGAACTAAAGATATACTTGAGGCAGATATTCACTCTTCACATCTATATAAACTTCAGGAAGAGGGAGAGGTCAGCAGGATAAAAAGGGGACTATATCGCTGGAACGATGATGAATTTGATTCTGGTACAGAATTAATCGAAGTAAGCAATATAGTACCTAATGGTGTGATCTGTCTGCTTTCAGCTCTTTCTTATTATGACCTTACTACAACTAATCCCTGGGAGTATTATATTGCCATTCATCGAGATGAGCACAGTCCTAAACTACCTGATTATCCACCAATTTCTATTTTCTATTTTGGTGATAAACAGTTCAATACAGGTATCAAAGAGGTTGATATTGAGGGTAGTAAAGTTAAAATATATGATAAGGAAAAAACAATTTGTGACTGCATCAGATTGAGAAACAAAGTAGGTACTGATGTTGTAAAAGAAGCTATGCAGAACTATCTAAAGAGGAAGGATAAGAACATTTCTAAACTGCTTGATTATGCAGAAGTTACTGGGATTAAGAATATAGTAAAAAGATATCTGGAGGTACTTGTATGAGTGATAATGTTAAGAATATGGAAGCATCTGTTAGAGCTAGACTTTTAAATATAGCAAAAAAAGAAAAGCTTAATTTTGACTTCGTTCTATTAATGTTTATGCAGGAAAGACTATTATACAGGTTATCTATTTCTGAATATAAGGATCAATTTGTATTAAAGGGTGGTCTGTTAATCTTAAGTACTTTAAATATAAAAACAAGACCAACAAGAGATATTGACTTTTTAGCTCAGAATGTTTCAAATGATCTAGAGAAGATCAAACAGGTTTTTAGTCAAATAAGTCAGATTCAAATTAATGATGGTATTAGTTATGATAAAGATTCTATTGAGGTAGAGAAGATAACTGAAGGAGCAGACTATGATGGAGTGAGGATAAAGATAACTGGTTTTATTGGTGATGCACGCAAGAATCTTCAACTGGATTTAGGCTTTGGAGATGTTATTGTACCTGGTGAAGTTAGCATGGAGTATCCAGGGCTGCTTGACTTTGAGATTCCTAAAGTTAAAGCTTACTCCATAGAATCAGTGATTGCAGAAAAATTTGAGGCAATGCTTAGCTTATCAGTGATCAATAGTCGGATGAAAGATTTTTATGATATTTTCACTTTATCAAAATCACAGTCTTTTGAGGGAGAAACTCTGTCAAAAGCTATTGCAGCTACTTTAAAAAATAGAGGAACTGTTATTGAAGAAAACCAGGTAATTTTTGATGATGATTTTGCTCAGGATGAGAGTAGAAAGCGATTGTGGCAGGGTTATCTAAGAAAAATAGGTAAGGAAAGTATTGATTTCAACTTAGTAATGGAACAGATTAGTTCTTTTTTAAAGCCTGTTTATCAAAGTATATTAAATGATGAGGTTTGCACAGGTTACTGGAACAATGAGGAAAGTAGATGGATTTCAAAAGAGGATAAGAGTTAATAGTACTGTTAATAAAATGAGTCTCAGGTTTTATGACCTGGGACATTATTATGAATGTATCTTTTTAAAGATATTTGTTTTACAAGATTTTTATGGTTTCTTTAAGTATCGAATTTTCTTTTCTTAATTCTTTATTTTCATCACTGACCTTCTGCCATTTCTTCTTTGTTTTTTTCAACTCATTTTTGGTTTCTATCAATATATGTAGATGTTTGTTTTTCATTTTTTCTATTACCTTTATTATCTTTCCTTTATTTTTGGTTTTCCATCTTGAAATTGTTCTATTTGGAACACCAAATTCCAAATCTTGGTGTTGGGGGTTCAAGTCCTCCTGCCCGTGCTATTTTTATGTCTAGATAACTAAAATTAATAAGATTTTCAATTAACGAACCAAGGATTTCTTAAATAGAGATCATGGTTCTTTTTTATTTTAGAAAGATTTTAGGTTAATCATATGGTAATTACAATTAATGGAAATATTTTTTAAAAATAAAAAGGATTTTGTAAAAATTTGTCTAATTTATAATTGAGAGAATTAAATAAATTATTTTTCTGAAAGTAGGATTTAATTCCTACTTTTTTTAGAGAAATATAATTTTTTATTATTTTTTTGAAAACAGGATGATGTATATATTTATTGAAAATATTATAAAGAGCTAAAAGTAATTAATAATTTTTTTTATTTTAGTAATCAATCTAGTGGGTGATAAAATGGAAATATTTTGGTGTGATAATTGTAATACTCCAGTAATAAAGCAAAAGTATATTTCTGATTTAGGTAATTTAAATGAAAAAGCTGAAGAAAATCCTTATATAGATATTGAAGATGAAATTACAGACTGGATATTAAAAAATAATAAATACTATTTATATGATGTTTTTTTGAATATTAAAGATGAAATACAAAATATGTTATTAAATAATAAAAATAAAAAACACATTAAAAATTTTATTGAAAATAATTATTCTATAGATAATGATTTTTTAGAATTTATTTATCGATATTTGGATTTTAAACTTAATGATCAAAATGATGGTCATGTTAATGATTATCAATGTCCTAAATGTAATAAAGAAGTGGAATATATTGGTAGGGATATACGTCCTGTCTTTATAGAAGAAAGAATTATGTTGAGTGTTCTTCTTGATGATGATTTTATTAATAAAAATTTGTGGAAAGGTACAGGAAATAGATATATAGAAGATGGTGACAGTTTAAATATAAGCAAAAAAGAGTTATATAATATTAATGATATTTATGAAAAAGCTGAGGAGATAAGAAAAAGAATTGAGAATAATGAAAGAGAAATAGATTTTAGCAATTTTATAGATGTAAATAAAAAACATTTTAAGTATTTAGATAAAAATGCACAAGATTTTATCGAAGATGTTTCTACAATTTTTGCTGATAGGATGGAAGTTGTATCTTTTAGTGGAGGAAAAGATTCTACGGTAGTTTCTGATTTAGTCACTAGAGCTCTAACTACTAATAATATACTTCATGTTTTTGGTGATACAACATTAGAGTTTCCATTTACTTATGAGTACGTTGAAAGACTTAAAAATAAAAATGTGCGACCACCATTTTTATCAGTTGATACTTCTGATCAATCTTTTAAGGAATTAGCAAATAAATTTGGTCCGCCAAGTAGAGTAATGAGATGGTGTTGTTCAATTTTTAAAACAGGACCTATCGGTTCACTTTTTAGAGATATTACTGAGGACAATAATATATTAACTTATTATGGAGTTAGAAGGTCAGAATCTAATTCAAGGAAAGATTATGATAAGATTTCTAAGAGTCCAAAAATTTCTAAACAATTAGTTGTGTCTCCAATTATCGATTGGAATGATGTAGATGTATGGCTATATCTTTTGAAAAGAAATATAGATTTTAATAAAGCTTATAGGGTTGGATTTAATAGAGTAGGTTGTTGGTGTTGTCCAAATAACTCTAAATGGTCAGAATTTCTTAGTAAAATATATATGCCTGAAAAAGCTAAAAATTGGAAAGAATTTTTAGTGAATTTTGCTAAGAAGATTGGTAAGCCAGATCCTATTGAGTATATAGAAAGTGGTAACTGGAAAGCTAGACAAGGAGGACAAGGATTAGATACTAGTGAAGTACTATTAGATTCTGAACCTTGTGGTTTAGGTGAACATTCTAAACATTATGATTTAAAAAAACCTATAGATGATAGTTTATATGAATTTTTTAAACCTTTTGGAATTATTAATAAAGAAGTTGGCAATAAATTATTAGGTGAAGTTTATATATTAAATCCTAAAACTGATGATATAATGTTTAAATTACAAGGAAGAAAAGGGACTAAAGAATTAAAAGTAATAATTTCTAATCATATGAAAAACATTCCAAGATTATTTCAACAGATTGAATGCCAATTAAGAAAATTTCAATCTTGTATAGGATGTTCTGCTTGTGAAAATGTTTGCCCCTATGATGCTATTAATGTTAGAGATGAAGAAATGATAAAAGAAACAGATGGTTTATATAAATATGAGATTAATGAAAACAAATGTACCCATTGTAAAAAGTGCATAGCTTATTTTCATAAAGGTTGTTTAGTTACTAAATCAATGATAGATTATTAGAAAAGTAGGTGAGATAATTTGAGCTACCATTTTGCAAAACATGAAACATTTCATATAAGAACAGGTTGGTTAAGAAAAGGATTAAATGCTTTAGAAAAAAATGATCATATTTTTTTAGAAAAAATTGAAGCAATGGATGAATTAGGTATTGGAAGTAATATGATAAAAGCATTAAGATACTGGTTGCAAGCAATAAATTTAACAGAAGAAAAATATAATTCAAATAGAGAGAAAATACAAGAAAAAACAAATTTAGCAAAGATATTATTAAAATTCGACCCTTATTTTGAAGATACTGCTACTTTTTGGATATTACATTATTTTTTATGTAACAAGGAAGAATCTGCAACGTCTTGGTTTTGGTTTTTTAACCATTTTAACTATCAAGAATTTAATAAAGAATTATTTATTGAGAAATTAATTAAATTTATTGAAATAACTGGTGGAAAAGTCCCCGCTAAATCATCTTTAAAAAAAGATTTTAATGTATTAACAAGAATGTATTTGTATGATCCTACTGATCATATTTCACCTGAAGATTCTCTTGAATCACCTTTTAAAGATTTAAAATTAATAAGAAAAAAAGATGACTTTTATAAAATCAACATACCAGATTTGAATATATTACCACCTGAAATATTTATGTATTGTTTATTAGATTCAATAGATACTAAAAGTTCTGTTAATGTAGAAGATTTAATAAATAAAGAGAAATCTGTTGGGAATATATTTAAATTAGATATCAATATGTTATATAAATATATTGAAAAATTAGAATCTGAAAATTATCTTAAATTAAATAGACATGCTGGCTTAAATTCTATAGAAATAATTGAAAATGATCAAACAAATATTTTGACCAATTATTATAAAAGTACAAATATACTTGTATAAGGATTGTGATTACAATGAACAATAAATTGAATTTTATAAAGACAGATAAAAGCTTTAAATATTCAGTAAATATAAAGTTTGATATAGGTGATATAGAAAAGTTAAATAATTATATACCTACAAAAAGAAGTGTGAATCTATTTAGAGAATTATTTGAATCATTTGATATCAATACTACCAGTAGAGCACATTTATTAACAGGTTCTTATGGAACTGGGAAATCCTTATTTGCTACTATTTTGGGTACTATTATATCAAATAAAGAAAATTTTAATAAATATGACAATTTTTTAGAAAAGATTAATAGATATGATAATAATCTTTATTCTACTATTGACAATGAACTTCGTAATAAAAATCCATATTTAATTATATTACCATCTACTGATAACAAAACTTTTAAAAAGAGCATGTTATTATCTTTAAAAAAGGCGCTTAAAGAAAATGATATAGAAGATATTTTTCCTTCAACTTATTTTGATGCAGTTTTAGAAAAATTAAATCAGTGGAAAAAAGAATTTGAAGAAACATATAAGGAATTCGAAAGACATTTAATGAATGATAAAGGTGAAAATATAGATAATTTTATAAAAAAAATAAATAACTATGATCAATCTAGTTATGAATATTTTGAAAAAATATATCCTAAATTAACTTCAGGAGGTAATTTTGACTCATTTTATGGTTGTGATTTAAATGAGATATATCAATCTGTAAATAGAGAAATAAAAAAGAAAGGTTTTCAAGGCATATACATTATTTTTGATGAGTTTAATAAACTTCTCGAAGATAATATAGTAGAGTTTGATGGTAAAAATCTTCAAGATTTTGCAGAAATGGCAACTAGAAGTAAAGAAAATGAAATTCATCTATTATTAATCTCTCATAAAAATTTGATCCAATATACTAGTTCTTTAGAACAACAAAAAATTAATGAATGGAAAAAAATAGAAGGCAGATTTAAAATATTAAATGCAAGTCAATATTCTAGTGAAATTTATGAATTAATGTCTAATGTAATAATTAAAGAAAAGCCAGCATGGGATAATTATAAAAATTCATTTCAACAAAATTTTCAAAATATGTTTAATCAAACAAAAAAATTAGATATATTTCCAGAACATGATAATAAAAGTTTGGAAGAAAATATTATCAAGGGATGTTATCCCTTACATCCTCTAGCCACAGCTTTATTACCAGATTTATCACAAAAAATAGCTCAAAATCAAAGAACAATTTTTACTTTTTTATCCACAAATGAAAACAATACATTAGGTGAATTTATTAGGGAAAAACATCAAGCAGAATTTCCATTAGTAAATTTACCTTTGATTTATGATTATTTTCAAGATTTAATGCAAAAAGAACCTAAATATTCTAAAGTTCATGAAGCATGGTTGAATTCTCAAAGAGCTTTAGAAAAAATCAATAAAAATAATGATGATACTATAAATATGATCAAGTCATTAGCAATAATTCAGGCTGTTAATAATTTTAATAGAATACCACCCAATAAAGAAATTTTAAAATTTGCTATAAATTTTTTGGATAATAGGGAATTTGAGAAGGTACTAAATTATTTATTAGATAATAAAATTATCATACACAGGAAAAGTGCAGATCAATTTAATTTTTTTGATGGAAGTGAAATTGATTTTGACAAAAAAATTAATGAAAAAATAAAACAATTTAATAATAGGTTTAGTCCTAAGAATATTTTGCAAAAATATTTTAGTCCATCACCAATTTATCCTAAAAAGTATAATTTCAAATATAAAATAAAAAGATATTTTTTAAGTGAATATATGACAATTGATGAATTAAAAAGTGTTAATAATATTAATGACTTGTTAATTAGAAAAAGAAATAATAAAAGAGCAAATTCAAAATTGTTCTTAGATGGTTTAATAATCTATTTGGTACTTAACAGTAAACAGGAAATTAACGAAGCAAAAAGATTAGTGGAAAAACATAATAATAATAGAATAATTTATGTAATTCCCAAAGAGCCTCTAGAAATAAGGAATTTATTATTGAATTTAAATGCACAGATGTTATTAAAAGAAGACAAAAATTTATTATCTGAAGATCCTATAGCTGAAAAAGAATTAGACGCCTATATAGATGAAACAAAAAATATAATAGATAATAAGCTTACTAAATTTATCGAGCCTTATTTTGAAAATGCAGTATATTATTATTTGGGTGAAGTTCAGACAGAAATAAAGACAGCCAAAAATCTTTCACAAACAGTTTCAGAAATTTGCATGGAGATATTCAATCAAACCCCCAAAATCAATAATGAATTAATTGTTAAAAACAAAATCACTTCACCACAAAAAAAAGCTAGAATTGAGATACTTAATAAATTACTTTTTAAGAATCACTATAATGAAAGATTAAGTATTGATGGTTATGGACCAGAATTCCTTATTTATAGGACTATGTTAATAAAAACTAATTTATTAATAGAAAAAAATAATAAATTGATTTATAATATTGAACTTAATAAAAATATAGAGGAGATTGATAAAGATAACGAACTTTCTCATGGTTTGAAGGAAATATTATTTTTGATTTATAATGAAGTTTATAATTCAGAAGGAATAGTAAATTTCGAAAATATATATGAAAAGTTAAGAACTTCTCCTTATGGTTTAAGATTAGGTATAATACCTATACTAATAGTTGTAGCAGGAAAAATAGATGATTCTATTAAAAATGTAATAATTAAACACAATGATGAAGAAAAAGAAATTAATGCTCAACTTTTTGATAAAATAAATAAATATCCCTCGCGATATACATTAGAAAGGGTAGAGTGGGATAATACTAGAGAAAAATATATAAGTTTTTTAGAGGATATTTTTAATAGAAAAGAAGTAAAATTTGATAAAATTAATAGAATCAAAAGATTATATTCTAATATTAAAAATTGGTATTATTCTTTACCCAAATTTTCTAGAGAAATTCAAAATATAAGTAAAGAAAGTTTATTAATAAGAAAAATTATAAATAATCGAAATAGTAGACCTAACAGAATTCTATTAAAGATTATTCCTAAAAAGTTATTGGAAAATGATTTGAGTAAAGAAAATATTGATGATTTGAATAAATATATAAA
>Ga0209925_1001529_pt1 | contig 11565 bp, 8 predicted proteins | sample SalPonR2_A_D1_MG_FD_185702 | JGI IMG/M metagenome (GOLD analysis project Ga0209925, IMG submission 185702) | Salt pond soil microbial communities from South San Francisco under conditions of wetland restoration - Salt Pond MetaG R2_A_D1_MG... ...
GTGGGCCGATATGCCAGCCAGTTGGGGGGGCGGCGCAGGGCGTGCTGGAGCATCCATAGGAGTCGGCAAGGAAGAGGAGACATGGAGCTGGCCTCATATTTTAGAAATGCTGTCCGCATTGGACACTCTGCTAATTGTGGCCCTGTCCTCCGCATTCTTGTACGTAATGCGCCTTCGGGCAGAGCAACGCGAGGAAATGGCCAGACGTCGAAGAGGGCGGCAGGGGAGTGAGGGTGGTGTGCCTAGGGTAGCAGACGTGGGAGAGAATACGGTACCTTTGACAGATTATCAGGAAGAATCAAGGGCTGTAAGATCAGCGGACGAAAATTTAGATATAGATAGAGAACAACAAGACTGAAGAATGCCTGACGTGAAACAGGAAGAAGGAAATTAATAGCCAAGAAAGGGTCCTTTCGTATGATTTGCTCTTACTTCAAAGATTAAGACACACAGTTTTCTTCACGGGAAATGAACAGAACCCGAAGCTGTGATTGAAATAGCCGGCCGGTGTTGGACTGGTGCCATGGAAAGGAAGCACGTTTTACTGCTGTAGTGTCATATTCTACCAGAGGCAATGGAGATGCATCTCATTTTTTCCACCCTTCTCTCCTCGATGAGTCCATAAAGATAATCTTCCCTAACTTGAGCAGGCCCAGGTATTGGCAGCAGTCTTATCGTGCGTCATGCCTCAGAAAAACAGATGCGGCCCCCTGCTTTTAATGGGCCGTCCGGTCCGAGTGAGCGGTAGCCAAATCCTCGCCGTGCCGTCTCCCAGAGAGCTAGCGCCACCATCGACCACACCACCCGTCAAGTGAAATATTTGCAAGCGTCTGCAACGATGTTATGCTCGGTGTTAGCCACTAATTCTTTTCTGTGCCCACTTTTGTGGATTTCATCTTTTGAGGGACGATCACTCGACATGTCATGTCAGTACCTTTGTACCATCAGTAGTTATTGCACTGGTTTTCCATATTAGGTGATATTCGACAATGGCCAGCAAGGAGGAAATTGAAGCGCTCATCAAGGCAAAAGGGGACGAAATCCGGCAGCTCAAAGCTGAAAAATCGGAAAAGGATACAATTCTGGCTCAGGTTGCGCTCTTAAATGTGAGTTCGATGCGAGCTTCGTACTATCTCTCATATGCTATGCCACATTTTTGCCAGCGTAATCAATGTACACATTCTCACGATATCACATCATTATGTGTTGCATTTCCATTCAAAAGAAAGTATTAAGCAACGGCATTCTTGTCCCGTCAGAGAGCCAGATCCAAGAACCATAATTACTCTCTTCTTTCTTGAAACTCCCTCGCAGGAGCTGAAGGCGAAGTACAAAGAGACAACAGGCGAAGACTTTGGGCCGCCTCCATCTTCGAGCAAGAAGAAGGGGGAAGCAAAGAAAACTGATGGCGCACCTGCGTGTGGATTAAAAGTGGACCCTCGTAAAGCGGCCAAAGAGGCCAGGGCTGCGAAACGAGCCGCCGGGGGTGTGGATCAGGCTACTTCCACGTCCTCAAATAGCGGGGGAAACGCCTCGGATGCTGCAACCTCGAATAGTGGCTCTGCTCCATCGGTGCCAAGCCTTGAAAGCGCAAAGTACGGGAACTTGCCTATGGTCCAGTCGCTTGGCATGACTGACAGGGTCTGGGGCCGCATCGACGGCCTCTCGCCCTCGCGGGCTGGGCAGCGGGTGCTTCTCCGTGGCCGGCTGCACACCTCTCGTGCCGTAGGGAAGGGGGTCTTCCTACTACTCCGACAAGGCATCGCAACGGTGCAGGCAGTTGTCTACCAGGGCCCGGGGGTGGACAAGGGCATGGTCAAGTTCGCGGGGGCGGTGCCCCGGGAGTCCGTCATCGACCTGGTCGGGACCTTGACAGAGCCTAGAGAGCCCGTGGAGAGCGCAACGGCCAGGCTGGTGGAAGTGCAGGTCGATGAGCTGTACGTGGTCAGCGCTGCCGAGAACGTCTTGCCCTTCCAGCTCGAAGACGCCTCCCGGCCCGAGGCGAGCGAGGACCCGGAGATGCCCTCGGTAGGGATGGACAACAGGCTGAACTACAGGTGGATAGATACAAGGACGGCAGCCAATCAAGCCATCTTCCGTATTCAGCACGGCGTTTCTCAGCTCTTCCGGGAATTCCTCTCCGAGCGCGGCTTCGTGGAGATCCACACGCCCAAGCTGCTGGGCGGTGCCTCCGAGTCAGGATCCTCGGTTTTCACGCTCACCTACTTCGACCAAAGTGGGTGCTTGGCGCAGTCTCCGCAGCTCTATAAGCAAATGGCCTGTGCGTGCGGAGGGTTCGAGAAGGTCTTCGAGGTGGGTCCAGTCTTTAGAGCGGAGAAAAGCTTCACGCACCGGCATCTGTGCGAGTTCACGGGCCTTGACTTGGAGATGGCCATCCACGAGCATTACTACGAAGTCCTCGAGTTATTCTCCGACCTCTTCATTTATATCTTTGACAACCTCGCCACTCGCTTCGCGGCTGAGCTGCAGGCTGTCAACAAACAGCATCCCTTCGAGCCCCTTCAATTTTGCCGACCCTCTCTTCGGCTGTCGTTTGCGGAGGGGGTGGCTCTCCTTCGAGAAGCTGGCTATGACGCCAGCGAGATGGAGGACCTGGACACGGAGAAGGAGAAGGCGCTGGGCAGGATAGTGAAGGAGAAGTATAAGACGGACTTCTACATGATGGACCGGTACCCGCTCTCTGTGCGGCCCTTCTACACGATGCCGTGTCCGGACGACCCCACGCTCTCCAATTCCTTCGACATGTTCATCCGAGGCGAGGAGATCGTGTCAGGGGCCCAACGGATCCATGACGTGGAGCTCCTAGGAGAGCGCATCGATGCCATGGGAGTGCCTCAGGAGACGCTGCGGACATACATGGATGCCTTTCGACACGGGGCGCTGCCGCATGGGGGAGGGGGCATAGGTCTCGAGAGGGTTGTGATGCTCTACCTGGGCCTGAAGAACATCAGGAAGACAAGCCTTTTCCCTCGAGATCCCAAGCGATTGGCACCCTAGGATGTTCGAACACGAGTAGTGTCAAAAGTGAGCTAATGAAGTAGCCACAGCCCGCCTATGTTTGAGATAAAAAGGTGCAGCGCAAGACGGTGGGGGAAAGAAAAAAAAAATCTCGACCCGAATGGAGGTATTTTCCCCTCATTGGGAAAATACTGTATATTCGACAGGATGTAGACATGATTGACCGATAATTCACCGTTTCTATGAAGCAATGATTTGGTGCATGTATTTATGATCTTTTATTTCCTTGTTCTCGCTTCTACTCGTATGGTGTGCTTCGTCTATGCTTCTGGTCTTACACCGAAAGCCGCGCTCGCACTATCGTCCTCGTGGCCATCTATGTAAGGCTAAGTCTACTTACTGAGTTTGCCGTGATAGGATTTTATTCTCTCCAACGCATTGCGTATCGTTTGGAGCTCGTGAAGCGTGTCTGGTGGAAGCTGTAAATCAGGTATATGTTTGCGAACGTGAAGCACTAGATCGCCCAGCCTGTGTTGCCAGATATTTGCAAACCAACCTGTTTCTCGGAAACACCCGAAGAGCTTCCTGACAAAAATTTGCCGAGTATCTTGAAAGCTTTGGTCTGATTGCGGGGCTTTCGCTTCATCACAACTGCCTCTGTGTCGTCCATGCAGCTGCCCAATATAACTTTTAACTGACTTGAACTCCGGGCATGAGTAAAAGACGACGATCCTACATTCATGAAAAGGAAGGGGAGGGGAGCGTTGGTTGGTGCGCTAGAAGAGTCAACAAAGCGTGCTGACGACAACATAAGCATCCATTTGAGGAGAGCGCCTGACGAAGACGTATGTCGCCTTTGTCTGGCGTTCAAGGTTATCATTCCCTACGAAGTGTGCCATAACCATAGCACAAATCGACATTGTCTCGAGTCGCAGACCATCACCAATTCCATCCTCGAACACTTTTTTTGGTGAGCGGATATCGCGACCGTCGCTGTTAAAAACGGGTTGTCAGGTCATCCATGATAGAGTGATGTTTCTCGATCTGGGAGCGGATCGAATCAGCAATAAGATAGTATGCGTCACCGGCAACTGTGCCACTAGGGAGGTTAGGGGAGATCCTTAGAGATCATCTAGCAAGGTACTTACTCTATCTTTTTTTATCTTGCGGGTACCGTCAAGTATGGTTAATTACTACACAAATAATGGGACAGATGGCAACAGAGGGTGGGACTTCTGTCGATGGCTTGAATGACCTAAGAGTCTATCAGCCGACGACTGCGCGCTACGTGATGAAGAAACAATCGCGAGAGAGACACTTGCACAGATCTTGTCCTTTTGTCTCTGAATTCTTAACAGATTTCACCCGAAAACGCAAAAAACACTTTCCGGGGTCATTTCCCATATTCTCTTGTAGCGCGCGAAAGCGTTCGCTAAAGGAGTGTAGACCCACGTTTTAACATAACCTCTCGATCCGTTTCGCGAGTCTCCGCTCCGCCGCTGCAACTTGAAGTTGCCTTTCCTAAATACATACCGCTGAGACGCGCGACAATTTAGCTCTTCTTGTACGCAGAGGCCGAGCCTGCTGAGCCTACTGATATATATATATATATATAAGTATATAGTCAGACGTCAGACGCACGTCAGTCCTGTCAATGTTTAAGTTTTCTTGCTTGATTCGCTTTTGCATTGCGAGCCTTGAGACATCGGAACTATTTTACAAGAATAGATTGGCTTTATTTGATGGTGGTCTCCGCAATTGTTTTTCAATGAGGGAAACGCTTGCGTTATGGAACCGTCTTACTGGGGATATCTCGCATTTTGGATATCTCGCAAAGAAATAATGGCAATACTACTAGTACTCATGGGTAATTAAGGAAGACAGGAGGTTACATTCTGAATTTCTTTCGGGTGCGGGATCAAGGCCGCTGGCAGCTCTGCATAAGTGGTGTGGATCATTTTGCATGACGTGCCCGTAGCCAGGTGCAACACTCACACGAACACGACGAACCTTCTTCCAGGCGCATTTTCCGCCTCAACGAACACGAAAAATTATGTTGCACTTATAAGCTGGGTTGACAGAACAAAGTACAAGACATGTGGCATATCGAAAATTGATTTCGTACATTTCTCAAAAATACATATTATCCCCGCTTTCTGATCTTGACTCCGCAAATCAACCTTTCATGGCACCCGTTCGAGCAAATGGCACTTTTTTGGCGTTTGACGCTTCTGTCAAGCCTCCTCTTGATCCGGAAACATACGGCGTCTCGTCTCCGACAGTGGCAGCATGAACAAGCAAGTGACTCTACAAACACAGCGACCACGGGCACACTGACTTGGAGAGCTAACACCACCAACTCCGTGCTTCCTGAAGAATGTAGTGCGGTCTCGGAGGAATGTATGGATCAGCTTATCTCTGTGGCAGATGATGCACACAATGCAAACGTATCTGATGTGGGGAGTCTATACAATTTTTGTGGAACTGAATGTGGTAAAAAGTAAGTTTGATTGGCACAAGATTTGAACGGTAGGTATTAAACAAAGCAGTTTAGACTGCTCAAATGCGTACTTTCATAGCTATACAGGCCATGTGACGGCGATTCTCCAGGGGAAATGCATGAGTATCCTCCCTCCTCGGTCCAACGGGTCTCTCGATTCAAACATCGACGGAGTGGAGCGCACAAGGCCTGCCGCGGTGGTCGTCATTAACGTCACTCGGCACTCAAATGATGACAGGAGAATCCCTGTCAGTCCTGAGCACAGCAATGTATACGCTGAAAATGCGGAGTTGACCGATGAAAACGGAGATGACGGTGACAATGACAATGAAGATGACGACGACGATGATGACCACCTGAGAGATGGGGACGCGAGGGTACATATTAGCAATGTTGTGTCAGTGAACGATTCCCTGGTGACATCGTCGGTACAAAAACGTGTGGATTTATTTCGGAAAGATCGTTTTGGCACTGTTCTGGGTTGTGTAAAAGCCGCTGACGGGGAGATGTGTTCGGCTAAACAAGGTTGTGACTTTTTCAATTCATGCTGCTACTCTTCTTGGTCTCGACTGGGCGACTTTGCCGGCTACCCGTTGACATGTCGTAGCGTTCGAGCAATAGAGTATATGTGTCCTGGGATCATACGGTTTTTAGGAACTGATGGGTGCACGTAGTTTTGTATCACAGGCGTTATGTTGACTTAAATTAGTGCTTGAGGATATACCACCAGCATCCCTTCGCGTAAAGACCCCGGACGGGAACCTTTCAATACGTTTTAAAACTCGAAAGAAAAGCAGAGAGATGCGAAGAAAGATACAAAATACTGGAAAGCATAACATTAATTTGTTAGAGTCACTACCCAACCACGTTCGGGCACGTAAGAAAAATCAGCGAGGAGAGCGCCGGACACCAGCTAATAGCCTGTAGGCAACAGCTCCCACAAATTAAAAGAAGTATACCTTCACTCAAAGCTTATATACGTCGGGAGCGGTGTGCGTATCTACCCTTAAACATTTTTTTAAAGGGATCAGCTTTTGATTAAGGGCAGCGAAGGTTGCGCTGTTGCAGTCTCTCGTCTCGTCGTTGAGATCATGTCTTTTCCCTTACTTGCCGCACAAGTAGTATGAATGGTCCTCTCACCCGCTTTTCGTTTCCGGATGCAATCCCCGTTGTGGTACCATGCAAGGTTTCCTGGGACTTTAGAGGACAACGCCGTCATCGGATTTTCTCCCGGATCCTCAAAGTGGCGTTCATAAAGCGGTTCGCCGTATCAGGGGCTGTGAGGACTGTCATCACGAGCACCCACGTTGGCAGCGGGAGGAGGCGCCCCCCAAGGAGGAGGAGGAACAGAAAGGAGCGGAACGCAGCGTACGTCCACGACGCGGAGACAACTCAACATCTGTGAGAAGCGCATCACATCGACCTGGAGCCATGACACAAAGTTTTGATCCCGAGACTGAAGCACAGCGGCAGGAAGATCAGCATTTGCGAGGTATGCGACACGCCCATCACCCGCAGGGGAGATCACGCATGGACGAAGGAGTGGAAGCCCGTAATACCGCCTTTACTAGATCACGGCTAGGTGATGAGCATGGTGGCCGACATGACAACGCGGAGGATGTGGGGGCTTTCGGAGAGGAGCTTGATCCGACGCTGGACTCAATCACCGACACGCGAGCGTCAGGCGTTGCGCACACTGCAAGGAATCTAGATGGCTACAGTGCGGCGACCAGCATCACAAACCGCGTGAGCGAAGTCTCAGACCTTCACAGCCGGCGTCCATCGTCCCTGCGGACGTCCATACAGCCTTCCTGTCCCACGCCCGGCCTCAACGAAAATGACAACGAAAGCATGGGGAAAAACGCGAATGACGCGGCTGGCTCAGAGGCGCTGGGCCCTTCTGTCAGTCTTTCTCCCTGTCGCACAAGCTGGCCCGTGTCTGGGGACGGCGCAACGCCTTATTTCGAGGGCATGCTGCTCGAGGCTCTAGACAGTGTCGACGTCTGGTGCGAGGCGGAAGTCATCGGGGTCAACACCGCCTCCCGCCACGTGCGCGTGACGTATCTATATTGGAGCGATAAGTACGACGAGGACATCCCTCTCTTCTCCACCCGGCTGGCTCCGTATCCCACCCACACCTTTCAACCCGGGCGGCCCGAGACCTTGCAGGTGCGACAGCGCGTCGAAGTCGAAGTCGAGGGCGCGGACCAGGCGAGAAAATGGGTACATGCTGAGGTGAAAGGTGTGTCTGGGGATGGCAGGCAAGTCCTCGTGGCCTGTAAAGGTCGGGGCCGGCTCGAGGAGTGGCTGCCCCGAGACAGTGCCCGTATCCGGGCCTACGGGAGGTTCAAGAAGTGCCTGGCCGCTAAGCAGAGCCGGTACGGGAAAGCCGCCCTTGCCGCTACCACAGGGAGTCATGTTGTCAACGGCGAGGTCCACGCCGGGTTGAAGCGCCCCCCTCTAAGACTTGTCGGGGGGTCGAACCAGCATTACCCGCAGCCGCCTCAGTCGCGGAGCCAAACGCGGGTGGATCTGAATGATCTGCACCGTCGCGCCATCGCCGCCAGCAGTGACAGGTACAGCGCCTATCAAGCCGCTCTAAGCCGACACGGACTCTCGATTCAGCCCATCGAGGGGGATGGAAACTGCCTCTTTCGGTCGGTCTCGCACCAGGTATACGGCACGGACGCACACCACATGTTGATCCGCGACAAGTGCATGGCCTACATGGATCTGGAGCGCCAGTATTTCGAGCCGTACGTTGTGGGAGGAATGAGTGAGTTCTTGCGGTACCTGGAACTGAAGCGTCGCGACGGAGTTTGGGGGGACGACCCGGAGGTGCAGGCCCTCTGTGAGATGTACGATCGGCCTGCAGAGATCTGGGCCTTCGACGCCGCGGAGGGTGCGAAGAAGCTCAGGACTTTCCACGAGGCGAGCGGGTTCACCGGGCGCTCGATGGCGCCGGGCGGCAGTGCACCGATGCGGTTGAGCTATTACGGGGGAGGACACTACGACTCGTTGGTGCGGGTAGGGGGTCGGGATGGCGGTGAGGCGGGGGGAGGAGAGGTTCCAGGAATGGTTGAAAATCGGGCGCTTGAGATGGCACAACAGCGACAGGCAGCTTCTACAGGTAGGGGGGCGTTTGGAATGGAGGAGTCGAAGCAGAGGTCCGACCAGGAAGCGACGGAGGAAGCTGCCGTTGAAGCCGCCTTGAAGGCGTCGAGGGAGGACTTCGATTCCTTCACGGACCTGGAAACCGCACTGGAGTTATCGGCAGAGGCGCATTTACAAGCGGAACTGATGCGGTCGGCCGTGGCATCAACAGAGGAGGAATTGGTGAAAAAAGTATTGGAGGACAGTTTGAAGGGATCAGACGGGGAGCAGGGACCAAGCACGGAAGAGGAGATGGTGCGAGTCGCGATGAAAGAATCACTGGCCGAGGGAGGGTTGGCAAGGGACGAGGGCGCGGCAGCAGAAGCGGCGACAATGGTAGATCACGAGTACCAGGAGGCTTTGACCCTAAGCATGTCTGGGGTGGGGGCGGATGCCGGGCGACAGGGCGAGGCCGTGGATTTTGGTGAGCTGGTAGAGGACGGGGAGCTGGCCCGAGCAATTGCTCTCTCATTGAAGCACATACAGGGCCAAGATCAATCTCTTCAGGAGGATAATTATAGTGTTGAAGAAGACCACGGCGCCTCATTTTTGTCGATGTCGCCTGCTCCCGCCAGTTCGTCACCGCCCGTAGCTGCTGATTCTTTCGGGAGTGGCGCCAGCGTGGAAGATGCATACCTTCGAGAGCAACACGAAAATCTTGAACAAGCTCGCGCGCGAAAAGAAGAGGCTGACCTTCAACGGGCTGTGGAAGCTTCCTTAGGACAACAACATTGTAGTGATGGAAGGGGACCTGATAATTGAGCTCGAAAGAAGACCACCCCCTAGTAATGATATTGACAATTTATGATCACTATCTGAGGACGACAAATGTACATACTATGAGTAGAATGTGTACGAAGTATGTAAAAAGGGACCAAAAAGAAGTATTTTCCAAGAGCATATCACAATTGGCCGTTCGACTATTTTTTGCCACTTTTTAGCAGCTCGACCGGGGCTAAGGGTCGGCCACCTTCAAAACAGTTCTTCCGGTACTTTTAGCGGACATGACAGCGTCTGCAAACGATTGAGTTGTACAAGATAATGTTCGCACTATTCACAATTAGAGAAAATGATAATAGAACGATGGCAGATGGCTCTCACTATGTGCGTGTATTAGCAAACACTCCGGTATTGACTCTCGGCATCATTCCTTGACCCCTGATCGACGAACACCTTCTAGCATTTCTAGGAAGTTTCGACGAAAACAGTAGACGAGGCAATCAACATTGAGAATGCCCCTGTATAAGGTCATGCAATGCATATGCAGCACCTATACTTCCGCCAACCACACCTAAAATTATCAATGAAATGTAGCTCAATTTATGGTAGAAAAGTGCTGAGTTGCGGTATAAGACCAGTCCTAAAATCCCAGGCACCACAAATGCTAGCATTCCCGCGCCAACCGATCCAATCAAAGCGACGAGCAACTCGAATTCAGGCACGAAGTAGGCAATTATCGAGGTTGTTAGGACCAAACCCACTCGCACCCCTACGTACTTTGCCGTCATTTTCATCCTGTGACGTCTCAGATCGTTTCCACAAGACTCCCACGATATGTCAAGTGAATGGTTGTCGCCAGTTGTCAGCAGAGGAGAAACCTCTGAAAAGGAAGCATGGTCCGGCCCCTCGTTGGGGAAGAGACGTAAATCGATCATTTCGAAGACTGGGTACATTTGAAAGCCATCTGCGCGAAGACACATGTTGAAAAGTCAGATATACGGACCACGCAAAGGCGGGTATGAAAATGCACTCCCACCCCATATGTGACGAGACTTCCCCGCGACTCCCAGCTGTACTCAACCCGAACTAACTTACATGTGAAGAACAATCCGACGATTAAACAACCTCGAGCAGCGTCCGCGTAAGCGCCCCTGGAGATATTGTTAAGAATCACGCTACACAGCTCTTCTCCGTATGCGCCAAGGCCCACTATGCCAAAAAGAGAGAAAAGCAACGTGACCAAGAGCAATGTCTTTCGAAGCAACGGCGGATAAGTTTCCCGCGATTGATCTTTCGCCATGCTTCCCTCCACGCTGAGAATGGTGCCGATGCCCTCAAAGGATGCTACAATATTTCCAAAAGCTAAAGGAATCTTGTGGATGTCTGATATCCCCCAGGACAAGTCGAAAGTGCCAATGGCACGGGCGTGTGAAATACAGGCAGCAATTATGGCAAGAAATCCCATTAGCAAGGCTATGTTGCTTGCAAAACTAAACGGTAGGAAGTGCTTCAAATCTGGAACAAGACAAAGGCAGACTAGCGATGGAAAGAGGAGGCCAAATGTAATGACTTGTTGCGACAAAGATGCTCCAGTAAACTGACGCAGTGCCGTGCTCATGTAGATAACATATCCGATACAGTATCCCGCTTGTGTGAGTATCAAGAATGCCTCGACCACGTAATAACCAGCACTCCCCAGCACCACTCCTGCTACTTGCGCATATGTTTCAACAACACATGTACCATCTCCGTTCACATCAATCTGTCGGTGCTGCCGCAGTAAGTCCTTCCGAATCCGGACGAGTAGAAGGCATCCGAAGCCACTGATGAAGGCTATTATCGCAATTAAAAGGGGCCCAAAAAGCGATCCTGCGGCAGCAACTGCGAAGGGTATCGACAAATAGTTTGATCCAAGAAAAGATTTGAGCACATTTATACCGTGCTTAGCCGCTCTCTGTCGCTTCTTGCGGGATGACAAAGGGAACTCAGTATGGACTATTCGATCGTTGTCCTCTTGAATCATCATTTCTCCTGCTGAATACGGAAAAAACAAAAACGTGTAAGTATCATAGTAATTCACTACACCCGTTACATTTAAGTCCAGCACATAGTGCTCTTGCACCTGGCAGCGCAGCTACAGGTGCTTCCGTTGCCTTAAAGTTGCGCAGTGACATGGGGCTACTTAGCATCATTTTACTGGGGTTGCTTTTGGG
>Ga0209925_1001530_pt1 | contig 11557 bp, 6 predicted proteins | sample SalPonR2_A_D1_MG_FD_185702 | JGI IMG/M metagenome (GOLD analysis project Ga0209925, IMG submission 185702) | Salt pond soil microbial communities from South San Francisco under conditions of wetland restoration - Salt Pond MetaG R2_A_D1_MG... ...
AGCAGTGCCATCGGACAGCTTTTCGATGATTTGACCGGTCACCTCCAGGAAGATGATCGAGTATACCTCCGCAAGTGGGATCGGCTCATTGGCCTGGAAGCCAACGCCTCTGTTCGGGCCGGACGAGAATTGTGGCACCGTCGGGGGGCGGCCCAAGAGGAACGGACGAGTCGATGTTTCAGCGATATGGTGTGCAACAAGGCAAAGGCTCTTAAGGAAATGGATGGCCCCGCCTATCTGTATCGATTCGCCCGCCGAAATTGGGAAGATGCAGGTCGATCCGACCCAGCAGCCGGTGGTGCCAAGATGAAGGGTGGTGAGGACCCCCGTGTCCCACGCTCCTTGCACGAAATGGCAATCGCGGTAGGCGATCGCGTGCTTGTGAGTACCGAGAGCCTGGTCGTGGCTGGTGACAGCGCGGGACAAACGGAGTTGCTGCCTTTTCAGCACGTAAACTTGACAAGCGGTAATGTCAGCGCTATAAGCGAGATGGCGGTGGAGGTCGTTTGCTCTAAGGCAATTGCCGTCCCGGGATACCCGGACTTTTCGTTCGCTTCCACATCCATGTCTCAAGCGGGCAATAGACAGGCCGCCCATCACGTTTCCAGAGGCTTGGTTGTAGCCTACCAGGACGATTTCAGAGATGTGGGACTGCCGCAGCTGCCGGCATCCAAGGACGTTGTGGTGTTCAGGATAGACAAAGACAACACTTTAATGAATTTTACAACCATGCGCTCAAACATCATGAGTCTCTTTACTGGACCGGTAGAAAATGCCAAAAAGGGCACCGATGTACATGCACACAAGGAGCCTCGACCAAAAGGAGGACTACGCTTAGTCCCGACAGCAGGAGACGAAAAACGGCGTCGCCTCATCGTCCATCTGCAGCCTCCATCCTTCTCCCAAAAGCCCTGCCCCGTCCCCTTTGATGCGGTCACTTTACTGCGACAGCAAGGGAGTAGGGAGGTGAGAGGATGTGGGGAGAAACAGCTTCGAGAGGAGTTCTCACGGCTTAATCCGGACCAGCAACGGGCCGTTGAGAAAGTCTTGACAGCACAAGACATGGCTTTGCTCTTGGGGATGCCGGGGACTGGCAAGACCTGGACGATTGCCTTCGTCATCCGCGCTCTGGTGCTGACCGGTAAAAGTGTGCTCATCACGTCCTACACGCACACTGGCGTCGACACGGTGCTCCATAATTTGCGCGAACGTCAAGTACCCTTCATACGACTGGGTCGGGCCGCACAGGTCCAGTCCGCGTTGCACGACTCATTACTGGAGGCAAACGACGGGCTTGCTTCTATGGCCGCGCTCGACGCCAAGTTGGGTACGGCGCAGGTGGTGGCGACGACATGCCTAGGGGTCCGACACGCCGCCCTTGCCTCGCGGCGCTTCGACGTCTGCATCGTGGACGAAGCAGGGCAGATCCTCGAGCCTGTTTGCCTTGGGCCCTTGCGCCTCGCCACCTCCTTCGTGCTGGTCGGCGATCACAACCAGTTGCCACCCCTGGTTGTTAGTCCTCTGGCAGCCGAGGACGGCATGGGCGAGAGTTTGTTCTCCCGCCTCTCTCAAGCCCATCCTCAGGCGGTCCAGTGTCTGACATTCCAGTATCGCATGAACGGTAATATCATGTCTGTCTGTAACTCCTTGGCCTACGCCAATCAGCTTCAGTGTGGCGATGACAGCGTAGCGAATGCCAAACTTGAGTTGCCTCGCTTTGATCGTCTACGTATTCTGCGGGCGGATGGCGCTTGCGAGGTCCAGATCGGCAAGACTGGATGGTTGGAAGAGTCCTTCGCCCCGCATCGGTCGGTTTTATTTCTGGACACGGATGGTATTAGCCTGAATCCACTCGAAGATGGGTTGGTCAAGGCAATGGTGAAGCAAGAGGACGCGCTGATCGACATCGTGAAGTTGCGGGGAAATGAAGGCTGTGTGGACGATCCCACGAGACGGCTCGGGGAAAGAATACAGAGCGAGGGGCAGCCGAGATGGAAGCACGACCAGATGTGTCCATCGAACCTGACAAACCCCACAGAGGCCCGGTTAGTCGCCCAACTAGTCACTGCCTTGGTCTTAGGTGGGGTGCCGGCGGAGAACGTCGCCGTCATCAGCCCCTTGCGTTCTCAGCTTAAGCTTTTGCGGAGGCGACTCCAGCACGTCAAAAATCTGGAAATCAATACGGTGGACAAGCTCCAAGGGATGGATCGGGACTGCATCATTATTTCCATGGTCCGCTCCAACGCGGAAGGAGTCGTAGGCCACCTCCTGCAGGATCGACGGCGGATTAATGTGGCGGTCTCGCGGGCCAGGAAAAAGCTTTTGATCGTTGGCTCTGTCACTACGCTTGGCAAAGCCTCCACTACGTGCGAACTGGTCGACCTTATGAAGGCGCGTGGATGGATTCTTTCATTGCCGCCCAAGGCGCACGAGCTCTATGATGAGCGGAACTTGGATGCGATCTCCCTTCTGACAGCAACAGAGTAAGCCACAACGAAAAAGTGACTTAACTAGAAGGCAAATGAACGATACTTTTTACCCAAAACGGCAAAACGTGTGAGAGGGTCCGTAACGCTACTCATTCGATGTCCTTGAATAATATTTGTATTTCTTGCTCATTTTGTATGACCAGACTAGTCCCTTGATGACCCTCAATTGTCTCTGTCTTGATTTCAAGCAGCTTTCGCTTAGCGAAATTCGCTTCAACCTGATCGCCGGTCAACGAGGACGTCTGTGTCCAGTAGCTTGATGAAGATGTCAGGATACAGGAGGAGGAAAATAAGAAACGTTCGTGGCATCCTCATCAAAATGGGCTGACATGACAAGGTGTGTCATCATCACAAATTTAATCACAAATTCTTATTCCGAAAGTGCCCGACGGCAAATTCATGGGTACCTTTTCGCCGGTTATTTTGTCTTCGACGAGCGGAGGACGTTCCTGTCTGGGCACGTACCCCGTGTCCCCTGGTTTAAGCCACAGCCCCTGGTCCGCTGGGTCCTGCCCCTTGCCCTCTGGCAGGTAATCTAGATGATTCTGGTTGGGATCCACGACCTGCTCTGCTGTGGTGTCGCCTCGCTCATCACGTGCATTCGATGAGGGTTCGGGACTGACGTCTTTCGCCTTGCTCGAAGTCGTCGCTTTCAGAAAGCGCCCTTGGCAGAGACCAGGCAATTTAAATGAGGCCAGGGCGCGGCACAGCAGCATAGTCAATTTCTGCTATGTATATGTAGGCATTTCGTTCATGTGTATCTAATAAAGCGACTCAAGACAGCCATGCAATCGCGGTGCATGGCACCACAGAACAACTTGTACGTTCCGGGGAGTGAAGAGGTCAGCTGTGCGCTTTGCAAGCCCTTACATGCCATATTGGTGCCGTCATTTCTCCCGTTGTACTGCATCAATCACCTCCCTCGTACAAGACGGCAATTTATGCAGCATCATGGCGTCTAACATCGTCGATAATATGGTTCGATACGAGTGGCTTCTCCGTACCTGATGCATGACGTCTGTGGGCCGGCTCGATAAGATCCGAAGGCTTACGGGCCCAAGGAATGGGCAAGTTGTGGGTGGGTGGGTTTCGATTCTTTTTCGGATCAGGATTTTACAACTATTTAAATGTGTCTAATTTGGCAGGAAAGCTGTCTAAAGGCTTCAAATGAGTGAAATTATCTCAAATAAATTAAAAAGGCCATCAAGCCCATGCGCTCCGCACGCTTTTCGCTCTGTCTCTCCTTCTTGGACTCAAAGCTCGCCACACATAGGTGGCATTCTTCTTGGACAGAAAGGGAAGTGGAGCTTCCGGAACAGGTAGCGGCGGCACCATAGCCGCCCCATCAACTGGTGCTGGTCATGAAAAACCGCAATACCGGATCGACGAAGGGAAGCCAAGCTCCTACAAGACGATGGAGGGAACCAAGCTCCAGCTCATGCCATCACTTCTCATGCTGCACCAGATCGGGGCCCACGTCATCGAGCATGCGCATTACCGAATGCGTCATGATGACGAACTTGAGGCACTTGATGTCCAATGCAAGACTGGCATTGGACATTAGACCTTTTCGCCGAGCAAAGGCAGGGCGAGGAAGTGATGATAAAGATCGCATATCTGGTCGCACCGTCGGAACGATGATCTGACCCACGCATTGATGTTTACAGATTCGCTGACGCACTGCGTCGAAGCTTTCCCGACGAGGTGACAGACCGCCCAAACGTCAGCCACTATTCTGTACAATTCCGTAATCTGCCGACATGGGTCTCCTGCGACCCTGCGTCATGTCGCGAGTGCTTGTTGGGGGGCATAAAGATGAAAAGGCACGCTTTTGTGAAATCGCAGAAGTTCCGTGGTGGATCACGCATCCGGTACATCGTGACAAGTACCCACTCGGAACGATTGTGGAAGAAATGAATATGAAAGTAAAGTAACTGCCTTTTCTAGCTTTGAACTCGTTGCCATAGGACCGTACCCGTTTAATGACTTTTGCACGGCTCTTCCGGGGGAAGGGCTGGCAGTGATGTTACTTTACCGCTTCCCAACCCCTGTCCTACGGACTCAGAGCGTCGCAACACCATTACCTGGCAGAGACGATCTTGATGATATTCCTGGGCCGTGACCATGTCCAGAATGGTGATCCCCTTGACGTCATGAAGACCGGCCATCAGGGGGAGAAAATGGAAGAGCAGGTTCTGAGTCCCATGAGAACGGACCTGACCAGCATTCTGGAATGATTTCCCCGTGATATAGACGCCTTGCATGGCGTCGAGATGGAATTGCACCTGGAGCCATATGTCCTTATCGGTGTTGTTGTATAATGTACAGTGGGCCGCGTAAACCTGGCCTTGCACCAGCACTGCCGCCCCCTCCTGGTCATCCTTTGCAGGCTTGACATCAACAGATGATGTCTCAGAATCACCTTCTCTCCGAAGTGCGCGCAAAGGCCGCGACAGCCGTAGCTCGACCGGCGGGGCGGTGGAGGCGACGGCACTTGAGCACTCAACCAGGGGGCTCAACAAGGTGCCACTTTCGCCCAAGGTAGTGCGCCAAGACACCCGCAGCTGCCCCAGGGGTGTCCCTGTAGACAAGGTGGTGCGAGCGACGGGAGATGACGCTTGCATCCCGTCCTGATCGGGCGGGCCCCTGGTGTCTTCGGCCCGGTAAGACAGGCGGTAGAGGAACTGCGCCACATCTTCCGGCTGCAGGTACACGTGTCGGTCAAAGGCTGCCACACAGTCGAGTGGATCGCTTTCCCTTTCCTCGGACGGAAGTGTTGCCTCCGGGCTTCGGTCGCCCCATTGCTCCATCGCCCCCAACGCCGACCGCCCATTCGGCGCCAACCCCACCGCCTCCGAATGCAGCCTGTCGGCCGCCAGGAACGTCACGTCCTCCAGGAAGAGATTGGTGTGTCGCTCCGTGATGTTTTTGATCTGTGCCTGCACGAGCACCTGGCCCGAGGGCAAGACTCTCTGTGTGGTTGTCAGGGCGACAGGGTTGGACACCTTGAATTTGAAACGCTTCATCATCACCCTGGGGGCCTCCCCGCCAGTTCTCGTCCCCGTATTCGACGTCGGGGCAAGTTCCAGATTGATGGCCAGGTAATGCCAGTCTAGCTCTTGCAGCACATGCTCTACCACAACGTCCAAGTTCTCGCCCGGTCGCAGCTCTAGCGGCCGATCCCGACGCACCCCTAACCCTCCCCACTGGTCAGGTACAGGAGGAGGCGCATCCCCGACAAGATCAGCCTGCCGGGTTGCTACCGTGTTCTGCAACTGCACTTCGTTGCCTCGCGAAGCTTTCAGAGAGGCGTGAGCCTCGAAGAGGAGGATGGAGAATGGCAAGGTGTTGACTATAGACACGTAAGCACAGAACGTCTCGCCCAGGTAGATTTTACCAAATTCTTCAGGCAGGGTCAGTGAGGGCTGAAGCAAATAGTCGGATTGGACCAGCTCAGCTGCCAATACCGTACATGTCGACGATTTGACTCCCTCTCCCGCGCCGCTCCCTCTGTTACCCGCGCTCATGCGGCGGCTGAGCGACGCAAGCTGAGTCCCGGCCGTGGTGTTGACTTGGTCACAGAGGCGCGGCTTGTACAATCGTCGCACAAAGATTTCAGGATTTGCTGTACTTGTGCTTTGCTGCTGTTGTTCTTGATGCTGTTGTGGTTGGAGGTAGGCTGGCAGAGGGCCTCGCGATGGTGGCCCACTTGTAGTCCCTGTTGACGCCATGACAACAGGAGCGGCGACAAAATTGTGCCCTGGTACAGTGGAATAAAGCATGTACTCATTTAGTAACTCAGTCTTGTGGGTATGGATCATATGCGTTAAAAACGAGGGCTTTCAGGACATGTAGAAGGCGGCCTGCAAGGCAGGTGCGAGGTCGTCCTACGGCTTCAGCGAGCATTCCTCGAAGGATGATATCAAGTACTAAGAACCGCAGTTCGCGCTTCTGTCTCGGTGAATGACAGCAGGTTCGTCTACACAGCACTTCCACAGGTGTTTTGGGGGGAAGCGTGGGGCTGCTCCGGGCTTTTTGGCTTATGGAAACTTTTCTTCAATTGCTCGCCTGACTGGCTGCCTTCTAGTCCGCACTCTGTTTGACACCTCAATGACAACGAACAAGCATCAAAAGGGCAAACATAAGCGCCACCGGTCACAGTCTCCTATCTTTACTTCAGATGCATCCACATCTTTCAGTACTTGTGCTTCTGCTCCATCGTCAGACCGAGCAAAGACCTTTCAAGACCCAAGTGATTACCCACACGGTGGCGGGAGCGATAGCGACGTGAAAACCTATGCCGATATGTCCGGCAGCAGCAAGAGAGGGGTTACAATATTACCTGACAGCGCTGCAGATGGCATTTCTGGAGGTAAGGATCGTGCTGGTGCCAAGGATGGGAAATCTTGTCCACAAGGCAGGCGGAGCTCCATTGGACAGGCCCCCGCACCCGCCATTCACTTGCACGAATGCATCGCGGGGCTTTTTGAGGACGGTGAACACTCGATTGGAAGAAGCTACACAGAAGCTGCTCTGCAACACTGGCGCAGTCTTGACACGGAAAGGAAAGGGCAATTGCTCAGCGGCATAACGAGGGAGGATGTGTACGAGTGCTTGCGGGACGTCGAGATCACGACACAATTTCCCGTGGAGGGAGAGCCCCGCGAGGAGACAGGAAAGGCCGTGGCGCAGCAGTTCTTGCACGCAATGGAGGTCCAGGATGGTGTTTTCCGGTTTCCCTCAGCCCCATCCCTGGAATTTGTGGGCTTCTTTGCCTCGCTCGAAAGAAACTTGCTCATGTCCATGGAGGAGGAGAACCTGAGAAATCAAGCAGCCATGGTTGGATGCCTTCTCTTGTGGCGGCAGTCTTGGTGGATGTACGCAATTATTCCTGTTGTCCTTCTTCTTCTGCTCGAGAACGCTTGGTGCAGAAAAGCAAGGAGCTGCCTGTGGGAGCTCCTCTCGCAAAGCTTCCTCAGGCGACGTCGTTGGCAGCCGTATGTGCGATGGAAGGTAGAGGCTTATAGTGTTGCAGCTCTAAGCATTGCTATGGCATCGCAGAGCAAGTGGTGTTACAAAGTTACCCTGCTTTTCATAGGCCTGGTGCTCTTCCTGGACTATCGGTCTGCGTCGTCCACGTCTTTGTACGCTGACTCCAAGGCCCTCGTCACTGTCCGTCAGCTGCTTCTGCATTTACAGAAATTTCTGCTCCTCTATCTTGCCTACCATTCCTACGTCGCACTTTTCACAGTCTGCCTCTCCTACTTCCCCACTTTCACTGTTCTTCTTCTCTCCAGCGTCTACTTCCTCGCTGGGCTGGGCATCTCTCTTTTTTGGCAAATTGTGCACGACAAGCTCTTATCCTATTTCCCCCGCTGGCGGGATAGTTTAGACGCATGGTGGCAGGACGGGCGAGATGGGCTGAATCGAGCTATGGTGCTGGCGCTGATTGCCGTCACCGTTATACCCTACACATTTTACTCGAGCTGGAACACAATTCCAGCTTGGCGGGGAACCTTCTGGCGATTTTTGAGCGTGATGGTGGTGACCAATTTGGCTTCGGTTGAGGATCTGAAGCGGACCTACAATGCAGGAAAAGAGTCAGCAAGAAACGTAATGTACCGCATGAAGCGAGGGCTCAAGAGATGGAGTGCTTTTTCACGAGATGGGAATAAAGCGCCCAAAACGTGTCGGAAAGCCGGAAAAATGGATTAAATAGGCTGTATACGATGTATGTGGACACAAATGTATCATTGAAGAGCTAATGGGAAGAGCCAATGCACATAGCAGATAAATGAAGAAAGGATTGCGCATCTGAGTTGTGTTTGTTTTCACAGCTTTTAATTAGGAGGAGGAAACGTAGTTTATTTATTTTCAGCAACATGCATTACTACAAAGTATTGTAAATTATTAGTCATCTGTGGGGAGGTTCAACGGCGAGCCGTTGCCTGCCGTTGAATTTGCTCCACACGCGTGCTCAGCACTCTTCCTTGAAGTCGTGTTTACCGATGAGTACAAGAATACATATTGCACACATATGCTTATTTCAAATTCTTATGGACTAATTTTCCAGGCCGTGATCTGATGGCTGATTTGAGGGACGATCCTCCTCCATGCACACCGAGCACCACCAAGAAAAGAGCTCGCACCACGACGAGTACAAGAAGTCACGTACTAGACGCATGCATCACGACAATCTTTGTACTTGACATTGAAGAAGTTGGCCGAGGTGGCGAGATATATATTTATGGCTGCACAAACGACCGAAAAAGTGTGCTTCTCTCCCTGGCGGGCTTTCGATACAGCTTTTTTGTGGAACTTCCCGCTGGTGTCGTCACTTCCCACGGTTTATCTCCAGACGTTGAGCATGACATTCAGGCACGAATCCGGGGGCATGTGGATTTTACAAGCGAGGCCGTAACGCGACGGAGTTTGGTATTATACCGGAATGAACCTGACGCTCTCATGCTGCGCGTGTACCCGACAACGCAGCGTAGCGCCACGAACAGGATAGTGGCGGCATTTCAAGCAGTGCTTGGGAAATCAAATGTTATACTTTATGACACGCAAGTAGACGTCTCTACTCGATTTTCTATGGACAGTGGCATACGAGGTGGCGATTGGCTTGAGGTACCTGTGATTGAAGGTGCGGCGAATAGTCATGGGGACCATAAAATGCGGGGTAGCCGGAAATCCGCATGTGACATAGAGCTCGCATGTACCTGGGATCAGAAGAAGAGGGAAGTGACATATTTTGGCCGAACAATTCAAATTCATTCTTTCGCGGAATCGCAGCGGTGGAGTGCACTACCGCCTTTGAAGATCGTGTCTTTGTCCGTGGAGCGCCACCGTGCGCCCGTTCCTGACTCGCAGTGGAGAGACAGGGGACAAGAGTGTCCAGATCCGATCCGCATGATTAGTATGGTGACCACGTACGAAAACGGCGGACACTTACCGCACTCCCGCACCAAGGTGCTCATGCTCAACTTGACAGGGCTTGAAAAGCTCGCCGACAAGGCCGGTGGCTCGACTGGAAAAACCACTCGGAAGGTTGGGGGTCTACGAGTAGGTGGAAGCTGGGTAACTCGCCTCTACAAGGATGAGGCGGCCTTGTTGCAGGCATTTGACGACTTTATGATCCAAGAAGATCCGAGTCTAGTGACGGGATTCGAGGTCGGGGAGAGTTTACGAGTTCTTTTGGGGAGGGCGGAGGCGCTCAAAATGCGAACTTTTGGCACCTTTTCCCGAAGGCGAGGAGAAATGATTTCGGTGAAAAGTCAACAGAGCTATGGGGCCAAATGGGTGAAAGACAAGCCACGTATGAGCGCGACTACTAACCAAGAGGGCACCGAAGTGCATTGTCCAGGCCGCGTGGTCCTCGACTTAATGCGCGTGATCCAGATGAGCGAAGCCTTGCGTCTTTATACCCTAGGAGATATCTCTATGCATGTATTGGGCCGGACATTTGAAGTGCTGGATACGGGAAGCGTAGAGGCACTGCTGACAGAGGAAGATAGCACAGGTTGGGCCCGTGCAATGGAGGCTGGACTAAGCCCCGCGGTACTTGCCTTAGACGTGATAGCTAAGAAGAACGCGGTGGCGGAACTCGTTGAAATTGCCCGTGTTACGGGCATGTCATTGGCTCATGTATATATACGAGGGCAAATGGCGCGTGTTACCAGCATGCTGCAAATCCACGCCTCGCGTCAAGGAGTCGTGGTCCCGACGAGTACCGAAGGGCTCTTAGACAAAGCAGCACTCGTCAAAAGCGCTTTATTGCTCGACCCTTCCCAACCTTCTCCGTCCAATCCCGAAGGCATTGGCACCGTGGGTCTGCATACGAATCCCGTTGCTGTCCTGGACTTTCGAAGCCTCTACCCGTCAATCATGATCCACCACAATTTATGCTACAGTACTCTTATTAGAAATCCTTCCGAGACACGTACTTGTCTTTCAAAGGATGGTATCTTCTCCACTCCGATCGGTGCATGCTTTGTGAAATCAGAGGTACGACGGGGTGTTATACCAAGCCTTTTGGCTGACCTTCTGGAAGCGCGAAGTCAGGCTCAAAAGATGTTGAAAGAGCCATACGTAAGTGAAGGACAAAGGCGCGTATTGGACGCTCGGCAAAAGGCATTCAAACTTGCTGCAAACGCTGTGTATGGCTTCACAGGGGCGACAGTCAATAGCCTTTTCTCACGCGAGATCGGTGATTCGGTGTTGGCTCTGGGCCGAGAATACATGTCACACGTCATCTCATTAGTCGGCAAAGACCACCCAGAGCTGAAGGTAGTTTACGGTGACACGGACTCTGTCTTCGTCGAATATCCTGCCTGGACCTCAGAGGCAGCGGAAACCCACTCCAAGGAGTTGTTAACACCTGCTCTGAACAAAAAATTGCCATCTCGTGTCCAACTTAAGCACGAAAAAGTGTTAGCTCCGCTTCTATTACAGCACATTCGGCGCTATGCGGGCTATGAGTATGTCAATGGAGGTCCAGGCGAATCCCCAAGATTTAATCGACGATCACTGCACATCAAGGGAATGGTAAGTCGATGTTAGTGGTCAAAAAACGTCTGATGGCCAGTATGCAACGCTTTCCGCTGGACTTTTTCGTATGAAATGCTTATGCTGTAAATAAATTTATCTTGACAGGAGGCCGTCGCGCGAAATAGCATGCCCTTTCTTGTCAACATGATGGAAGATACGTTAGCAATAATCTTAACCTCTGGGGCTTCCAGTGGCCGGGTCGATCTCGAAGCTGTGAAAGAAACCATTCGACAGCGAGTTGCAGCGTTGATGACTAATAAAATTGACTTGTACAGCCTTACTTGGACGAAGGGCCTCTGGCGTTTGGGTGAGTATGATGCAAAATTACCGCATGTGCATCTTGTTGCGAAGCTTGAGTTGCAGGACCCTCGACGACAATTTCGTGTTGGGGAGCGGGTGGCCTACGTATTTGTACAGCGCGAGGCGAGTGCGCCTCTGTACAGAAAAGCCGAGTCCCCTCCGCTGGCTCTGACTAACAATATGACTTTGGACCTTATGGAGTATTTGAAACAAATTCG
>Ga0209925_1001532_pt1 | contig 11556 bp, 17 predicted proteins | sample SalPonR2_A_D1_MG_FD_185702 | JGI IMG/M metagenome (GOLD analysis project Ga0209925, IMG submission 185702) | Salt pond soil microbial communities from South San Francisco under conditions of wetland restoration - Salt Pond MetaG R2_A_D1_MG... ...
TGCGTTTGGAAGGGAGACCTTGGGGGCCTGCGTTTGGAAGGGAGACCTTGGGGGCCTGCGTTTGGAAGGGAGACCTTGGGGGCCTGCGTTTGGAAGGGAGTGGATGGAATGTTGAAGGCTGGATGTACGATATATCAAGGGCTGAGGAGGCTTTGGGGGGCTTGTACCAGGCAGGAGAGACAGTGGAGAAGGGGGATAGCCGGGTGGCGGGAGGTAGAGGGAGAGCGGAGCGTCCAGAAGGACGGAGGACGGAGATGGAATAAATGTGAACGATTGAGATAATAATACCACCAAGGCTTTGCAACTAAAAGCCATCGAAACGACAGAACGATACCTAAGCTCTCTAAATCGGAGAGTGACCGGAACCCGCAAGAAGCTCTTAAGCCTCCTTCTGCTTGCCGGACGTCTGTTTTTTTTTCTTTTTCAAGTAGAAGTACCCGGATTTCTCCCTCGTCGCCTCCTATCGAACATCCTCCTCGGCGACGCCAGGAAGACCAGGGGGGTGCGTGATCCATTCCTCCCTTTCCCATCCCATTGGCTCCCTCCCTACGTCCCCAGACCTCTTCCTACATGATTATTCTCCTCCGTGCATCGCGAGAAAGAGGCATATGGCGAGACTCCACTACCCTTGGGCCCTGTTGCATGTAGGCCGAGACCGTTATTTCCAAAACCTACCGGCTTTCCTCTCCCTCCCTTCTCCCCTTCTTCCCCCTCGCTCCCTCCCTCGTTCACTTACGGTTGTTTCTGGATCTTGGATACATCGGTGCCCTGCAACGGGGTGCCGAAGAGACGCAGCATGGAGAGGGCCGTGTAGTCCGCGCCGTTGTTGTTCTCCACGAAAATGGTCAAGGACGAGACCCGTTGGAACTTGACAAATTTTAATAGAGTGACCTGAACGAAAATAGAAGGTGAGCACGACGATGCAAATTTTCAAATTTTGCGTTCTCTTCCATGCAGCCGGCTTCCATACTCCCTTCTCCCTCGCCTCTCTACCTCCCTTCCTCCCCTCCTTACGATCTTTTCCGCCTTTTCTTTGCTTCTCGCCCCTGCCCTCCCCTGCCCATTTCACATTCTCTTCCCTCTCCTTCCTTTCTCATCACCTTTTCTGCCTTGTAGTCCTCTTCCGTCAATTCTAGCACTTGCGTGGGCTCAATGTTTTCAGCGTCGTCGAACGAGAAAGAAGTCTTATTCAGGTACAGCTTTACAGTGGCAGGCGCGGCCTCTGGATGAAGACACGAGGTGGGTGCAGTGAGAAGATGGATATATAGTCCTTCAAGACACGAGAGGAATTGCAAAATCACACCGACTCCTCCTAGATGGGCGAGGTCACAGACGCAGACACAAATATGCATCCCTACAATCCTGTGTACCATGCGATCCCGGTCTTTCCATAATTATTTGACTGCATGCATGTGAGTAGTTTTACTTTCCGTAGATGCGGCATTCCATCCACGTACTCACCCATCTCCGGAGCGACCAGATTGAGGCTGTGGACTTTAACGGCCTCGGAAAATACAAGGTGCAAAATTAACTGTTCATCTGTGTCCGATCGAAGTTGGAGGCGGTCATCGCCCATGAATAAATTTTCCCATGGGTACTTAGGGTCCTGTAACGTTGTGGTGGTTGAGGTGAGAGACAGACAATCCGTGTTGGGGACTGCACGTCGAGTGTGGTCCGTGAAGGAATCCTCAGAACAATACCGGCATCGTTCGCATCAAAAGACGGTGCATCATGAATCAAGGAGTAAATTTTGAGAATGTCTTTTTCGTCGAAGATCATGCCTCTCCCCTTTTTACTTGTTGTAGCAGCTTTCTCCCTCATCCATGACGACGTACCGCATTCAGCACGAAGCACTCAGGCTTGGCAATTTTATCTGTAATATCTACAATCTCATTCGATGGAGGCGGAGGTGGAGCTGGAGGACCTTCACTTGACATGGTACCTGTTTAAGGCGAGATTGATGACATGTATCATTCGCCTTTGCTTTGCATCGAGTCGCTACCTGAGGCAGATGAAAGAAGGACCGCATGGAAAGGCATGACAGACCAGGCAATCAGCCAAGAACTGTCGAGATAGTAGACCAGTGGGTTCATATTTTCCACCTTCTCCATATCCCCATCATTTTTCATCAAGTTCCCTCACCATCGTCCCATAAACTTTTGCATTCGCCTATCGAGGTCTCCGCGGACTGGACGGATGACTCCAAAATTCAAATTCGGCGATCTTCTTTTAACGGATCGGGAATTCCGTTAAATTGAACCGCTTCGATGCTCTACCTGCATTTGGAACGCAGGATAATGTTGTTTCGTGTCGAAATTTGAGTACCTGCACAGTTTTGATCACAGTTTATCTGTATTCCAACTGGTCCATCCAAAAACAGCTCCCTTTAGCCACCGTGTGGCCGGAGCTTCGTGTGCAATAAAATCAGAGAAGTATCCTCTGGGCCTACGATCGATCTAGGTACACGACTCGCCGTCGAAGTTGCACTCCCTACGCCACAGGTACGTACCTAAATAACAATCGCTGTCAGACGTACTCTCGTGTCGCGCCGTGCTAAGCTGATTGCACCCTTCGCCTGGCATTCCTCTTCTTTACTGTTTTCTTCATTCATCAAGCAACTGGGGGGCACTGAGATTTATCCCAGGAATCCCCTTTGTGCCCTTGTTGTGGTGCACGCTTGATGGCAAACTCTCGGACGCAGTGCACTGAGAAGTCCGTTCTAATACTTTGCGACGAACAAGCCAGACGACAACCATCTGAAGCACCCGACTCGTCTGGAAACAAGAGATTGACTGTCAATAACGGATCTGTCGCAAACAAAACCGTGCGGCACTCTGATCATCGTGATAGTTCCTCTTCGAGTGACGCTTCGATCACTTCCCCTTCCTCCAGCCATACTTCGATTGACGAGGTAGCTAGCTAGGAAGGGGGCGCCGTAATAAGGGCCAATGTGTCAAATATCTCCGTGTTTTGGGAGAGTCCAAATCTTTGGGCAGTCGGTACAGCCCAACATATACATTTCTATGCATCAGTACCACTAACCTTTGTCTGATAATTTTTCTACTTCCATACCTTTTTGAAAGGCACCGTCCAAGGATTTGTGTTCGTGCCTGTCCCATCGGAAAGGGCTCTTGTCTTGTGTGAAGCGAGGGGCACGCAGCGAGGCTGAGGGCCAGCATCGTCGTCAATCTCCGCCTCCATCACGACGGCTACTGAAGGAGGACAAGCCAAATTTGGAAATAGAAGCGACTAGGCCAGACGCGAAAGACGGGGCGCAAGACTGTGAAGACCTTGGGGAGGACGACTGTGCTCAGCTCTTACCCCGAAAAGATATCTTCACCTGGCAGCAACAACACGATCCGCAGAGAACGCCCCCCTGTATTCCAACCACGGACACGCGGGATCAACAGGAGCAGCCGCCGCGTCAGCCGCCATCGCAGTCGCAAGGGTCTCTCAAGAAGAGGGAAAATCGAAACAATAGCCCCTTAGCTTGCTCCAGTCTTCCGTCCCACACATCTTCGCTTCCCGACCCAGCGAACTTCCCCTTGTCTACAAGCAGTATCTGCACCCAAATCGCTTCCATGGGATTCATCCTCAACGCGCTCACTTACCTGTGGACCGGCGAGTACACGACCTCCGGCAGCACCACCGACCCCTGCGATGACCACAGCCGCAGCAGCAGCCGCGGGGGCAGTCTTTCCAGCTCCACATACTCCATGCGCGGCGGTTCGGTGGACGGCTACAGCTACGGTCCCCCCCCCGGGAAGGGCAACTGGGTGGTGCCGGAGGAAGACGAGCAAGTCGACGCTGCCCATCCCGGGTGCGACCGTTGCCAACGCCGTTCCTGCGGCTTTTCAAAGACAGTCTCAGATATTTACGCGGTGGAACCGCTGGCGATTGAGGAGCTGAGTTTCTTAAGCGTCCTCGGCAAAGGATCGTTTGGGACCGTTGTGCTCTGTCGCCGTCCTCTGTCAATTTCCTCCTCGTCCTCGTCCTCCTTCCCTTCCTCCCCCCCTCGTTTGGCAGGGCTTGGCAGCAGCACCCTCGATCGGGAAGACGCGCCCCTATACGCGATGAAAGTGCTGCGGAAATCCCACCTGGTAGCCAAACACCAAATAGACCGGACGCGTGTGGAGAAAGAAATCATGGACCGGGTCTCTCATCCCTTCATCATGCACATGTACAGTGCTTTCCAGTCGGAGAATTTCCTCTTCATGATGCTGGAGTACTGTCGAGGGGGAGAGCTCCTCTTCCATTTGGCCCGGCGTCGGCGTTTCTGCGAGGCGGCCGCGCGCTTTTACGCCGCCGAATTGGTCTTGGCCCTGGAGTATTTGCACCGGCACGACATCGTCTTTCGGGATTTGAAACCCGAGAACATTCTCCTGGATGCCCACGGCCACGTGCGCCTGGGGGACTTTGGGCTGGCGAAGCGCGGCGTCCGGGAGCCGGATCGGGGCGCCTTGTCCATGTGTGGCACGCCCGAGTACATGGCGCCGGAGGTGTTGACCCAGCAAGCCTACGGCCGTTCGGTCGATTGGTGGTCCTTGGGGATGCTCACGTATGAAATGATGACGGGCTACCCACCATGGTGCGTCGAGAGGGGTGGGAGGAAAAGGATTGCTTCGGTCTCTACCCGCCGACCCCCCGGTGCCTGGCTCCCCATATTTCATTATCCTCCTTATCTGCGGACGCATCCACTCACGAGATTTCTACTCTCCCTCTTTCCCCCTTTTTCCTCCCCGACGCCTCTGTCTCCCCACCCAGGTACACACGGGACCGAAAAAAGCTCGTCCGCCGCGTCAAATTTGCTCCTCTGATGATCCCACCCTCCTTCTCCCCCTCGCTTGCCTCTTTCGTGGAGGCGCTCTTAATTCGCCATCCTTTAAGAAGATTGGGCGGGAAAGGAGGCACGGGGGAGGTAAAGCGGCATGGGTTTTTCCAGCACATCTCCTGGGAAGCTGTCTTGAACAAGAAAGTCATCCCGCCCATCCGGCCCTTTGAGGAAGGACGGAGGGCGGGAGGGAGGTGGAGCACGCAAGACAGCCGTGGGAGCGAAAGCAGCGGGAATTCCGGGACGAGAGGGGAGGGAGGGATGGTGACGTGCCAATCGCCAGTGTGCAAGCTCGAAGGGAGTCGGCATTTGGACCCGACATCCCCCCGTCGCGTGTCCTTCCTGACGTCATCTCTTAACGCAAGCGCGACAGACGCAGGGCGCACGAGCGCGACCAGAAAGGCAGCGGCGGCGTGCCCGCATGAGTTCATCGGCACGGAAAATTTTGAAAAAGAATTCACGGGGTTGGACGTCGCCAGTGCCTTTGAGGTCTTGGAGCCCCTGTCTCCACATTCCAATGCGATTTTTGTCAATTTTAGCACCGAACCCACCATTCGATGCCTGCGGCCGAAGGAGAGGGAAAAAGAGATGGAGGAAGAGGACGATTGTGCCCACCAAGAGATGAGGAGGGAGGAGGAAAGGAGGGCGGCCTTGTCGGGTCTGACACTGGACGGGGGAAGCAGGAAAAATCTAGGTGCCAGTGCGGCATAAATAGCATATTAGAGGGGAGAAAGGAGAGAAGGAGGACGGAAAAGGCGTCTAGAGGCATAATAAAAGTGCCATTCCATGGATGGAGCTGGCTTTGGCCTGAGGAAAAAAAAAGTCTTATCGTACAGGAAGGAAAAACTCAATGGCGCCAATTATCGAAAGGGAAGAGATTCCCCCACAGTTTGACATGTTATGGTCCTTGTGATACACTCCCCCCGAGTTTGAAGCGGGGCTTGCTCAAAGAACAGCGCCGCGGGGCATCCTTGTCATTCCAAAGTGAGAGTACTCTCAGGAAGCACGCCATTCGTAGCGTGGACGCGTGGCGGGGATAAATGTCTTGAACAACGTGTCCTAACGAAAGGTTGAAAAGAGAAAAGCTATGACCGTGCACGCACCCACACATCACGGCCTCGCTGCTGGAAGTCTGACCGCAGTTTTCCGAACAAACATTGCTTTTCAAAAGCCGCTTGATCATCTTTCTTCTTTTGATGTGGAACTTAAACCCTCCCTCGCCGCTCCTCCCTATGTCCCACCCATCCCTTTTCCCTCCTCTTTACATAGAATAGAACCAGTGCTCCTTGTCGGCCTTGGTCACGTGCTTCTTGTAGGCTTCGTCGAAGTCCCGCGCCAAAATCACGTACCGGTTCTTCCTCACGGCCTGAAGACCGGCCTCCTGTAGGCAGGAGAGAGGGAGGACAAGGGGGCGTGAGAGAGGAAGGGGAAGCGAAAAAAATAATCCGCCCGTGCCACACGGCTCTCGCCTCCGTACTCGGTCTCCTCATTTGGGAGAAAACCCTGGACCACAGGCCTCCATATCCCCCAGAATGGTTTCCTTTATTGCTTTCTCCCTCTTGTTCTTCGTGCTTACCTGTGCAATCGCCGCCACGTCCGCCGCACTGATCTTTTCCGGTCGATTTACATAGTCCTCCAGATCCACGTCGTCGCCTGCAGAACGGGGCCAGAAGAGGACAAGAGGAGGAGAAGTTATGGCGCTATCCCCGCTCTTCGAGACACCGGCTTTCAATGCAACCGTCGTTGCCACGCGGACAAAAGGAGAGGGAAAAGGAGAAAGGAAAGAGACAGGAAGCACCTACCCAAATTCATCTTCGCCGTGCACGCCTGGAAAACCATCCGCTTCTGACGCCTGTCGGGGTTGGGAAACTCAATCTTTCGGTCCAGACGACCGGGGCGAAGGAGGGCGGGGTCGAGGGTGTCCGCGCGGTTGGTGGCCATGATGACCTAGGGGAGGAGGGAGGAAAGGAGAGGGAGGGAAGGAAGTGGGAAGAGATAGGATCAAGAACCAAAATAAGAGGCATATAGACACATTTTGGCGCGGTGCGGCTTGTCGTAAAAGCGTTTGCAGACGCAGTAAGCGGCCAGGGGTGCTTCCTCGCGGGAAAGGAATGACAAGGACACGACCGATAAACACCGAGGAGAGAGCAAGAGTGACCCAAAGTAGGGGGCGGGGGTGCCAACAAATTGACGCTGTCCACCTACCTTGACATTCGTGCTCTGGTCGAAGCCGTCCATTTGGTTTAAGAGCTCCAGCAAGATACGCTGGACTTCGCGATCCTGAGAACCCACCAACGAGCCATGAGGAGAAAAAAGGAGTAGCGAGGACCAAGACTCAGAAAGGACGAATAAATAGAAAATTCAAAGCGTACCAGCGTTCAAAAACTTTCTCGCAGCCCCCCCCTGGCCTACCGCGCCGGTCTGGGCATCAAAGCGCTTGGTGGCGATGGCGTCGATCTCGTCGATGAAGACGATGGAGGGAGAGTTCTCACGCGCCAGTCGAAACACGTCCCGGACCATGCGAGGGCCTTCACCTAGGTACTTTTGCACGAACTCGGAGCTGGAAAGGCAGGAAGGGAGGGAGGAGGGGAGCGAGGCAGGAAGAACGGAGGTATGACGTCAGCTCCTTTTGATTTTTTTTACTCGAACGTTTCCCTGCGTTTCGGATGATAAATCCCTCGCTTCTCAGTCCCTCCTTGCTCTCCCCCTTCCACCCATCCCATCCCCACGTACCCCACCACCGAGATGAAGGAGGCCGTCGTCGCCTGCGCCACTGCCTTGGCCATCATCGTTTTCCCCGTACCTGGGGGGCCGTACATGAGAACACCGCGGGGAGGATCGATCCCGATCTGCTTGTACAGCTCAAAGTGTGTCAGGGGGAGCTCCACGGCCTCCTTGACTTCCTGAGAGAGAGGAAAGGAGAAGGTTGGGAAAAGGGAGAGAAGGGAGGGTCAGAGCACATGTCGTCAGGAGTTTTCCTCGACTGAATTTGCGGGCTTCTATGAAAGGGTTGACCCACAGCGCCCAGTGTGTACGGATAAGCCCTGGAAAATGCTGCGAACACAAACAACACTTTTTATGTTCGTTAAAATAGAGGGACGGATTGCACGCACCTGTTTTTGAATATCCATGCCGCCTATGTCATTGTAGGAAACATCCGGCTTCTCTTGCATGAGTTGAATGGTGCTGTCGCTCTCAGGAGGGAGGATGTCCACCACGGAGTGAGAATGCCGGTGTAGGGCCACCGAGACGTTGGGCTTGAGCTTCTCCCGGTCGAGCGTGGAGAGGATGCGGACGTAGTACGTGGAGCCCGCTGGACGTAGACGGGAAAGAAGAAAAATGAGCGACATGGTCTGTTCCCAGTGAGCGGCGTGTTTCCCTGTCACTTTCTGGCCGCATTCTCACCTGTAGAGCCAACGATGCCGTAATGAGCATCGATCATCTCATTGAACTGACCGATTACCAGGGGCACAGACTGAATCCGCTTCACCTCCTCCTTGGCCCTGTGGAAATGGAAGCGACGGAGGACGTGGAAGAGAATGTGTAAAAGGGGATACACGACATTTCTTCAATTCGTGGCTCTGTCTATGCACGGAAGGCAATGCCATATCGGCTTTTTACTCTCTCTTTGGCCCAGCTGAGTTGCAGGAACAAGGACGAGAAAGGAGACAGGAATGCATGCCCATAAAATCATCTCCAAACCCCTTCGCCGGACTTCCTTCCCTTTTGTCACGCATCTCAATCACCTATTCCCAACATCAATGCCATCGTGCGATACTTCGCCGTTGCCCATATTACAGCGGTCTCTCCGCAGCCAATCCTCCACTTGGTTGCACCTTTCTGGAAACAATCGCAACTCAAAAGCACGCGCTCACAACACATAAGGACTACGCACCGTATCAGCTCTCGCTTCAGATTCTTCATCTCATCCTTGATATACTCCTCTTGGATGTCTACGAACTCCAACTGCCGCTGCAATTGCTTCAGCCGAGTGTACAAATCTTCTTCCTGCTGTTCTTCCTCCTGCTGTAGTTTTAGCATGGTAAGTTAGAATCTAAATCTGTCGCACGCATGGTGGACCCATTATCCGTCCACGATGGAACGCCTCCGCCTCGCTTGCTTTTTAGACTGCTCACCTTCCCAGCCCCACTGTCCACATCCATGTCCATCAATCCTGGTGTCCTCGTCGCCACAGCGACAGAAGCCATGTGCTAATCTTCGCCTTGCGTTTGTCGATGCTGTGGATGGAGATGTGACGACTTTCATGAAACATGCAAGTGTGGTAGCGTGGGATGGGATGACTGACACGGAAGCATGGAGAAGTCTTGGGCGATGCGCCGCATTCCCTCCTAGTACGTCTTTTCCCAGCTGAGGCAAGACACCCGTCGCCTGAGAACGAAAGGTAGACACAGACCATGCTACATACAACGTACACAATGCCGACGCACCAAAACACGCGAGCGCTACTGCACCATCGACGGCGCACGCATGCCATGCTTGTGCACGAAAGCTGGGGGCAGGGCCAACCCGGCTGTCCGTTCCGATCTTCTCGCGGGGAGGCAAATCGCCACAACCCCGAACCTCCTCTCCTGCCGGCTGTACAACCTGCATTTGGACGTAGGTATAGCCCGACTAGGTGTATGCGGCGCTTTGGAGAGACCCACGGACCATTACCATATGGAAATGTGAGAGAGCCATGAATATTGTCCGGCCATTTGTATTTTTTCAGGAGGAAAAATCGGGAACGGATAAACGACGTGACTGCTATGGCAAGTAGTCCAAACCTTCTCCCCCCGGCCTTCCAATTTCATCCCTGATTCGGGTGACACCCTATTTTCACAATCATTCTTGGTTTGTGATGTATAAATATATATGTATTTGTATGATGAGCCCTTTGTAAAATAAGAAAGCTCATTAATCTTTACAATGGGCCAGACATAAATCGTGTGACGACCCATCAAATAAGGCAAACAAGCTATAATGTGCACCATACATCATCTTTATCAAGCAATTTGTACATTGGTGTCAAGCATGAAACACATGCCAAGCCACGCGATATTATTCAAGGCATCCGTCGTTTTCACAGACTTCCTCGTCACAATGACTGTATGATCCACACTCCCGCGCAACATTTGCACAGAATTGCACCCTTTCTTTCATCGCAACCCGATGCCTCGCCGTTACCCTAAAAAGATCATCCATCGATCGAAGAAGCAGGAAAACTTGGAACCTCTCGAGGAAGACTATGAAGTACCTCTTCAGGAGGCTTTTCCCATCAACGCTACCTTGCCGGCCGAAGTGGATGTGCACGCGCACTGCTTTCCTATGCCCCGGTCGGCCGCCTTCCCTGAAGTGACTCTCCTTAATCTCGTGTGGTTCCCAGATCAAGGTGAAAGTCTAGGATCGAATTAGATATCAAATTTGCGGCAAAAATGATAATGGGGATATAGAAATCAGAAAGTATAGAAGAAACCTTCGTACCCTTTACTTGCTGATATTTTCATTATGTAAACTCTTCACTTGAATTCCTGGTACACTAGGATATCCACGTCACTCTGGTATAACACGTGATGACCAAATCTTCACGGCTGCGGACCACCGCCGTGTAACCCTGGCTGCCGAAATGCATGGCGAGGACTTCGAGGCCATTGCGAGGGAGGTGGGGAGACCTCAATGGGCCATAGCGGCCTTTCACGAATGGCAGATGTACTTGTTCGGGGTCTGGTTCATCTACGGAATTGTGGAAGCTGGGCGACAACGAAGGTGGACGGAGGCGGAGATCAAAAGGGCAGTGGGAGAGAACGTCCAGATGCTTTACGATGGAGTATGGTACGTTCTCACGCTATATTTACTTCTTTAGGATTTCAATCTTTTCAAATGAAGAATGCAATACAAGTGCGGTGGTACAGCTGTGTTTGTGCTTGAAAGCTACTGATGATCAGTCTGAAGCGTCTTCTTTATTTCCTTTCTACTTGCCTTCCTTTCGGCTTCAGGGAGGAGAATTTCGCGGCTCCATTGATAAAGGCTCACCTCATCGAGCAGACAAGAAACAAAGAGCGAGGACGAGTTGCTGGACGGTTTGTTGTGGAGCACGCCGAGAATGTAGGAAGGAGAAAGGAAAACGAGGACCCCAAGAAGAAGGGAGAAGAAGGGGTGAAAGAATCAGTGCAGGGGGAAGGGGAAGGGGAGGAAGACAGCGAGAGCGACAGCGTTAGTGAAAATGAACAAGGTAGTGAGGGGGCTAGCGAGAAGGGAACTTGGTCAGACTCTGTGCATGCAGGAGGTGCAGTGCCGATAGAAGGAGAAGGTCATGGGAGGAAGGGGGAGGTGTGCCATCCGCAGGCCTCCTCAAGCTCAGCTTCCCGTACACTGTCAGGGACGTCAAGGATTCAGGGGCGTCTCTTCCACAGGAAGAAGCAGACAGGCGCTGAAGCGGACAACAGGGGAGAAAAGGGGAAGAATGGGGTGCAGGAGACGACGTTCGGCGCACGGGCGACACAAAAAGTGGTGGTGGCGACCATAGAAGGCGCGGATGAGCAAGTAGGGACATCAGACATGATCGGTGTGACATGGAGAAAGGGATCTTGGGAGGCTCAATCTGCATCTTACCGTAAGAATGTCTTTCACTTCCGGAGTGATCGTTTGCAAGAGGCCGCTATGAGCATCGATGGGTACAACCGTTGCGTTTACGGCGACAACGCCACGTGCAATTTCACCATCGACGG
>Ga0209925_1001535_pt1 | contig 11543 bp, 11 predicted proteins | sample SalPonR2_A_D1_MG_FD_185702 | JGI IMG/M metagenome (GOLD analysis project Ga0209925, IMG submission 185702) | Salt pond soil microbial communities from South San Francisco under conditions of wetland restoration - Salt Pond MetaG R2_A_D1_MG... ...
CAAGGTAAATATGATTTAACTGACATCGGCGCCATTGGCAATTTCTTCCGAAGGTGTCAACAGAGTCAACTTATCATTATCAGAAGCTGCCAGAAGCATTCCCTCACTTTTTACACCGAAAATTTTAGCCGGTTTTAAATTGGCAACAATCACAATTTTTTGACCAATTAATTCATCAATCTCATAGTGTTGGGCAATACCGGCTACCAATTGGCGGGAGCCTTCTCCATCATCAACCTGGAGCTTTAATAATTTATCAGCACCTTCCACAGGTTCGGCCTCTTTGATCTGGGCAACTTTTAGATTAACTTTAGAAAAATCATCTATATCGATCATATCGACTTTCTTCTTTTTAGATTTTGGTTTTGATTTTTTCTCATTTTTCTTTTCCACCTTTTGGGTATCAATTCTGGGAAAAAGAGCATCAAAATCACCCAATTTCTTACCAGCAGCCAGACCACCCCAGGCAAATTTATCCTGCTGCTGATTAACAGGTAAACTCTCCAGCAAAATATTGATTTTATCGGGCATAATGGGATGTAATAGTCGGGCTGAAATGCGCAAGGCTTCAGCAGCGCAGTACAAAACAGTCCCCGTCGCTTTTTTGTCCTTTTTGATCAATTTCCAGGGTTCCCGTACTTCCATATATTTATTAACTGAGCGGACAAATTCCATAACCTTATCTGTAGCCTTATTCAGATCCATTTTTTCGATGTAAGAATGGACAATGGCAGGCAATTTTTCAGCATTTTCCTTTAACTCTGCATCTTTTTCATGTAATTCCCCAGGTTCAGGAATAGCATCATAATATTTATTGATCAGCGCTGTTATACGGTTAGCCAGATTTCCAAAATCATTGGCCAGTTCTGCATTATAACGCTCAATAAACAATTTTTCGCTGAAATTGGCATCCTGTCCAAGCACCATATCCCTTACCAGATAATAGCGAACAGGGTCAACACCATAATGGTCCATTAGATCGAGAGGACTTACAATATTATTTAAAGATTTTGACATTTTGCTCTCATTCATCAGCCACCAGCCATGAGCAAAAATTGTTTCCGGCATTGGAACATCCATAGCCTTGAGCATAGTTGGCCAGTAAACGCAATGCGTAGTGACAATATCTTTTCCAATTAAATGAAAATCAGCCGGCCACCATTTTTCAAATTCATCATTATCCTGTTTGTAACCAATTCCAGTCACATAATTGAGCAAAGCATCGAACCAAACATAGGTCACATAATCGGAGTCAAAGGGCAGTTCAATTCCCCAGGCCAAACGTTCTTTTGGCCGGGAAATGCATAGATCATTGAGATCCTGTTTGAGAAATCCCAGCACTTCATTTTTTCGATGTTCAGGCTGAATAAAGTCAGGATGCTCATTAATGTATTCAATCAACCAATCCTGATACTTGCTCATTTTGAAAAAATAATTTTTTTCCTGAATAAATTCCGGTTTTTTATCATGCTGAGGACATTTTCCATTGCCCTCTTCCAGTTCCTTGTCAGTGAGAAATCTTTCACAGCCAACGCAATAATGACCGCCATATTCATCAGCATAAATCTCGTCTTTATCGTAAAGTTCTTGCAAGACTTGTTGGACAACCTTTTTATGATAATCATCAGTAGTTCGAATGAATTTATCATAATTTATTTTCAAGCGGTCCCAGGCTTCCTGGAAATGAACAACCATTTCATCGCAATGCTTCTGCGGCGAAATACCTCGTTCCTGTGCTGAAGTCTGCACTTTTTGACCGTGTTCATCCGTACCTGTTAAAAAGAATGTTTCACTGCCCTTTTCACGATGAAATCGAGCCATAATATCAGCCAGAATTGTTGTATAAGCATGACCGATATGGGGTTTATCATTGACATAATAGATTGGGGTCGTTATGTAAAATTTTTCTTGATCCATGATCCTTACTCTTTTTTATTAATTCTTATCCGGTCGGTGAAATTTTCTCAATTCTTCCAGAGTTATATCTTTAAGTTCGTCATTATCAAATCGCAAAGTAGCAATTTCCTGAAAAATATCTATTTTTTCTAGCGTACCACTTTTGCCATTAACTTTGATTCTGACACCATATTCCGGATATTGACTGAGAAAATTTTTGTATTTGTCATATTCGTAGCGGAAACAGCATTTTAATTTACCACAAACTCCCGAAATTTTGCTGGGATTCATTGGCAGATTCTGATCCTTAACCAGCTGGGTTTTAACTGGCTTGAATCCGTCTAAAAAGCGTTGGCAACACAGAGGTAAACCACAGGGGCCGATTGAATTATAACGCCGCATTTTTTCACGATGATTAATCTGCCGCATCTCAATGCGGGTTTTGTATTTTCGAGCCAAAATCTTTACCAATTCCCGAAAATCAACTCGTCCATCAGCAGTAAAATAAAATATCATTTTTTTGCGATCCAGACGAAATTCCACATCAACCATATTCATTTCCAGGCCAAGATTATCGGCTTGCTCAGCACAATATTCTTCGGCCAGACGTTCATCCTTGCGATTTTGACTGTTTTTAGCCAGATCCTTATCAGTGGCCCGTCTCAAAATTCGAGGTTCATTATTATTCATGCTGGTCAGCTCTTTGTCTTCGTTGACAATGGCTATGCCCAGATCCTCGCCTCGATCAGTCTCAACGATTAATTTGTCCCCGTTCTTAACGGGAAATTCCATAACATTGCGGTAGAACTCTATTCGCCTACCTTTAAATAAAATTTTAACTATTTGATCTTTTTCTTTATCACTCATTTATTTTGTCTTCCTTTTAAAAGCATATTTTCGAATTTTAAAGAAGGTCTCCAACAAGACCAGGTTAATATATACATTCCGCTCCAGCAAATCAATACAATTTTGCAGTGTTTTGTTGACCTTATTGGGCTGAAATCCTGCATAATTTTCCACAAAATTGCTGATTTCTTCAGCCTGATCAGCGTGTACGAGTTCCTCTTCACTATTTCCGGATTTCAGATAAGCAGCATCACGAAACCAAAATCCGATTGATCGAATTAATTGATGAAAATAGCGGGGATCATCTTTATATATTTTGGCAATTTCTTTTACATAATTGTAAACCGCTTTTTTATCCCAGCGGGCGATTGTACGTAAAATTTCAATGGTCTGAGTTTTAAGTTTTTCAATATCCTGATCAAGCAACCACATAGCGTCGGAATAACTACCACCAGCCAGATTGACAATTAGATTAGATTCATTTTGGGCTAATTTATCATCTTCCAGAGCTTCGAATATAACTTCATTCTTTAAAGGTGGAAAAAAGAGCTGTTGACAGCGTGATTTAATTGTGGGTAGCAATTCCGAATATTTTGAAGTTGTCAAAATAAATACCGATCTGCGGGGCGGTTCTTCCAGAATTTTCAAAAAAGCATTGGCAGCCGGATGAGTCATTAAATGGGCATCAAAGATAACGACGACTTTCCAGCCACTTGATTTTGAACTGAGAAAAATATTCTTTTTAATATAGCGAATAAAGGTGATAGGAATTGATTTGGCATCAGTGAGATCGATCTTGTAATAGGGATTTTGAGCCTTTTTTTGGATCTCTTCCTGGATTTCCTCCATCTGGTCGTTAGAAACCTGTGAGAATGGATCTTTGACCCCTTCTTTCTTCTTTGTGATCTTTAATGGATAGACCAATTGCAGGTTTTCATGTTCCAGATTATTCATTTGCTTACAGGAGGGACATTGTCCACAAGCTTCCAGGCCATCAGTTTCACAATTTAACATGGCTGCATATTCCAGAGCAACGGCTTCATTTCCGGAGCCCTCATTGCCATAGAATAGATAGGCGCTAGCCACCTTATTATTCTTGATGGTATTCTTTAAAGCTTGCAGATTCCTGTTTTGATCAAGAATTGTAAATAAACTCATTTATCTATGTGATTTCCTTTAATAATTTTCAGGCACTTTTTCCCAGCCAATGAACAGGATCCAGTTTGGAATCTTTATGCCAGATTTCGAAATGGAGAATATCGTCACGCAGCGAGCCCGATTGACCAACTTTAGCAATTGTCATATTGCGGGAGACATAATCACCTTTAAACACGCGAATATTGGTGACATGGGCATAAACTGTGTAATATTCAGCTCCATGATCAACAATTATAATGTTGCCAAAGCCGCGTATGTAACTGATTGCACTTACCATTCCATCATGAACAACTCGAACAGGTGCACCCTTTCCAGCTTTAATATCGATACCTGGATTTGATGTAATGGTGTTGAGTTCAGGATTTCTATGTTCACCGAAACTATTGATGATCTCACCATAGGCCGGCCAGTTCAATTTTCCTTTACTTTTTTGGAATAATTCTTTTCCGGTTATGCCTTCTCTTCTTCGCATTCTGGCCAGTTGTTCTTGCCTTTCTTTGCGTTCCTCTTTCTGACTGGCCAACAATTCTTCGAGTTGTTTTACTGCCTTTTCCTTCTCTTTAATGCTGGCCAATAGGGATTTTTTATCCTGACGAGCATGAGCCAGTTTCCTTTCATGAGTCCTTTTTTGCTTCTCAATTGTGTCCTGAAACTCTTCCATTTCCGCCAGAAGCCTATCCCGTTCATTCATCTCACGAATTTTTTTCCGCTTCTGAACCACCAATCTATTCATATTTTGCTTTATCTCTTTGGATAACTCCTGCTCAGAATTGTGAAATGTGCGTAAATATTTGTAACGATAAATTGCTTGATTCAGAGATTGTGAAGTGAGCATTAATTCCAGAGTTTCGTATTCTCCTTTTTTGTAAAGATAGACAAGCACCTCAGCATATTGCTTTTTAAGATAATTTAAACGTTTCTCCAAATTATTAATATTACGTGTGGTGCGATTTATCTGAAGTTCAGTTTGCTTCAGCTCAATCTTGAGTTGTCGAATCTTTTTTTGGTTAAGATTTATCTTTTCTTCCAGGCTCTGAACTTCAGAATACAGGGTTTTCTCTTCGGAGCGAACTTTCTGAAGTTGATTTTTATAATTACTGATCTCAGCCTTGATCTTTTCCAGTCTCTCAGTATTATTCTGAATCTTTTGATCCAGATCCTGAGCCAGTTGAAAAGTTCCGGCTAAAACAAAAATTAATACTATGTATAAAACCTTCTTCATATCGAGCCAAAGTAATAATACTTAATATTAAAAACAAGTTTAAATTGGGTATAAGTTACTTTTGCAACCGAACATCTTATATAAGTTTAGTCATTAATCATTTTGCAAATACCAAAGCTTGCCAACCATTATCCCAAAATATTTTTTGATAATTGGGCAACAGCTGGGGCTATTTCTTCAAATTGGTGTCCAGATTAAACACCTTTTACCATTATCAAAAAATCAAAAACTATAGGAAATACCGACCCCAATGACTTCCTTAAGTTGCAAAGCAGGGCCATTCTTTTCGCCAGTTTCCTCATCTATAATTGTTATATCATCGTCATAAATCATGTGAGTAGTAATGTTAGTTGATATGTATTGATTGACTTTCATAGTTAGCAAAATTTTCCAATCTATATCAATATTCTGTGGATTATCAATATAGTTAGAAAATAGCGATAAATTTGAGTTTATGATCACATTTTTCAAAATCTCTTTACGAAGATTGGTTTTGAGGTAACCGCCAATTTCCATACGGAATTTTGAGCCCTTTTCAACACCAAATTCCCCTTGTTCAGAGAGTTCATCATCGATAACAAAGGTCATTTTGGTGGTCAACGGTGAAAGAAAAATACTATAAGTATCATTCTGCTGGTAATCCATACCGATCGCACCTGTCAGATAGGCCGGTGCAAAGGGTGCCGATATTTTCGACGTATCATTTTCATAATCGAAACCCTTTGCCATTTGAGTCACAAAATTCATCATCCCCGAATAGTACCAGTTTTCATGGGCTCTATAGCCATATTTGGAGTTTAATTCAAGTCGATCATCGGTTTTTATAAAATCCGCATCTTTGCCCTGCTTGAGAAGGCCATAACCTATGTCAGCAGTATTATTCCAGATTGATTTTTCCTTGCGATAATTCAAAAACAGGTTGACAATTCCATTAATGGCCAGAGAATTGTTTCCACCGGAAGCCCAATTATTCAAACTGGTCTGAGATAAATTAGTGGTTATTACCCCTCCTCTGTTTAATCCCATGGGAATGTCTTTTTTCTTTTGCTTTAATTTGTCTTCCAGTTCAGTAGTTTGAGTAAAAATTATAACAGGAATTAAAAGAAAAATAAGTGTTATTTTTTTTAACATTTACAATCCTTTTGTTTTAATGAAAAATAACGATTTAAAATTTAAGGTTGACTTACTTCTTTTAAAAATATTTCGGCCAGTCCTGAACCTGTCAAGCTCACAATTGTAACTACAATTCCAGCAATTAAAACACCTACTACATTGGCAACCCAGAATTTTTTGGGATCGAGGCCAATTAGAAAAGCAGCCAGAGCACCAGTATAAACTCCTGAGCCAGGTAAAGGAATACCAATAAAGACGGCAACAGCCCATTCACCATACTTTTCAACTCCTTCATGTATTTTATTCCTGGTACGCTCTACATACTTCTGCCACAGTGAGTTAACAAATTTTATCTTAGTTATCACTTGGATTATAATTTTCATCAAATAGAAAACTACAAAACCCAAAATTATATTACTAATAATTGCCGTGATGAATACCGATAGCCAGGGCAAGTCGGTATAGAAGATACCAAAAGGTATCGATGCTCTTAGCTCCAGGGCGGGAACCAGAGTAAAGAAGATGATCTGCAGAAAACTTTCCATAGTTTTAAATACTCCTATTTATATTTTCATTAATTCCAAAAATAACTCTCAAAGTAAAGTTTTATAAAACGGAATGTATCTCCAATATTTTCAATATTAGATGAGCTGTGGTTATAGATTGTTTCTATTGGAATTTCCGATAGGCAAAAGTCCTGAGCTAAAGCCTTCAAAAGAAATTCGCTTTCAAACTGGAAACCAGTATATTTAAATTTATCCAAATTAAGATTTTCTAGAGCAAGCAGTCGATATCCACACTGACTATCATGAACACGAACACCAGTTTTCAATGAGATCAGAAAGGATGTTATAGTATTTGAAAGGATTCTATGAAAGGGCATGCTTTCGTATATATCCCTGACTCCCAGAACTATATCACTGTTTGTTTCAATCATTTTATTAACGAAATCTGCAATTTGATCGGGATCATGCTGAAGGTCAGCATCCAGGCAAATACTGTAATTTTTATCTAAGTTTTGAGCGGCCTTTAACCCGGTTATCAAGGCTCTTCCCTTGCCCTGGTTGGTTTTGTGTCTAATGATCGTGATATTGGATTTGTTTTCAAGATAGGATTCTACTCTTATTCGGGAACCATCATCAATAATCAGGATTTCCAAATTGGGATACCTATTCTTGATTCTAGTTACCAATTCAGGTAAACTATTCTCAGCATTATAGGCTGGAATAACAGCACAATATTGTGACCAATCAAAATTTTGGGGAATATTTTTATGCATTATCTATATTAGCCGAATTTTGAAAATATTTAATTAAAAAATAGGAAGAACAGCTTCCTAAAAAGTAATATAAAAAGTCTGAAGCAATGAAGGTATTACCAAACAGGCTCTTGCCAATAAAGCCCCTTCGAAGTTCGACTATAATGGGAAAATTCCACAGCTGTGAAATTTCTATAATTGAAGAAATAATAAAGACTAAACCGCAAATTTTGAGAGGATTACTTACAGGTCTGAGTGAAAAAAGGATAAGAGTCCAGAAAATTACATATAAAATGTCGCTCAAAGAATTATTTACCCAGGATTTAGCATAGCCATCATAAAATTTTGTAGAAATGCCAATTGGTATTAATAAAAGAATTGTCAGGATAACTCTTTTATCCGGTTCCCAGTTTTTGCTCATCTAAAATTTCCCTTCAGGTAAATCGAGTTCAATTTCCGTTTTTATGTCGATGAATTTACTTGAATAGGATAAATTTTAAAAGGAAAAATATGGAGTATCCCCTTCCATCAAATCCTCCCTCACCTTCATTCCTACCTAAAATAACAAAAGGCCCTGCATATTTAACAGGGCCTTTGAAGAGCGAGAGACGAGACTCGAACTCGCGACAGCTACGTTGGCAACGTAGGGCTCTACCAGCTGAGCTACTCTCGCTTACTTGCATTCTTAACTCAAAAAGCGACCTAAATTTATTTTTTGTGATAAACAGATGCAAGCATTTTTTGCAATAAATTTCAATCTAAAAAGATGATAATAAATAGCGAAAAATATTGCCAGCTATAAAGAAATTTTATCTCTAATCTATTCAGTATTTTACCACAAATAAGGAATTAATTTCCAGGTTTCATTTCTATATTGATCGTATTTTTCTCCAAACCATTCTGAAAGGAATTTTTCTTCTATTTTGATGCGATAGATCAGGGCAGGTAATCCGCAAATAAAAGCGAGACCGACTCCTCCCCAGCTTGCCATAATGAGGGGAATGCCCAGGAATAGCCCTAACAATCCCAGATAAGCAGGATGGCGAACTTTACCATATAAACCTGCTGTGACCAGTTCATGATCTTGGGAAGTTTTTACATGGACACTATACTGTTTACCCAAAGTTCTTCTGGACAGAAACCGAATTGTAATGCCCAGCACTATTAGCATAAATCCCAGCAGTCTCAGACCAATTAAATTGCCCTGCAAGCTGGTCAAACTCCAATTCCAGACATCTAAAAAGGTATAAGCCATTGTTCCATAACAGGATAAGTTAATTAACCAATAGGACCCTAGTGAATGCTTATTACCACCATTTTGCTGCTGATCTGAAAAATAAAAACTCCTTTCAGTAATAGCCCAGATGACAAAGCCAGTTATGCCAATAAATTCCGAAATTTCTATAATTTCCAAACTTACCTCATCGCTATAACGATTCTCAAAGACCCTCTACATTAGAAAAATAATATGAACAAAATATCCGTTATATTCTCTATTATTTCTCAAATTTCTTGAGTATATCTTTAGCCATATCTTTGTGAACCATGAAAGTTAGCATTTTTAATTTAACAAAATCACCGCGAAACATATAATAGCCATGATATTGTCCAGCCCGTGAACTGCGTCCAGAATCTTTGATCAAAAACCAGTCATTTTCAATTTTTCCATCTCCATTTGATTTATATCCAACAATATGGATACCATGATCATCAGTTGTTGTACGGTTATATATTCTGTATTCACGGGAGTTCTGATCGATCATATTGGTAGGAATATCAAATGTGGGAATAAAAGTAACATCTTCTTCACCAATTTTACCAGGCTCACTTACATCTCCCCCAATTACAACAGAATATCCATTTTTAATCGATTTTTTTACAATAGAATACCATTCATCAAGAGGTATATTGTAGTAAGTAGAATCATTCCACCAGTTGTCAGGGACTTCAAACTCTGCCTGCTCATAAAAGGATGCAGATTTTGTGGACATAAAACCAGCATAATCTGACATGCTAATATTCATGTGATCATTGTAAAAAGATTTAGGCGTATATTGTTTACCTTTGTAGGTGAATTTTTCTGGCGGCCGACCAATATAGTGATCCAGAATCGCACGAACAGTTGTAATAATCACCTCCTGGTTCCAGAAGTTTTCATTTTTACAATATTGTAAATAATTGTTAAGGTCGCGGAACAATTGGTTATGAACGTGTTTATCATACTTTTTCAACCCATCATAAACTACTTTAGGTACTGCACCATAACTTTCCATTCTATAGAATACAGCGTTTGATTCTGAACCCTGTCCAAACTCTGAATTACCTCTCATTTTTATGAAACGTTTTATCTTTTCCACATATTCCCAATAAACAGTATATAATTCAGACAGTTTGACTTCTTTATCAAAGCGTCGTTTGAGTTCAGATTCTATGAAGGAGGTCGTGCAGAAACACCAACACATGCCGGAATAATGCTGAGGAACTGGAGGATTATGCCAGACCTTAGAAAAGGCTTTAGGTCCTTCCGGTTTATCCACTCTTTCTAGATTAGATATGAGCTCTTTGCTTTCCTTTTGCTTAACTTTCTGTTTTTCCCTGTAACGATTCTGGATTGATTCTGTAATTGAATCCTTTTTGGCATTTTCTTCCTGAACCATTTCACGGATGGCTTTTAGCAGTGAATCGGGGGTATCTTGCCTATAAATTGCTTGATTTTGAGCAAATACAGATCCAACCAGCATAATTAATACAAAAATTGCTACAAAAATCATCTTTTTTTGCATAAAACCCTCTCATTTTGGATTGTACTTTTACTATACTATTAATTTACTGTATATTGTCATTCTTTTTAACCTCTATTTCGTACAAACAGGGACCATTTTTATCTACTACCCGTTCCAATTTTCTACAATAAATACCTACAAAAGTGCGGCAACTATTGGATCCATCACTTAATTTGTTTGGAAATTTTGCATGTTTACATGAGAGATCACAGAACTTCATTAGTTAATACCACTTATTTATACTTAATACCTAACCAAACTTTTATATGTCTTAATCTACAAAATTTATTCCCCCAATACAAGTATAATGCATTTTAGTGATTTAACAATTATTCACCTTTCATATACGTATAGACAACGCTAAACTGTACTATAAATTGACCTTAATATACTGTTATGGACATTATATAAACCTTAAAGTATATCGAAAAACCTAATATATACTTATTGACTTTAAGTATATCCTAGTTTATATTTAGTTGATTAGTGTAAATTGGAGTAAATTAACCGTATTTAAGAGGTTCTTATGGCTTTTCCATCATCAGAAGTAAAGAAGTTGATCGAAGATATTAAGAAGGATACTCTTTTAAGCCCTCAGAAGATTGCCGATAGAATTGGGGTAACTAAGTCCGCAATTTACAATATATTAAACGAACGTTATGAAACCGTGCGTTCCCATTTGGTTGAGAGTTTATGCGTTGAATTTGATTATAGCTACAAAGTCAAGGATGGACTGCCCCACTTTTACAAATCCAACCAGGAAGAAGAAACTGATGAACTTGAACGTGATATTGATGAGTATCACGATTTTGACCAAATTTTGGATGAATACAATATCACCAGTCCTGATCAGCTGGAAAAATTGATAAAAACAGTTATGCGAGTTTTCGATCTTGACGAATTAAATTCTGAAAAAATTGAAAATTTATACACCTTCTCATCGGGATTTTTGGCAGCAAAATGGTATAAGGAAAACATGTAGTATTACTTTTAGGATAAAATGGCTTAGAATCGGAATTTACCTCAATAATAGCTATTTTTCATTTTTTTTAAATTTCTTTTGTTAAATGCTGTATTTTGCTTTTTGGGAGTAAATTGACTGTGTTAATTTGTATTAATACGAAAGACAAACTGCCCATTCATTTGATCAAAACTTCCTGTTCTAAAACTTTTTTATATTTATGAAATAAATCAATCAATTCCCCCAGATCATGATTGTCAACTGAACTTGGATTAGTGCGCCGCTCATACTGCTTATTATATAAAT
>Ga0209925_1001536_pt1 | contig 11533 bp, 10 predicted proteins | sample SalPonR2_A_D1_MG_FD_185702 | JGI IMG/M metagenome (GOLD analysis project Ga0209925, IMG submission 185702) | Salt pond soil microbial communities from South San Francisco under conditions of wetland restoration - Salt Pond MetaG R2_A_D1_MG... ...
TTTTATTAATAAATATATTAAAAGATCAAAAATTATTAAACTTTTTAAAACACCAAAAAAAACACCCATTGTTTTGTCAATCAAATTTACATTCCTGCTATAGCTTACCATATCTCTTATCTTGGAAAATATTAATAGAAGAACTATAAATGCTATCACAAAAAGAATTGCATAAGATAATACTAACCTTATAGATTTGTTACCTATTCCTTTGAGAATTGAATTAGAAATTAAATAATAATAATTTTTTGTAATCCAATAGGCTATTATGATACTAAAAATTTGAAAAATTTCCATGAAAAAACCTTTTCTCATGGAATAAACTATAATAAGTAATACTATAATCAATAAAAAAATATCAATATACATATATTAACTCCTAACTAAAAGCCGAATATTAATTACTATTTATAAAATAATTTTAACATTTAACAATGAATTATCAAGAATTAATGACTAATCTTTTGTAACACTATTAAAATCTTTCTGTTTTTTATTTTTATACATTTTTTTATCAATCTCATTAAAATACTCATCAATATCATCGTATAAATCGCTGTCATATCTTAAAATCCCGTAACTGAAAGAAATATTATAATCTTTATTATTATTTTCATTTTCAATTTTTAGATTTTCTTTAATTCTATAGATTATTTTAAAAATATCTTTTGATTTTTCATCATTAATAAAAAACAAAAATTCATCTCCTCCAACTCTCCCAGCATAATCATTTTCTCTTAAAGAATTTTTAATAATTTTACCTATTATCCTAATTACATAATCCCCTTCAATGTGCCCGTAATTATCGTTTATTTTTTTTAAATTATCTATATCCACCAAACAAGAAAAAAAAGAATTTTTGTTTCTTTTTACATTTTTATGAATATTTTTTAAAGCATTGAAGATTCCTCTTCTATTTAGTAAATTACTCAAATCATCCTTGACCACCTGCTTTTTTAATTTTTTCTCAGTTTTTGCTCTTTTTTTTATTTGTTTATTTAAAAGGCTATTCAATTTTTTTAATTTTTCATTTTTGAAATGCAATTCATTCTTCTGTTTTATATTTTTTTTAAATAAATTAAAATTTCGCTTATTTAAATTCATTTTATAAACAGAAGCCAATATAAAAAAAGGAATTGTAACCATGGGATTTATAAGAGATATGGTTGATTTGATAGGTATTTCAAATAATATAATATCAGCAACAAAAACAACAAAAGGAATCGTTAAAATATAAGGATAATATTTATTATCACCAGAAAATACAAATAAAATAAAATTTACAGCAAACAAACCATCTATCCCACTATTTAAATAATAACTTTGCCCTCTATAATCAATCAAAATAATTGTAATTATTGCTGATATCATTAAATAATAGCCAATAAGAATTAATGAATGAAAGAAAAGAACATTTTTATATTTTTTAGAATATCTTGTATATGAAAATATTATAAATAATATAGAATAACCTATTGGAATAAATCTTAGAGTATACAATTCTTCAGCATTTATCAAAAACAGATCCTGATAAATAAAATAACATAAAAATGGGAGAGTAATAAATGCAAGCAATCTACCCAGATTTAATAACTTAGTCCGATTTTTTTCAATGAAACTTCCATAATTGTAATTTTCAAAAAAAAACACTATAACTCCTTTTTGTATTTTCAATATTAAATATAACATACGGATATAATATTTCAATAAAATTATTTATTTCTTTACACGAATTTATTGTTGACAATTAATAAAATTAATTATACTATTATTTTATAAGTGATTAATTCATAATTTTAAGAATGGTAGGGGTTATTATGAAGAAAATAATTATTTGTCTTATTTTAATTATTAATTTTACAATTTTTTTAAACGGTAATGATTTTTTAGCAATTACCAGAAATAGCAAAAAAGATATTGTTTTATACTCCGATGGAACATGGGAATATTTGAAAAAAGTATTAAATATTACTGATGAATGGAAATTAATTGATAAAGGTTCTATAAAAATCAGCGAACTTGAAATAAAACAGGAAGATTTACTTCTTTACATCTCATATAATAATTCAACTAATGAAATCTATAATAATCTGGCAGTTAAAGTAGCTCTTTTAGATAAAAATAATAAAATAATTACAGAAAAGGAGAAGTTATTTAGGGGAAATATAAGTCCTGGATCAACGAAATTTATAAGATTAATTTTAAAATGTAATAAAAAAGCACCTGCTGATTTAAAATTACAACTCTATCAAAAAGAAAAATAGATAATTCAATTACAAATTTTAAAACTTGTAACTCAACCCCAGCCCCACTACATTCATGTATATTTCATCCAGATCACTATTTTCATCAAGTTCTATCTCTGTTATGGTTTGATTAAATTCAATTAACATTGATATTTTTTTTTCAGGCATTATTTCAATACCACCTATCAAATGTCCATACGAATTCTCCCCATCATTTATTTTTTCTCCAAGAAGTATGTGCTGGCGATATCCCCCATAAATTATTAAATTTTTCCCAATATCAATACCTGATAATACACCTACGCTAATTTCAGGGACTACCCACCATAGATAACCTGCAGATCCAATTAATGTTAAGTAAAATGAAGAATCTTTTCCTAAAAAATTGTGTTTAAAAAAAAGATCTCCTCCTAATGAACCTACTCCAAATCCTAATTCATTTTGATTTTTTAAACCATGGCGAAATGTAAAATGAACAGCACCAGTACCATTTGATTTATCATTATCTTCTGATTCATCCTGTTCTACAGGGTCACCAATATATAAACCATATACACCTATACCATTTTGACCTGGGTCAAGACATCTCGGTGAATTCATGTTTACAGTTGTACAGGAAACCAGTATCAATGCTGTAATAATGATTGCTATTATTTTTTTCATATTTCCCCCTTTAATTAAATATAATTAATTACAGTAATATATAATAATATTAAATTTAATAAAAATTATCAAGTTAATATTTGATTATTAAAAATATATATTTAGTTAAAGAATATTAATATAATGGCTAATATATAAGAAATGAATATTAGAACCGTTTCAATATGATATTTTTTACTTAAAAATTTTGATTTTTTGTTTTTTACCATACCTATTAACATTAAACTCAATAAAATTAAAGAAAATATAACAGGTATAAACTGTGTTCCTTTTAAATTTTTGTAAATTGATTCATCTGAATGCAGAATATCTATAATAAAAAGAATTGAAATATTAAACATATTAGATCCCAGTAGATTTCCTGCAATCATGTTGTAAGCTTTAAGTTTTACAGCCGAAATTGAGGTTATAAGTTCCGGTAAAGAAGTCATTACAGCTAAAAATAAACCTCCAACAAAAGTTCTTCCAAGTCCTGTTTTTATTGCTATTTGGTCAGCAAAGATTGTTCCATAAGTACCGGATATGATTATGACTATACCAAGAATAATAAAAATAATTATCGCTTTGCTCAATTTCTCTTTTTCATAAAGAGAAGTTGCTTCTTCGTCGTCTTTTGAACTTTTGAATCCCATATACATTGCTGCTAAATAAATTAAAAATATCATTATAGAATTAAAACTAATCCATTTAATATTAAAACTATATCCTTCAAGGCCTAAAAAAACCATAAAAGATGAAAGATAAATAAAACTGATAGTATTTATATTTTTTTTTGAAACAAGATACAAAAAAGGTTTCCTGATAATAAATAATTCAAGAATTGCTACAATTAAAATATTAAACAAATTACTTCCAAACACATTACTAAAAGCTAATTCAGGTGCATCTCTTATTATAACAGCGGATGAGGTGGTTATTAATTCAGGCAATGAAGTTATTGCTGCAACTCCTATCAATCCTATAAAACTTCTTCCCAATCCGGATTTCTCTGCTATTACATCACCATAATAAGCTAAATACCATCCAGCTCCTATAATCAACAAAGAACAAATTATAAAACCTATATACATATCAACCTACCTGGTTTTCTTAATGAAATATTTTCCGTTATAATTTTTCAATTTTTCCTTAGCAGCCTTCTTACCAATTTTTAGCAGTTTATCTATTCTTGATAATCCATCATAATCGATTTCTTCTATTACAGGTGTTATTACAACATCTCCTCTATCTATATAATTTGAAAATCTTCCGGCGGGAGACATTATTTTCATTGTATGTAATACAATCTTAATCATATTATCAGGTTTTTTGGATAATTTGTAATATTTATTCAATCTCACTCCCAGAACAGAATCTGCTCCCATATTTCTTGCAAGTGGGGCTGGAACATTCTCTATAAATCCTCCATCTATAAAAAATTCATTATTAATTTTAACAGGTTTAAAAACCACCGGTATTGCACAGCTTGCACATATGGCTTTTGATAAATTTCCTTCTGTAAAATATTTAGGTTTTTCACTTTGAAGAGAAGTTGCTACACAACCAAATTTCTTCGACAATCCCTCAAAACTATTATGAGGAATATACTCTTTAATCATATCTTCAAGACCTTTTATTGAAAGAAGTCCTTTATGAGGAAGAGTTAACTTTGCAATTTTTTTCCAGGAAAATTCTTTCGCAATTTTATAGATATCTTCAGAGGAATATCCTTCTGCCCACAAAGCACCAATAATGGAACCAACACTGGATCCTGCTAAAATATCAATTTTAATATTATATTTTTCTAAAATTTTCAATACCCCGATATGTGCCAGTCCATGTGCAGCTCCTGAGGAAAGCGCAAGAGCAAATTTACCTTTTAATTTATATGGAAAATTTAAAAACATTTACCTCTCCACCTTAAATAATGATTGTATAAAAATTTCAGGATCAAATTTTTTTAAATGATTTTCTTTTTCTCCTAAACCTATATGAGTAACGGGGATATCAAATTTCTTTTCAATAGAAAAAATAATCCCACCCTTGGCACTTCCATCCATCTTTGTTACAATTATACTTGAAATATTGACCTTTTCTTTAAATTTCTCTACCTGTTTTAAAGCATTTTGTCCAGTTGTTGCATCAATTATTAATATATTTTCATCAGCGAATCTTCCCAATTTCTTTTTTATAGTATGATTTATTTTATCGAGTTCATTCATCAAATTTTTTCTAGTATGAAGTCTTCCTGCAGTATCAATTAAAACATAATCATATTTTTTTGAAATGGCTGATTCAATGCTATCATAAACAAGTGCAGCAGCATCTGCACCTCTTTTTTGTTGAACTACTTTTAGTCCAAGTTTATCTGCCCATTCTTTCATCTGTTCTCCACCTGCAGCCCTGTATGTATCTCCTGCAACAAGCATTACTTTATGTCCTTCATCCTTTAATTTTTTACCTATTTTTGAAATAGTTGTAGTTTTGCCAACACCATTCACACCAACAAAAAAATAAACAGCAGGAGGATTATTTGCTTTTTGCAAATTACGATTTTTGCCTTTAAGAATATTATATAAACTATCTTTAAAAAGAACCTCTAAATTATATTCCCCGGAACCAGATTTTTCTCTTACATCATCAATAATTGATTCAACAACCTCAAAACTTATATCAGCTCTAATTAAATGTTCCTCTATTTTTTCAATTAAATTCTCATCAATATTTTTATTATTAGTTATTACATCAATAAATTTTCCAAAAAACCCTTTTCGGGTTTTATTAAGCCCCTTACTATATTCTTCAAAAATATTACTCACTATATGGTCCTCTCTAATTCTTTTAAAGAAACCGATACGAGTTTACTCACACCGGGTTCATCCATTGTTACACCATAAAGTGAATCCGCAGATTCTATTGTATATTTATTATGGGTTATTATTATAAATTGAGTAGTATCTGTATAATCTGATAAAAGATTAATAAATCTGGAAACATTTGTATCATCTAATGGAGCGTCAATTTCATCTAACACGCAAAAGGGAGCTGGTTTTACTTTAAATATTGAGAAGAGTAGTGCTATTGCTGAAAGTGCTTTTTCTCCTCCAGATAATAAATTAATATTCTGTAACCTTTTACCAGGAGGTTTAACATTTACATCAATTCCAGCATTTAAAACATCCTCATCCTCTTCCATGATAAGTGCGATGTCTGCCTTTCCTCCATTAAATAATTTAGGAAATAAGTTTTTAAAATTTTTCTTAATTTTATAAAATGTTTCTATAAATTTCTCCTCGCTTATAGTTTCTATCTTATCAAGAGCCTTTTCAAGTTTTTCCTTAGATTCATCTAAATCTTCTTTTTGAGAAAGTAAAAATTCATATCTTTCTTTTAGCTCATTATATTCATTGATAGCATCCATATTGATGTTCCCAAGGGATTTAATAGAATTTTTCAATTCATCAACTTTTTCTTTAAATTTTGATTTTTCAAATTTTTCAGGCATATCATACGGAATACTTTTCTTAATTGATAAACCATATTTGTTTAATATCTCATCAAATAAAACATTTATTTCATCTTTTTTTTCTGTAAATTTTATTTCTTTATTTCTTAGATTATTTTGCAATTTATTATGCTTTTCATTAATTTCATCTATTTCTTTATCTACTTTATCTACTTTATTTTTCAATCCTTTAATTTTTTCTTCCTTTTTTATCTTTTCATCTTCTAATATATCTATCTTTTTAATTAATGAATTTATCTCTTTTTTTATCTCATCTATTTTATTTTGTGATTTTTTTACTGTACTGCTATTCTCATTAATTTTTTTTATATTTGTTTTAATATTATTCTTATTTTTTTCAATGTTATTATTTAAATGTTCGATATCCTTTTTTAAAGAATTTATTTTATTTCTTTTTTCTGACATTATATCTTTTTGTTTATTATAATACTTATTTTGATCACTTAATTCATTTTTTATTTCATCAATCTTAGATTGTATTTCATCTTTTTTTAATTCATAGTCACCCTGTTCTGAAACTAAATCGTCTAAATTATTTATTTTCTCTTCTAGATTTTTCCTGTATTCGGTTATATCTTTTTTGATTATTTTTATTTCACTTTTATTTATTTCAATTTCTTCTAAGTTGTCTTTCAAATCATTTTTTTTATATTTTTTTCTTGAAATTAATTCATCAAGTTTTTTCTCATTTTGATAAATTATATTTTTATCTTCTTTTATGCTTTTTTCAATTATCATTTTATCTTTTTCAAATTTATCAATTTCACTTTTTAGTGTAGATAATTTTTCATTTAATTTATCAAGTTTCTTTTCAAAATTTTTCTTTAAAGATTTTCTTTCAATAACTCCTAATCCCTGATTTTGAAGATCTGAATAAATAACTATACCTGATGGATAATATATGGTTCCATCCTTTAAAACAACGGTATAACCTTTACCTAAAGCTTTTTCATCTTGTTTTTTTCTTAAAATTACATCTCCAAGTAAATACTTTAGAAGTTTATCAACTGATTTATTTTTAATATCACAAAGCTTGTAAATAGAATCTTGATGAACTTTAGTTTGACTGAAAACTTTATTATCAAAATAAATTATTTTCTCTCCATTTGATCTTTTTGAAATATGTTTTTTTATTTTCTCAAAATCAGATTTTTCAGATATTAATATCTGAATAAAGTCAGATAAAATATTTTCTAAAATTTTTTCGTACCCATCTTTAACCTCAACAAAATCGGCAAGAATACCTTTAATAGAAAAGGATTTTTTATTTTTTATAATCTCTTTTGATCCCCTATTTAATCCTTCCATCTTTCTTTCAAACATTTCAATACTTTCAAGTTTTGCAGATATTTCTTTTTTAAGGTCCCTTTTCTCTTCATAAATATTGCTTTTATTTTCAATTTTTTTATTTAAATCATCTAACTTAATTTTGTTATTTTTCAACTCATTTTTTTTATCTCTTTCAATATTTCTGTAATTTTCTATATTTTTTTTAATATTTTCAAGCCCTTTTTCAATTTTTTGACATTCTTCTTTCAATTTTATATTTTTATCCTTGAGTTTTGCTTTTCTATTTCGATCATTTTTAATTTCAGATTTAATATTATTTATAGCAGTATTTAATTTAGATTTTTTTTTCATATATTCTAACAAAGAATTAACTTTACTCTGATAATCGCGGTCAAGATTTTTTAATCTAATATTTTTTTCATCGATTTCCTGTTCTATTTCTAATATTCTATCTTCAAGACCCTCTCTTTCCATTTTCTGTTTTTTTAATTTATTGCTTTTATTCTCTACAGTTTCATTTAAATTAATATTTTGCTTTTTTAATTGTTCTTTCTCATCTTTAAGATTTTGATTTTCTTTCTTGAGATAATTAATTCTATCTTCAAGCCTCTCAATACTGGACTTATTTTCTCCCATTTCCAGTTTTTTATCGTAAATCTTACTTTCTATATTTTTTAATTCTTCTTCTTTGTCTATCAAATCAAGTTTTAAATTTTCATATTTAGACTTCAATTTACTTTTTTTTGATACATAATCAGTAATTTTGTCTTTAATTTCATTTACTTTTTTCTCTAAAATTTCTATTTCATCATTTAAATTATTATATTTCACTTTCTTATATATTAACTCATAGTATTTTAACTCTTTTTCTTTTTCCTTATATTTTTTTACCTTTTCTACCTGCCGCTCCAGTGAATTTATCTGTCTTTCTACTTCAAATATGATGTCTTTTAATCTATCAACATTTTCTTTGGTATCATCAAGTTTTTTTAGGGTTTCTTTTTTTCTCATTCTATATTTCATAACACCGGCAGCTTCTTCAAATATTTTTCTTCTTTCAGTTGGTTCTTTTGACAGTATTTCTGAAATCATTCCCTGCTCAATAAAAGAATATGCACTAATTCCAATACCAGTATCAGTAATAAGAGATCTTACATCTTTTAAACGACACAGCTGGTTATTTATATAATATTCCGATTGGCCATCTGTAAAAACTCTTCTTTTTATTTCAACTTCATTATAATCTGATGGCAGAAGTCCCTGTTCATTATCAAGTACAACAGCAACTTCAGCACGATTAAGAGGTTTTCTTTTATTGGTACCATTAAAAATAAAGTCATCCATCCTGCTTCCTCTTAATTTTTTTGCACTCTGTTCACCAAAGACCCATCTTATAGCTTCTCCAATATTACTTTTTCCACATCCATTAGGTCCAACTACACAGGTCATACCATCTGCAAATTTTAATTTTGTTTTTTCAGCAAAAGATTTAAAACCAACTAATTCCAGAGTTTTTATGAACATATCATCCCCATTTATTATTCTTAATATGTGTTTCAATTTCAGCTTTTATTTCCTGAATATGTTCTATACTTTGCTTATATATTGAAGAAAAAATCTTTTTACACCCTTCATCTAAATTATCTTCTAATCCTTCTTCTGCAATATCAAGCAACTTATTCAAAGTATCAATCATTTCAATTAATAGTTCATTTGTTAAAAGCGATTCTTCAACTTTACTTGATTCCTCTTCTGATAATAATTGAAATGTTTCTTTTTTTGAAAAACACTTAGGACATTTTTCTGGTAAATTTTCAAGCCAGTGTACATACCCACAATTTTTACATTTATACATAATAAATCACTCCTACTTTATATATTTCTATCAAAATATTCTCCAGTTTTTATTGCTATACTCCTGCCTAAATATAGGAAAGGAGTATCAAAAACAGCAACTATTAATTTAAATAAATAAGTTGTAACTAAAATCTGTATAAATTCTCCAAGAGGAACTACTCCCCAAAAAGCAACAATAGTAAATACAACCGAATCTATAGCCTGAGAAGCAAGTGTTGATACATTATTACGTAACCATAAATGTTTACCTTTTGTTTTTTCTTTTAATAAATGAAAATTCCACACATCATGTAATTGACTTGCTAAATAAGCGAGTAATGATGCAAGAGCAATTCTTGGTAAAAAAGAAAATATTGCATCAAGATGTGGATGCATTGTGTCAATTGGAGCAGGTTTGAAAAGTACAGCAAAATACATAATAATAGTCATTGCAAAAAGTGTTATAAAACCTATAAATACACCTTTTTTAGCTTCTTTTTTTCCATAAATTTCTGACAGCATATCTGTTGCCCAGAAAATCGCCCCATATAAAAGGTTCCCAAGAGTAGTTGTAACACCAAACATTTTAATAAATTTAATAACCTGCAAATTACACAGTATTATATTAATTGCAATTATTACAAACAAACCTTCTTTTTTGAAAAGACGAAAAATTATTAACGAAATCACAAAATCAATAATTATAAAAATAATCCATAAAATTTCATTAGGCATTTAATTCTCCAGTATATTTAAATAATCAATTTTTTTATTTGAATTGTACTCTGATGATAACCATCTGATAGTACCTGTTCTTGACCGCATAACCAAAGATTCAAGTTTATATCCGCTTTCTGTTTCTCTAACACCACTTAATAACTCACCATCGGTAACCCCACTTGCAGCAAAGAAAGTATTTCCTTTTACCAGATCTTCTAAAGAATAAATTTTTTCAAAATCTTTTATTCCCATCTCTGAAGCCCGTCTTTTTAATTCCTCCAGATTAATTTCTGCTTTATTTCCTTCTGAAAAATCAAAAGCAAGTTTTGCCTGCATATCACCTTCAACACTTTTAACTGCAGCTGAAGTTATTACACCTTCGGGAGCACCGCCAATTCCCATATAAACATCCATTGGTGAATCATCTAAAATTGCATATAAAGATGCTGAAATATCACCATCAGAAATAAAAGTAACCTTACAATCAAGTTCTCTGGCTGCCTCTACAATATACTCATTCCTAATTCTTTCCAGCAGAATTATATTCAATTCTTTCAAATCTTTCCCATAAGCTTTTGCTATTTTTATTAAATTCTCTTTTACCGGTGCTTGAATATCTATAACACCTGATGCTTCTTTTCCAACAACTATTTTATTCATGTACATATCCGGTGCCTGTAAAAATTTTCCATCTGTTAGTGCCATGCATGTAATAGCATTGGGTCTATTTTTGGAACACAGTTTCGTACCTTCAAGTGGATCAACCGCAATATCAACTTTTGGATCATCATCTCCCCAGCGCCCTACTTTTTCTCCATTATATAGCATGGGTGCTTTATCAAGTTCTCCTTCACCTATTACTACAGTTCCTGAAATATAAATTTTAGAAAAAGAATTTCTCATAGCTTCTGTTGCAGCTTTATCAGCTTTATACTTATCACCTTTTCCAATATATGGAAATGATGCGATTGCTGCAGCTTCTGTTAATCTAACCACTTCCAGAGCTAAATTTCTCTCAGTAGTTAATCGAGCAAGTTTCTCAATTTTACTCATATTACCCCCATTATTTTTTTTAATACTTTGTAATTATAGCTATTTTTAGAAAAATGTAAATAATGAAACAGCTAATATAAATTTACATTTTTTCAACTACTTTAATACCAAGTAAATCCAATCCTTCTTTTATTATAAAAGCAACTTTTTTTGATAAAAGAATTCTTGAATTCATTATTTTTTCATCTTCCCTCAATATAGAAAGAGAATTATAAAAAGA
>Ga0209925_1001538_pt1 | contig 11527 bp, 7 predicted proteins | sample SalPonR2_A_D1_MG_FD_185702 | JGI IMG/M metagenome (GOLD analysis project Ga0209925, IMG submission 185702) | Salt pond soil microbial communities from South San Francisco under conditions of wetland restoration - Salt Pond MetaG R2_A_D1_MG... ...
CGCGCTCTCGGGCCCGACCACGAACAAGCCGTTGCGGAAGAAGAGGCGGCTGCCCCCGCCCGCCGCCACCGTGCTGATGTCCAGCTGCGGGGATTGGATCGTAATCCCTGCCGTGGTCGTCTCGAACACGTGCTGGAAGGCACCGTCGTAACGGGAGACGTCTGTGGAAGTGCCGCCCATGTCGAAACCGATCACGGCCTGCGCTGCTTCCTCGCTTTCCCTCCCCGCCCTCCCGGACGCCGTGACCGCGTACCCCACCACTCCCCCCGCCGGACCCGACAGTATGGCGTGGTGCCCGGAGAAATTGTTCATGGGGGCCAGGCCCCCGTCGCTCTGCATGAAGCTGACCCTCACCCGCTCCTCCAAGCGGGCGTCAAAACCGGACTTGAAGGATGCCAAGTAGGCGTCGATGACGGGAGTCAGGTAAGCATCTATGCAGGTGGTCAGCCCTCGAGGGACCATCTTCACCATCGGCATGACCTGAGAGGAGAGCGAGACTTGCTTGAATCCGATCTCCCGGGCCAGCCTGCCCAAAATTAGCTCGTGCCTGTGGAAAGTGTAGGAGTGGAGCAAGACAACCGCCAGGCTGCGATACCCCGAGTCGTAGAGAGATTGCAGCTGTTGACGGGCAATATCCTCATTCAAAGCTTTCTCTACACAGACACGTTCACCCGTGACACCCACAAAGTCGCAGTCAGATGCTGCATCTTCAGCCGCGAGCACGACGCGCTCATCGATCTCGACCACCCTCTCATACAAGACCTCCGGTTTCCGGACCTTAAGGTCAAAAATGGAAGGTCTAGATTGGTTGCCAATGTGCAAAAGGTCACGGAAACCAGCCGTGATCGCTAGGGCAAACCTCTCTCCTTTCCGCTCAAGCAATGCGTTGGTAGCAACAGTGGTTCCCATCTTGATAGAGGCAATGCGAGAAGTGTCCAGGGGCTCATCGCGGGGATGTGGCACACCCGTCTCTTGCTCAAGAATTCGACGAATTCCCTGTTGTTGTCGAGCGATGAAAATATTCAATGAACGATAACCTCGTTCCGTGGCATCTGCGTGTCTACTTCTTGTGGCGCTTTTGACCTCCCGTGCCCCCTTACCTCACGCGGCGCGTCGGGATAATTGGCAGGGTCTTCACTCAGCAATTTGAGCACACGAAAACCATTCCCTGCACAAATAGTCACCAGTGCACGTTGAAGGTGTTATAAAAAGCTCAATCGGACAAATTTGATTGACGTTAAAAATCCAAGCCCGCGGCGTGTAGCTCTCTTACCGGGCAGGACGCAAAAAACGTCAGTGAAGGTTCCGCCTCGATCTATGGCGAAGCTGAAAGAGCTTGACATAGAGCCGAAGACCAATGTCGACCTCTCTGTAAATGTGTTGGACCCTTTAACATTAATTCCCCGCTCTTCAACCGAGTGTTTGAGCCCCTCGGAAGGCGTTGCACCCGTCACGCTCTCCTCCGGGTCGCCTAACCCAAGCTCCCTCCACCTGGAGGATCGAGAAGCAGAAGCTGCGACGGGAGAAAGCGGCGAAGAGTCAGCGAACGAGCGCGAGCTGAGTAGAATTCATACTGCATACCCCTCCTTTTTCGGCGGGCGGTGGCGGCGAACAGATTATCTGACCAACATGACTGCGTTCAAGGAAGCATTGGCAACTTTTCCCGACGCCTCGGTATCGCCTTCGGCATCATCAATCCAGTAGCATGCGGAGAAGTCGCACATACGAGATCTTTAGTACCTACATGCAAGGCCAAAATCAGTGAGGACCAAATCATGTTGTAAGCAATATCTGGATTATTTTCTTAGGCTCCCGAGGCCCCATTGTAATCACAGGAAATACGGATGCCTCTGGCGGCAAATTCTTCCGGCCTCAAATTGCCATGAAATTGGCCTCGACGAGCTACTGTTTTGTGTGCAGATTCCAGAAGGCTGCCGTTCCAGCTCTCATAACAGAAGCGAACAAGCGGTATAGGAAAGAAACAGTAACGCTGCGTAAGCTACCCGCAATTGTTTCCATGCTTCCACATTATATTTAATCGATCTCTCGTATTCCAAGACCATTCCTACACTACTTATCTTTCAAAGGAAACCAACGCCCTTTTTCATGCGCCCTGCTTTTACACCTCGACGGAGTTGCATGATTCAACATGCGGGGCCCCACTCTCAAGCATTACGCACTCCGTACTCTCTATGAACAAACATGAATTCTCCACTCGGATTATCAAGACCCAGGTCTAGATCATATGCGATAAGTTCTAAGCCTTTATCTCTCCCAAATTCTTTCCATTTTAAAAAGTCTAATTCCCGTCTCCCAGACTGCCGTCTTACACATTTCGTCCCAAGCTTGATGTGACACCTGTCCACGCCCTAGACACCGACATCGTTCTTATTTCGTGAAGGGATAGGAGTGGTCCGTGATTTTGATGCTTTTGCTCTGGCCTTTTTCGGCCTTTTTTTCCACACAAATGCGCAGAACGCCATCCGCGTATTGGGCACGCACAGAGTCTGTGTCTGCACTCCGAGGCAGCCGAATGGAGCGTTTCGCCTTGCCCACACGCCGCTCCTTAACGTGGAAATTCTCTGTCTCTTCACTGTGTTCCTCACGCCGCTCAGTCTGCACGGTAAGGATGTCATCATCCACCGAGATGTCTATGTCTTCCTTCTTGTGCCCCGGAAGGTCCACCTGGATGCGAAACTCGCGGTCGGTCTCGCTGGAAGAAACCAAGGTGAGAGAAACGCACGCGTCCGTAAATTGTTATGCATGAAAACCATAACCATGATGAAATTGCAATGGGCGTATGCTAGGAGGACCCATTCCTGTGTCATTACCTGATGTCCATCTGCATGCTGGGATGGTGCGCATAGGGATGATGCACCAAGTGTCGAGCCATGTCCGAGTTCATCCCTCCTTGATCAAAAGTAAGCAAATGGCCTGGATGACCAAACATATGTCGAATGGATTCCTGAATTGGATCTGCCCTGCTGTTTAAACGTGAAGTTACGAGTGAGAGGAAACGGGACAAGTCAGAAATGGGAAACGATGCAGATAACGCTTCTGTTCAAATAGCACCCAACTTTTTCTTCTCCCTAGAAAGGGTAATACGACTTGGATGCATCAATTAGCAAGTCTGACCGAATGAAAGCTTTCTATTGCGAGTGAAAAGTATAAGGGTCCGAAAAGGAGGAGGCAGCAGGAACGAGAAGGCGCAAGACATGCAAGTTCTAAGTTATTCCAGGCGAGCGCAGGCGGTACCTGAGTCTCCGACCCATGGCCATTAGTATAAGTGGTGCTTGTACACGCGTGAAGAAGAAATACATGCATTTTCACTGAAGTTTTGCAAGGCACATAACACCACATGGTAAGAAAATTCTAAGCGAGAATCTGATGAGCGCGTGGTTCAAGCAAGTTTGCTAAAGGTTTTAAGAAATGCACGCCCGTACAAGGGCACAAATCGATGTCAGAAAATAGTTTGCATTTAGTGTGGAGCACTTCTTCGTGTCTCCAGGCCACCTGAGCGTGCAAAAGCGCGTGCACCACCCTGCTTCCAGCCTTCCTTGCGCCGGAAAAAGAACAACGCCTTGCGCTCTTCAAGGCCTCGCCCAGGCCGCAAACCCGGTCTAGATACTACACCCTGCCCGGTGCCTGGCTTGTCACTCACAGGCGACTACCACGCTACAGGCATCCACTGTGGCAGGGCACATAGACTTACGGGGCAAATATGAGCGACGACGAGAAAGATACAGCCAAAAAGGGGTAAGTACATCTTTGAGTCTTTGAGTGACTATTTCGCCCTGGCGTGCTTCCTCTCCCGCAAGGCTCATGACACTCTTTGCACAAATGTTCAGAACAATGTGCCATACATTATAGCTATACAGTAGTTTGACAGCTTAAGTCTTGTTTGTCGAGTCTGTAGAAAGCAGTTAGATTCCGATTTATCGATGTAAATGGTCTCCTATTGCATTGACAGACTAGATCGTCTGCTGCAGCAAATTCCGTTCTGTAGGAGTGCATTTGTTTGGTCTTTCGAATAATGTTTGTCTTCAACCGCACAAAATAGGACAAAAACTTATGAAGACCGGCTTAAAGCGGTGAGTGTTATTTCGAACCCTTTGGCGGGCAAAAAATTGACCAAAAAGCTCTACAAGCTGGTAAAAAAAGCCTCAGCCTCCAAGAGCGTGAAACGTGGCGTGAAGGAAGTGGTGAAAGGTTTGAAAAAGGGAGAGAAAGGGATATGTCTGATTGCAGGAGACATATACCCTATCGACGTCATCAGCCACTTGGCGGTACTATGCGAGGAGAAGGACACCCCCTACATATACGTGCCCTCGAAGCATGATCTAGGCAGTGCCGCGGCGGTAAAGCGGCCCACCAGTTGTGTGCTCGTCAGTGTCAAGGGAAGCGAAAAGGATCAAAAGGAGCTTTACGCGAAAATGGCGCTCGAAATTAAGGAAGCGTCGAAAGAATAAACACTGAAATTAAAATTTATGAACACAAGTTACAGCACATACATTCTCCGATAGCATGATAAAAGTCTTCAATACTGGCTCAGACATGTATGTGTAAGCTTGGTACTGACTGGAGCGCCTCTACTAGCCGCCCAAAACCTCTTACCCCAGAGTTTCTAACACAAAATGGGCACTACAAGGACAAGTTCCACCCATGCGTACTTCTTTGAGCTTTTTGGACGAGATAATCACATTTTTTCTTGGTAATAAAACAGTACGTCAAGGTCTACGAGCTTCTCCGATTTGTGATCGTTCTCCTCTTTCCTCTCCTCGCTCGCCCTCCGAGGCGGAGACGCCCGACAAATTAGTACGCGCCCCTACCAGTCGTCATGAAACTGTTCCGTCGCTGAGTTTTTTACATCATCTCCGTCTCTTATCAGATACAACCACCCTCAACATTCTTGATCGTCCCATATTCGTTGACGAGGTCCGAAGAAACTTTTTTTTTCCCCAGTTGCTCGGTTGCCCCTACCTCACCAACGCTGGATCAGCTTCCGAGAAATTCAACAACATGATTAAAGCAGACGCCCCACGCCAAGCCCGGCTGCTGCGGGCGCTGTCTCTCTCAAGCCACCAGGAACAAGGCGGACATGGCCAAGAAGCCTACCGTTAGTGACATCAGCTTGGTCAGTTGCGTGGCGCTGGAGTCTCGGAAAGCCGAGGGTATAATTTCAATGGCGGCGACATGGATAAAGGTGCCCGCCGCAACCGCTCCCATGAGACCAACTGTCGCTGCTGTGTGGCAATAGGAGGATATCAGCACGCCGAGAGCCACACCTGCAGGCGTAGCCGCTGAGAAGAGGACGGCAGTGAGGAGGAACTCGGTCTGGCTCACCTCCGCTAGGAGCATCGTCGAGCCTAGCGTGAGCCCCGCCAAACCCTTATGGGCCAAAATGGCCAGGAAGACCCCGACTTGGGTCCCGCCCCCGTCCACTATGCTCTGCGAGGTGGCCGTGGCCAGCCCCAGCCCCTCCATGACGGAATGAAAGCCTAGCGCCGCCAGCAGGCACAGGGCGCCCGCCACGGTGTGAAGGTCCTCGTGACCGTGGGCCTCATCATGAATATGGCTGTGGCTAAGGCTGTGGCTGTGTTTGCGACTGTGACTATGACTGTGGCTGGGAGCGCTCATCCCGGGGTGCGAGCGCCGAGTGGAGGGCGACTTCGATCCAGGCGACACTCTTCCGTGGGTGCTTTCCAATGACTGTGCTTTGCCCTCGTCGTGCCCCTCAGAGCTTTGCGACGGGAGAATGGGGGCCTGTGTCTGCCTCAGATGCGCCAGAAGCCCCGTCCGCATCCCGTCGTTTTCTTGGTGGGCGGCCTTGCCGGCCTGGCTGCATGAATCCTTCTTCCCGGGCAGTTGCCGCCCAGCGTCTTCTGTTGCGTTTTTGCTTTCGTTCTCATTCATGTGATTCTCCACAATCACGCCAGCGGTATCTTTCTCACAGGCCGGCTCCGTCTCGGAGCTTGAGGGCGCTAGGCGCGGCATGACGGCGCCGTATTGATGAAGCGGAGGCAACAGATCTTGGCGCTCAGACTTCCTGATCTTGGTTTGACTGATGGAGCGAAAAAGTCCGCTGGGTGAATCTCCGGCCTGCCATTCCCACTGGGACGGGAAGCACTCGGTTCCTTTGTCCACCTGGATGTGGTCGAGGTGGTGGTGCTCCCCGGACTTGACAGGCGGTGCGAAGAGTGTTTCAATGTAAAACACCATGATAAAGGAAAGGGCACAGACAAACTCGCTGATGGGGAACCCATACAATTTCTCCTGGAGCCCGGACAGGGAGGAGACGGCGTCGTGGAGGAGGTGGACGAAGCCCGCCGAGAGCATGACTCCTGCCGCAAAGCTGTTGCACACTGCCAACACCATCTTGTTGTACGAAGCCATGACGATCGGCGCCAGAACTCCCCCCAGTCCCACCAACCATATGGCCAAAGTGTATATCAAAAGCACCCACGACATTGTGATAAGTGGGCTGAGACTTGAAAGCCGAGGCGTAGATTTCAATAGAACTTCACCAGCAGCCGCGGAGACGCGCGAGGAGGTTGTTCCGGGCCAAAAAGACTTAAATTCCTTTTCAGTACGATCTTGAGCAATAAAACAAAGCCTAATAAATGTGGTGGAGGTTGTTTTGAGTATTTGACACACGTAGAAGGCCCGGGCAACGGGCGACCCCCGATCTTCACATGGCCCAACAATGCTCTGTGTTGTTTAAAACCTACGATGAGCGACGTGGAAAATTATTCCACCACCCACACTTATGCCATGTAGCTCATTAACACGAGTGTGCGTGCATGAAGCGAAGCGTGGAGGCTGGCCAAGGGTTACCTGATAGTATCAAGTCAAGCGTTGCGCGTCGCCGTCGGAGCGATTTTTGCATGCAGGCCCGCGGGGAGGGCAAGAACGAAGCTACGCAAATGTTGTCACAAGGTTTCGGCAAAATAAATACATTGAGAAGATGGGCTACGCATAGTCCCGCAATAGAGATGGGGCGATAAATGGTTTTACACTCTGCTATTCTTCACAAGGATATTTTTTGAGCGCATGCCGCCGGATTTCAGGCCGCGCGTGCGTCGTCTCGCTGCTTCTACACTTCCACCTCGCTAGCTGGAGGGACACAAAGTATTTTGAGTGAGACGCAACGACGGTGTGATGCCGGTCAACCTCGAACGACCTCTTTTCTGACGCCAACTTCTGCTTGAAGAGCTGCTTCTGGAGGTCATGGACTCACCCTTCATTCGGACATGCCCCGTGTACCCTCCCCGCCAGATGAGTGACGGAAAGAAGAAGGAAGCGTATTCAGACCGCGGGTTCGGAACAATAGCTATCCATGCCGGCCAAGAGCCAGACCCGGGGACAGGAGCTGTAGTACCTGCTATTTCGTTAGCCACGACATTTTCGCAAGTTAGCCCAGGCGTGAAGCACGGCACAGATTTGCCCAACAGCTTTGGAAAAGGCTTCGAGTATTCCCGCACAGGCAATCCAACAAGAGGCGCCTTCGAGCGGGCCATGGCTGCGGTGGAGCATGGCCAATTTGCCGTGTCATTTGCCTCGGGTTTGGCAGCAACTTCCGCCATTGTCCATTTGCTTGAGACGGGGCAGCATGTGGTCATCGTCGATGACGTGTACGGAGGCACCCAACGATACTTTCGTATGGTAGTCAAGCCCACGTACGACATCGATTTCACTTTCGTGGACTTCAACGACCCCTCAGCGCTTGACGCAGCCTTTCAGCCGGGCAGGACGAGGCTGGTATGGCTGGAGACTCCGACGAATCCTACCCTGAAGGTGTCCGATGTGGCGGCCACGGCGGCCCTGGCCAAGAAGCACGGGGCCCTTTTCGTCGCAGACAACACCTTTCTGTCCCCGTATTTCCAAAACCCCCTCGATCTGGGGGCCGACATGGTCGTGCACAGCGTCACCAAATATATCGGCGGGCATTCGGACGTGGTGGGCGGGGTCGTGGTCACCAACCTCCCGGAGGTGCACGAGAAGCTCCGATTCATCCAGAATTCTGTCGGGGCGGTCCCTTCCCCCTTCGATGCGTACATGGCCCTCCGAGGGCTCAAAACCTTGCACGTTCGCATGGAGGCCGCCGCCCGTAACGCGCTGGCCATCGCCCGGCACTTGGAGCAGCACGCGGGCGTGGCCAGGGTCCTGTACCCCGGCCTGCCCTCCCATCCCCAGTACGCGCTCGCCCAGAAGCAGCAGCACGGATCAGGGGCAATGATCACTTTCTATGTGCGGGGAGCATTACACAACGCGCGCCGTTTTTTGGAGACGCTGCAGGTGTTCATCCTGGCCGAGAGCCTGGGGGCCGTCGAGTCGCTGGCCGAGTCCCCGGCCATCATGACCCACGCTTCCGTGCCCGCCGAGGTCAGGCGCACGCTGGGAATCGACGACACGCTTGTCCGCCTGTCTGTGGGCATCGAGTCCTTGCCGGATTTGATCGAGGACTTGGACAGGGCCTTGGAGGCTGCGGGGGCGGCGACCGCCTAGGGGGGTCGGATGGGACAGAGGCAGTGCCGGGACACAGGAGAGGGAGGGCGCCTAGGGGGGTCGGATGGGACAGAGGCAGTGCCGGGACACAGGAGAGGGAGGGGTGTTTGTGCGGCTTGTGAATGTCATCTTGCATGGAATCAAATAAAACGTTGCATGACGTGCTGTGCTTTACAGGGCTTATGCGTACTTTGCAATGTTACACGCTGAAATCACTATCGTCGTCATCGTCTGAAAAGCTCTTTTCTTCCTCCTCCTCGTCTACATCTGAGCCCTTCCTTGGCTTTGGCCGCTTAAGCGCGCGCAAGGATACCCTTTTCGGGCCCTGTTTCTTCGCATGCATCCCCGTCCTCTTGGGGGCTCCTGCTGAGGACGCACCGCCCTTTCGAGCGGCCCCCTGGCTCTTTCTCTTTGCCTGCCTTACTCCGACTCCGGTGCTACCGCGTTTGCTCACGGTCCTTTTCATCGCCTTCATGCGTTTACCGGCTCTGGCTCCCTCGCCCTCACTCCCCATGAGGCCGTAGTCCGATTCCTCCCCCCCAACAGACTCCTCCTCCTCCTCTCCCCGCCGCAGCACCTTCCCCCCCATCGCCTCGAGCTCGTCGTGATGATGCGTGAGGACGCACAAGGTATCCACCACGTCCTCTACCTTGGCCTCCTCCTCCCCCAAGCTCACGAGGAGCATGGTCGGGCACCGGCAGAGCTCCGCCAGGTACTGATGCCCCTTCAGATCGAGCACCACCCCCCTGTCCTTCTTCACGTGCACCCGTCCTACCGCCCCGCTGTCCCCGGTCAGATCTTGGGCTTTATCGCGCTCGTCCAGCTCTATTAATACGGAACGGGATGCACCCCCCCCGCCCCGTGCCGACTTGAGCACCATCAAGGGCAAGGTCGCGCGACCGCCCCCTGCCAGGGAGCCGCGCTTTCGTTTTTTCAAGACGTCACCGCTTTTGAGCTCGCCGTTCGCCGTATCTTGAGACGCCTGCGAAGCTTGAGCCCCCCCGTCGAGGAGGGACGCTTGGAACACGGGCCCCTCGGGCTCTTCTACGTCCTCTCCCACGTGCTTCTCTGACCCCTTCGACGTACCTCCCTTCCTGTCCAGGTCGCCCGTGAATTGTTCGGCTTCTTCACACGTTGCCTTCTCAGATTTTCCATATCCTGCCATCTCCGCCAGGGCCTTCCGTTTTCCCGCCTGCCAGGCATCTATCTCCTCCTTAATGACGTCTCTGAGGTCGAACAAATCCACCGTATCCAAATGCACCTCCAACTCTTCCTGTATCACATCGAGCTGTGCGACGCACGGGCATTCACGTTTTTCGATCGTCGCTACCATGGATGTGCTAGACTTGGCGTTGCTCTTGACACCCTCATTGGCTCCGTTTGTCTGGAAAGGGGGATACAGGGCACGAAATGCTTTCTGCACGTCCACAGCACTTGGAGCTTTAGCACCCGCAGGACTGAGCTGCGACAAAAGTTTAAGTGTTTCCCGGTGTGTGTCAGAAGCTTGATATGTCACATTTGATTTTCCTGTCGACGGGGAGGGGGAATTTGATGCATTTCTGGTGGTATTCGCCGCGAGGAGAGCGGCAGTACTCGTGCCTGCGGCAGTCGCAATTGAGCCCCTTTGCGCAAAGGCTTTTCCTTCTTCTGCATCAGATATATCTAGTAGCTCAGCTAAATAAGGATCATCATCATCTTCGGCCATGGGAATATTCTGGCAAAATTGACAAGGGAAGAGATGTCCAAAAGCCCAAGGCAGAGCAACCTAATTTACATGGTCAGGAGGCAAGTGTGTTCAGTAAGAAATCCAGAGATTCATTCTCACACCGACGGATCAGCACTAGGATCTATTTTGACGCCTAAGATGCGACTGAGACCCTGCGGCAGCCCAAAGAGGCGTGTAAGCTGGCTCCCTGGGGGTCGCCTCAGTTGAGTAGAGTCTGTTCCCCCCGCCACAGCGCTCAAAGCCTCATCCCCTCGCTCGCGAGACGCGCCGATGCACCCGAACCTGAGACCCGAAGAAGTGCACGCACGGCCACGCAGGATGGACGGCGGAGGAGCGTCATGACCTGTTATGATAGACTGAAGTCGTCTCATCTCGGGACAATCGAGACCTGAGTCAGCGTTTGCCAGGTCCAACAATCGTCCCCTCCCTCCTTTCCACCTGATTTCATGCGTCCTGCGTCGTATCGCGATTTCGCGCTGTCGAGCATGAGTAGTGGGCGACATCTACGCATAATGTTCTCGTCGACGCTTGTGTAGTATTAGTCAGAGAAAGCGGCGTGGATTTGGCCAGACTTATTGCAATCAAGGGCAGGCATTGATGGAAGCGCTAGCGTTTACGCCAGAGCTTCGGGCTCCAGCTCCAGACTGCTCCGACATATGACTCACCTCCATCTCCTGCACTGCTTTTCTACATAAGTACAGGATGGCGACTCCAATTGGTGGGCCACCTGTGCAAGATATCCCTCCGCCCGGCGGATATCCCAAGGTAAGTGCGAACACACGCAGAGTACCTCCGATGAAGTTACGGTGCTTGAAATATTGCATAACTTACTTCCGTCGGTACTAGGCCTCGGTGCTCCTACGAAGAGCTCTTGAATGTTTTCAGAATCGTCTAATGACTCTTCTTCCCCTCCATCGCTCCCACACCCCTTATCATTTGCTGCTGCCGGCAATAGATCTTTTACAAGACCCGGCTCGGGAATAGGGGCCCGCCGAGCTGGGCAATATGGACTGGCGCCATCTTGGTGGTGTCCTATGGTTTTGTTCAAGTAGGGCGCACGAACACGGAACGCCGCTTTTGGTCGGACCAAAAGCGGGAGCAGAAACTGGCTCTGGCCCCTTTGCTCCAAGCGGACGAGGACATGATATGGATTGAGCGGCAAAAGAAAGCCCTGGCCGAGGAGGCGGAGATTATGAAGCACGTCCCGGGGTGGAAGGTGGGCGAAAGTGTATATAAGACGAACGTGACGTGGATCCCCCCATCGGTATCGGCGTACAAGGGGGAGTGAGCGGGGGA
>Ga0209925_1001540_pt1 | contig 11522 bp, 13 predicted proteins | sample SalPonR2_A_D1_MG_FD_185702 | JGI IMG/M metagenome (GOLD analysis project Ga0209925, IMG submission 185702) | Salt pond soil microbial communities from South San Francisco under conditions of wetland restoration - Salt Pond MetaG R2_A_D1_MG... ...
GGTTAAATTAAAAGGAGAAAAAGAGAAATGTTTAAAGAAAATTTTAAACGCTTGTCCGCAACAAGCAATAAAAGAAATAGATCGAAAATTGGTTTTTGCTTTAGGAACTGATGATAAGAAAAATATAAAAGATAATGATCATGTGGGCGAAGCAAAATATTTTCAGATTTGGAATTATTCAAAGGGAGAATTAGTTTATAAAGAAGAGAGAAAAAATGCTAAATATCAAGAGGATGAAGAAAAAATTTATGGTGATCCCGGAAAAGCTCAGGCGGTTTCTAATATTTTAGGAAATGTAGACGTGGTAGTGGGAAAAATGTTTGGCCCTAATATTGTTAGGATGAAAAATAGATATGTTTGCGTTGCGGTCAGAGAAGGAGAGATTAGTAAAGTAATTAAAATAATTAAAGAGAACATCAATGAAATAGTAGAAGAATATGAAAAAAAAGATAGAAACGGTTTAATTTTAAATTAAAAGATTAATATTAAAAAATATGTTTAAAGAGAAAAAATTAAATTTAATAATTTTTATTGCTTTAATGGGTACCTCGGCTTTGGCTTTGGTTACTCAGATGATTTTTAACAATATTTATGCCCAAATTTTTTCTTATATTTTAGAAATCGGGGTAATTTTTATTTTTTTGTTTTATCTAATGGTATTTTTAAACCATTTAATAAAAAGAAAAAATTTTTGGGAAAATTTAAAAAATCCTTTAAAATCAAATTTATATTCCGCAGTACCTATAACCGCGGCTTTAATTTCTATAATGCTGATTAAAATTGGCATACCTTATGGAAGTAAATTTGAAATTAGTATTAGTATTATTTTTTGGTTATTAAGTTTATTTTTTTCTTTGCTTTTTATAATTTTGGTTCCGATTAATTTAAAATTTAGGTCAGCTCCGGAACAAGTTACCGGAGTTTGGTTTCTTCCTCCGGTGGGAATTTTTGTTTTGATTTCCGCTGGTTCAATTTTGGCTTTGCAATTTTCTAGCCTTGCCTATACTGTTTTTTTTCTAAATCTTTTTTTATTAGGACCTGCTTTTGTATTATATTTTCTTACCTTAAATTTAGTTTATTTCCGGAGTAAATTTCATGAGCCGGATCAAGTTAAGATGGTCCCTACCTTTAATATAGTTTTAGCCCCAGTGGGAGTATCGATTTTAGCTATGCTCACTACTTCCAAATTGCTTGTTAAATATAATTTTTTAGGAATAGGCGATTTGTTTTTAGGGATTAGTAAAATATATTCTTTGTTAATGTTCGGTTATGGTTTGTGGATATTGTTGGGATTATTTTTGCTTTATTTTAGGTCAGTTAAAGAAAAAGGATGTATCCCTTTTTCTGAATTATGGTGGGCTTTTATTTTCCCGATAGGAGCTTTTATTTTAGCTTCTTTAAATTTTTATTCCGTTGTTAATCTTTTGTTTATAAAAATTATTTATTTAATATTATATTTTATTCTTTTAATTTTATGGTTATATGTTTTTTTAAGGGAATTTTTGTTTTACCTTAGAAGAAAAGTAAAAGAATAAAATCAAAGAAATTTATGTCTTATCAAGTGAACAAAGAAAGATGCTTAGGAGTTGATCGTTGCGGGATTTGTTTAAATGCTTGTTCCGGAGCAACTCAAAAAGGAAAAGACGGTAAAGCTGAGGTAGTAAATCAAGAAAAATTACGAGAGTGCGGAGGAGAAAAGGTTTGTCCTATGGGCGCAATTGAAAAAGTTAAAGATGGCAACGAAGAAGATCCGGAAGAACTTCAGTCATTCCCCCAAACTAAAAATGTATCTCCGGTTCAAGGCGACAGAGGTATAGGCAGAGGAGGGGCAGGCAGAGGCTTAGGTAGAGGAGCAGGTCGAGGATTGGGTAGAGGTCCTCAAAACGGCAGAGGAAGAGGTATGGGCAGAGGTGGAAGAGGTTTTTAATTGTTTTATTTAAAAAATTTTTTGTTTTTTATGGGTATATTTGGTTTTTCTCCAATTTTTCTTTGGATATCTTTTTTTGCTTTTTCAGCCGCTTTAATTAATGGTTTAGGAATTTGGGCTATTTTTAAACATAGAAAATGGGCACAAAAAGCCAAGGTTTATTTTATGTGTTTTGCCGCCGGAGTCTTAATTTCCATTCCTTTAATTTTAGCTCTACCTAAAGCAGTCCAAAAAAATTCTTATGCCGGTTTTATAGCTTTATTAGGTTTTTTATTTATGTTTTTTTCCAATAAATTTATCAGAAAAAAAACCAAAAAAGAATCTTTGGCTTTTGGATTAATAGCGGCAGAAGGAATAGGTATCCATTCTTTTTGGGGTCAGGTCTTGTTTTTTGACTTTTTTATCTTGCCAATAATTCTGTTTATTACAGAATAGGTAACAGGGTCTGGATATAGATTATCTTGATCAATTTTGATTTGGTTTGATTTTATTACATTAATTTAAAATGCAAAAAACAAGACCTCGTATGTTAACTTTTAACTAGATAAATTGTTTTTTGGCTTTTTTGTCCATAGCATTTTAGATTATTGATTATTATTTATCTTAATCTAAATTTACCATGGACTTCGGTGTCATTTTAGATGATTTAACAGGATGCCTCTCGGTGTCATTTTAGATGATTTGATGCGACCCTTGAAAAGACCTTTATTTTATTATATTATTCAAGTTAATTAATAATCATAATTAAGGAGAAGTCTATTATTTATATAAGGAACTGAACCCCAATACTTGGACACATCCTCGACCTTTCTAAAGTGATATTTTTGGACTAGACAAAGAACGTGGGTAGATTGTTCATTGGGCTTCGGCCATTAGTTTGGGAATGAATTCTCTCGTAATTATAGTATCTAATGCTTTCTTTCACAAGTTCAACTAATTCCTGTTTGTTTTTAGCGGTGGCAAACATGGTTTCCTGCTCTACTTTCATCCTTCCGAAGAAACTTTCCATCCCGGGGTTATCCCCCGGAGTCCCCTTCCGGGAATAGCTCACAATTACATCATCCGAGACCAGGGCGGATACATACTCATAAGAAGTGTAGGAACTGCCTTGATCTTGGTGGATGATAATGTTTTCAGTCAATATCTCCCGTTTTTTTTAAAAATATTTTTAGGTCTTCATAGGCTTTAAGCGCTGTTTCCGTATTGGCTGATTCGGATATAGCATAAGCGACCACTATTTTGCTTTTGTGGCACAGGTAAGGCATTAAATAGAAAGTGCCGATTTCGGTTTCAATCGGAGTAAAATCGGTTTGAAATACCGAGAATACTCCGATCTCTTCTTCTTTTAATGCCTTTAGGATATTGGCCTGAGAACCCAATTCGTTCAGAATCGACTCTATTCCCGACGGCTTCTTTTTCTTGACTTGCCGATTTAAGCTCAACCCCAGCTCTCGCAGGAGTTTTTGCAAGGGTTTGTGGTTGATATTCCGGCCGTATTCGTTTACCAGACTGTCTTTTATCCGGCGGTAGCCATAACCTGATTTTTTTGAAACTATTTGTTTAATTTCCCGCTCCAGATCACCGTATTTTTTTGTCAGAGAAACATAATATCTGTTAGAATAATAATAGGTGCTTCTGGGCAGATCAAGGACAGAACAACACAGTTTGACCGAAAAATCATCTTTAAACTCATCCACCAGCTCTATTTTCCGCTTCACCCCGATCTGTAATGACCCAAGAATTTTTTTAAAAGGGAAATTTCCACGGTCTGCTTGCCGATTATATTTTCCAATTCACTGATCTTCTTATCTTTCGCTTTATCCGTTTTAGCATTGTCAGTCTCGAAAATCTTGGATCCGTTTTTCAGGAACTGGTTTTTCCAAGCGGTTATCAGATTGTAATGAATGCCGTAGCTTCTGGCTATCTCCGCCTGACTCCGGGGTTTGGTTAATACTTCCATAACTACTTGGAATTTTACCTCGCCGGAATGTTTTTTTCTGGTTCGATTATTAATTTTAGACATAGACCTTCAAATTATTAATTGTGTTATTTTATTCTACCACAATTTGCCGGTCCACCCTTAGAGTATCACTTTAGGGGTGTGTCCAAAATTTGGGGTCCATATCCATAACTTTTACTAATTATGTTGAAAATGTTATAATAAAAACAATTATTATTTCCAAGATTTAGTTTATTAGTTAAAATTAATTTTATGGAAAAGCTTTTGTTAGTTAATGAAAAAGATGAAGTTATAGGAACGGAAGAAAAAATGAAATGTCATTTGGGAAAAGGTGTCTTGCATAGAGCCTTTTCTGTTTATATTTTTAATAATAAAGGAGAAATATTAATCCAACAAAGAAGTAAAGAAAAACCTTTGTGGCCCCTGTATTGGTCCAATTCTTGTTGCAGTCATCCCCGTCCCGGAGAATCATGTGTTGAGGCGGGAGAAAGAAGGTTGCAAGAAGAGTTGGGTTTTAGTTGTCCTCTTAAAAAAATAGATAATTTTTTATATCAAGCCAAATATAAAGATATAGGCTGGGAAAGAGAATTTTTAACAATTATGTATGGATTCTATCAAGGAGAAGTGAAGCCGGCTCCGAGAGAGGTGAATGATTGGAAATGGATAAGTCCGGAAAATTTGATAAAAGATATGGAGAAAAATCCGGAAAAATACACTCCTTGGTTTAAAAGAGGTTTTAAGAGGTATTTAAAAATTAAAGAACAAAAAGAAAAGAATAGAAAAAAATTAGGATATGAATTAAAAAGGGTGTCTCAAAAAACAGAGCCGATTATAACAGATTTATTACAAACCTATATTGAGAGGAAATTTCATAAACTGATGATTCACCAGCTCAAGACCGGAGGGAAAAGATTGAGACCGGCCTTGGTCTTTTTGACCGGCAAGATGATGGGAGCCAAAGAAAAAGATCTGGTTTATACCGGTGCAGGCATAGAAATATTGCATAATTGTACCTTAATAGTGGACGATATTATTGATCATAGTACGATCCGAAGAGGGAAGCCTACGGTCTGGTCTCAGTTCGGCCAATCCATAGCCGAGTGTGTGGTTCTGGATTATGCCGTTTCTATTTTTATGGCCGCCAATTACTCCGGGTATCCTCAAAAGATCTCCGATGTTTATTCCGCTTCTTTAAAAACAGTAGTGGATGGAGAATTGTTCGATATTTTATTTGAGCAAGCAGGCAGAGAGGATGAACCCTATGTTTTGAAAAATAGAAACAAGAAAGTATCCCTTGACTCTTATTATAAAATGATAGGCAAAAAAACAGCTACCCTGCTTCAGTCTTGTTGCGAGATAGGCGGGGTTTGCACCGGATCCCGAAAAAAAGACCAGGATAACCTGAAAGAGTTTGGTTATAATCTGGGAATCGCTTTTCAAATTCAAGATGATATTTTGGATATATTCGGAGATGAAAATAAATTTGGCAAAAAAATCGGCAAGGACATTGAAGAGAGGAAGCTGGGCAATATCGTTATATTCTATGCCTTAAAAGAGTTATCTTTAACTGAAAAGAATAAAATCTTGGAAATCCTGCAAAGAAAAAAGATAACCAATAACAATATTAAGGAGGTAATCGCTTTAATTAAGCAAACCAAAGCCCAGTCTCAAGCTTTTCATTTGGCAGAGAATTATATAGAAAAAGCCAAGAAAAATTTGGATAATTTGCCACAGAACAAATGGAATAAACTGCTTCGGACACTGGCGGATTTTATAATAGAAAGAGATAAATAATTTTAATTTAAAAATAATTTTTTAAGAATTATGAAAACATCTAACAAAATTTTAGAGTATCAAATGGAGGGGAAGCTTTGTTTTGAGGATATTACCGAAGAGTTAAAAAAAGTTGTTAAAGAAAGCGGGATTAAGAACGGCTTAATCAATGTTCAAAGTTTTCATACCACCGCTTCCTTAATCTTAAATGAAAATGAACCTCTTTTAATAGAGGATATTAAAGCCAATTTAGAGAAAACCGCCCCCGAAGATATTGAATATAATCATGACAATTTTGAGGTTAGAACGGTTAATATGTGTGATGATGAATGCGCCAACGGCCACTCTCATTGCAAGGCCATTCGTCTCCCATCCAGCATTACTTTAAATTTAGTGGGCGGAGAGGTTCAGCTCGGTCAGTGGCAGAGATTGCTTTTTTTTGAGTTAGATAGAAAAAGAAAAAGAAAGGTTCAAGTTCAGGTTTTGGGAGAATAATATTATTAAAGTTATTTTTATGAAAAAAAATATAGATACATATAAACAAGGGGTTAAGAAAAATATTCAATCCGTTCAAAAGCAATTAAAAAATTTGGCAATGGAAAAAAAGTGCCTATTTCTTTGTATAAAAAAGGACTTAAAACATCTTCCCAACAGATTCTTAATAAATGGAAATCAGGGGAGAAGCATTGTCGGACCCACTTTATTCAACAGACTTTTGGAGCTCAATATCCGGAAAAATATATTGATCTTTCTTTGTATGTCGATGCTTTAATTAATATTTTAGATGATTTTTTTGATGAAGACTTAACAAAGGAGGTAAAAGGAATGTATATAATAGAATGTTTAAGATTAATGTCTTTATTAATATCTTTCTCTCATTTAAGTAAAATCCAGGAAGAATTGGGTGTTTATTTTGAAAAATTAATAACCTTGGCTTTGGCCGAAGATTTTTATGAAAAGAAAATATCTCAAACCGAAGATTACCAAAAAATTATTGAATTTTCCGCTCAGCTTTTGTTGTGTAGAGCTCAGGACATTGAAATTTTTACGGAAATAGCCTTGTTGGATTATAAGAACAAGGAAGATAAAAAATCCATTATAGAGTTGTCCAGGATTTTTCGAGCGATTAATATTTTTAAAAAAGATATAAACGACCGTGAGCATGATCGATCTAATAATATAAAAACAGTCACTTTAACCATTGAAGACAAGGGAATTGATTTTAAAAAATATTCCGGGGATTTAGGTGATTATTTATCAAAGAAAGTTAAAAATATAAATAAGCCCGCGAGCCAAAAATTATTAAAAGTTTTTCAAAATTTTGAAAGAGAGATTCAAAAAGAGAAAAGAGGCATTTCGGGGGCAGGTCTTGAATTTTGAATAGACCATCACCCATACTATATTAAAATTATAATCAAATTTGCTCAAATTACTCTGATTCGAAATATCGCCATGAAGCGCAGTGTTTTATTTATTGTATAGCTTCCGAAGAGTAACGGTAAAATAAAGACCAGATCTTTTTCGTTGTCTTCGAACTTGTCGGTGCCTCGGCCGGCGGCTAATTCTAAGATCTCTCAATCCACATCGAAAAACCTTTGGCAACACAAAGGTTTTTTTGTTTGGCAGAAAGTTGTTTTCGGGGTTTGAAAATGGTATAATTATAATAAAGAGAATTATAAATTCTTTTTATTCGCGGAAAAGTCGCAGAACACACGCGGACCAATGCGGAATTATTAAAATAGAAATTTCTATACAAAGATAGAAGATTTAAATAATAATAATAAGCTATTTTAGCCGTGAAGAATTATTATCGAACCATAATAATAGGAGGCGGGCCGGCCGGATTGACGGCCGGGAGATATTTGGAGAATGCTTTGATTTTGGATAAAAAAAACAACATCGGAAAGCCGGTGCAGTGCGGCGAGGGCATGAACCGGAAAGCTCTGGAAAGGCAAGGGATAAATCCGGCCAGGTCCTGGGTATCCTGTAATATTCATAAACTGGAAAGAATTGCGCCCAGCGGAGTTTCTATGGGGCGATTTGAAAGTAGCCCCAAGGGGTATATTTTAGACAGGGGAAAATTTGAGAAGTTTTTGTTAAGCAGATGTCGGGCGGAGATCAAATTGGGGGAAAAAGTGGTTTCTTTGGAGAAAGAAGATAAAAGGTGGAAAATCACAACGGAAAATGGAGTTTTTTATAGTGATTATGTTATTGCTGCCGATGGTCCGCTTTCTTTGGTTAGACAAAAGTTTTTTCCCGACACAGGCAAGGAGTTGGGTTATTTTTCCGCTATTGAGTATTTGGTGGAAACAGAGGAAGAGATGGATACTCGAATAGCCCAATTTTATTTGGATAACGAATTTTATGATCAGGGGTATGGCTGGATTTTTCCCAAAGGAAAAAGAGTGGCCAATGTGGGCATAGGAGGGAGGAAAATAAAATGGAATGATTTTGAGGTTTTTTTACGGGAAAAAGTGGAAAAAAGATATGGCAAATTTAAATTGATAGAAAATAGAAGCGGAACCGTACCCAGCGGAGGTTTTCGGGGTAAATTGTATCGGAACGGATTAATGTTGACCGGGGATGCCGGAGGTTTGGCCGATCCTATTTTTGATGGAGGTATGACCCAGGCCATGGAATCGGCCCGGATAGCGTCGGAATGTATTTTGAATAACGAGGCGGAATTATATGAAGAAAAAGTAAAAGTCGAACCCTTTGCTGATCCGCAATTATTGGAGATCAAAGAAATATTTTTTTCCTTGGACAATCAAGTTTTAAATCACTTGGCTCAAGTTTTAAACGGTAGAAGCTCTTCTTATCTAAAGAGCTTTCCCGGGATTTTTAAATTATTATCCAATAGTGTTTTACGTAAAAAGTTAAAAGAATTATATAAATTTTTTTCCGTTTGGAAAAGGGTTAAGGATCATTTGTGGTAGGAATTAAGTTATTATGAAAGGCAGAAAAATAATAAAATTTATTGGGGATGAATTTGTTTATGGAGGGCACCTGCTGTCCTTTAGTATCGCCTGCATCACTATTGCCGGAGCTTTAATTTTGCGAATTGATTACACTTTGGATTTTTTTATTGTAGTTTATTTAATAGCCCAATTGATTTATTCCTATAATAGATACAAGGAATTTGTCAGCGACATTATTAGCAATCCCGAAAGGTCCGAGTATTTGGAGAAAAGAAAGAGAATTTTACCTTTAAGTATAGCTATTTATTCATTTTTGTTAATTTTTTTAGTTATTCTTTATGGAAACTTAAAATCGATTATTTTTATTTTTATTTTAATCATTTTGGGCTTAGGTTATACGGCTATTTTTAAAAAATTAACTTATAGAATAATTGGTTTTAAAAATTTTTTTGTAGCCTTCACAAGTTCTTTATTAGCGCCTTTCCTGGCTTTATATTTTTTTCATCCTTTTAATTCGGCAGTTTTGTTATTTTCAATTTTTATTTTTTTTAAAACTTTTATCAATACCTCCTTTTGTGACATAAAAGATATCGAAAGCGATCAATTAGAAGGATTAAAAACTTTAGCTATTTATTTTAAAGAAAAAAAGACTTTGATTTTATTAAATTTTTTAACCGTCTTATCAGCCACCCCAATAGTTTTAGGGGTTTATTTGAATAAGTTGCCCGTTTATTCTTTGTTTTTAATTTTAACTATTTTTTATAATTTTTATTATTTCTATAATTATAAAAAAACTCTTACTAAAAATGAAAGAATTTTTAGTTATATAGTGGATGCTGAATTTTATCTTTGGCCGCTTCTAATTATTTTTGGTAAAATATTATTAGAATTTTAATTTTATGAACAATGTCATATTAACACTTGAAGAAATTTTAGTTGTTTTGATAGTTGTTTCGGGAACTTTATTGTCAGTTTGGGTTTGGAGAAGTGACAAAGAGAGTCGTTTGAATCAGTTATTTTCTGTTATGACAATTTCCGCGATTTTTTGGACGGTTTTTTCTTTTTTGGGATTTTTAAGCGATACTCCTTGGAATTCCATTATTTTTTATAAGATTAATGCGGCTTCAGTTATAATTTTTTTAATTTCATCTTTTTATTTTTATGTAATTCATTTTTTAGAATATAAGAATTTTAAAAAATATAAAATTATAGGTAGATTAATTTTTTCTTTTGGTTTATTGTTAATTTTATTATCGTTGTTTACTAATACAATCATAAAAGACGTAACAATTAAATCGTGGGGAACAGAAATAGTTTTTGGTGAGGCCAATATATTTTTTAATCTATATGCTTTTTTGGTTGCTTTTTTGGTGGTTGGATTGTTGATCAAGAAATATATCCACCTACCTGCGAAAGAAAAATTAAAGGTTCAATATTTTTTAGTGGGAACTTTTTTATTTACTTTATTTAATATTATTTTTAACATTATTTCGCCGATGGTTACGGATACAGTTGCATATCAGCATTTTGGTGATTATTCTGTTATTTTTTTGATTGGTTTTACCGCTTATGCGATTGTCAAAAAAAATCTTTTCGGTATTAAAATTCTTTTAACAGAGGCCTTGGTAATTATTATTGCCATATTGTTATTAGCTAATATTGTGGTTTCGGATAGTATTTTAGGATATGCTTGGAATTCAGCTTTGGCTTTAATGTTTTTGGCTTTTGGGTATTATTTTGTTAAAAGTGTCAGAGCCAGGATTGCGACCCGAAAACAGATTGAGAAATATTCCCAGAGTTTGAAAACCGCCAATAAAAAGCTCAAACAGTTGGACAAGCAAAAGACCGAATTCATGTCCTTTGCCGCCCACCAACTCAGAAGCCCGCTAACCTCGGTAAAGGGTTTTGCTTCTTTGATTTTGGAGGGCGCTTTCGGCAAGACCCCGAAAAAGTTAAAAGGAGCGGCGGAGAAGATCTATGAAGCCAGTGAGGCCATGTCCGATTCCGTAGATGACTACCTAAATATCTCCCGAATTGAACAAGGTAGAATGGAATATAATTTAGAAGAGTTGGATCTCTACGATCTCACCCAAGACGTGGTAGAAGAACTAAAACCCACCGCCTACAAAAAGAAATTAAAACTAAATCTCACCTCGGATAAATACAAGAAATACCCGGCCCGAGCCGATCACAGCAAGGTCAGGCAAGTAATCAACAATTTTCTGGATAACGCCATCAAATACACCCCCAAAGGAAAAGTGGAAGTCAAGGTCTCCAGGCAAAAAGGCAAAATACGCGTAGCTATCCAAGACTCGGGAATCGGAATGAGCCAAAAGACCATTCAGAAACTTTTCCAGAGATACAGCCGGGCTGAGGATACCCAAGGTATTTCCGGCACCGGACTCGGGCTCTTCATTGCCCGGAAAATGATTGAAGCCCAGGGGGGCCGGGTCTGGGCCGAGTCCCCGGGCGAGAACCAGGGCTCCACATTTTTTATTGAGTTGCCTCTTTTAAAGAAAGGAAAGAAAAAATAGCACCCAATTTTAAAATACAAAAATTTAAAAAATAATAATTTTTTCTTGTTTTTTGTAAAAACATTTGATAAATTGATCACATGAGCGATAAGATAAAAAAAATACAAAAAGAAATAATTCCGGTTTTAGAAAATCATGGAGTTAAAAAAGCTTCGGTTTTTGGCTCTTTTGCGCGTGGAGAAAACAAAAAAAGCAGTGATATTGATATTTTAGTTGAATTTGAAGGAGGCAAAACTTTACTGGATTTGGTTGGCCTGGAAATGGAGTTGGAGAAAAAGCTAGGCAGAAAGGTTGATTTGATAACTTATAATTCCATCAGCCCCTTGCTTAGGAAAAGTATATTAGATAGCGAAGTTAAAATATATGGTTGAGAAGAATAAAATTTTTTTAAAACATATACTGGAAAGCAT
>Ga0209925_1001542_pt1 | contig 11515 bp, 15 predicted proteins | sample SalPonR2_A_D1_MG_FD_185702 | JGI IMG/M metagenome (GOLD analysis project Ga0209925, IMG submission 185702) | Salt pond soil microbial communities from South San Francisco under conditions of wetland restoration - Salt Pond MetaG R2_A_D1_MG... ...
GGGGCGGGGGCCGAGGGCGGATGATCCATGTAAGGGGGTAGGAAGTAGCAGGAGAGGCAAGGTGAGCTAGAGCACAGAAACCGGGCGCCGAACTCCCCCCAAACCCTCCATATCCCCCCTTCGTCTGCTCTCCCTCCAACCCCTGAACGAAGCTCGCGGTGTCTCACCCGGCAATAGTGGAAGCATAGAGTCCGTAAATCGGCGGTAGGTTTGACAGGGCAGCGTAGGCCATACCTGGAGTGAAGAAGCAGGGATATGCAGAGAAAGCGATGAGGGACATCGGAGATTGATAGTTGAGTCTACAAATTTACGAAATATTCCCGCTCTCCGGTCTCCTTTCTGGGACTGCTTACCTTGTGGCACGAGCATGATACCAACTGTCAAGCCACCCTGAACCCCAATAAGGAGCGAGCAAAGTAAAGGGGGGGAAAAAGCAGAGGAAAAGAAAGGAAGAGAGAATGAAAGAAGGGAGAAAAGGACAGGCGAGAAGCGATCCAAACTGACAGGACGGCGTAATGAGTTTGTCACGAGATTCATGCGCCACCCTCCGCTGGAAGCCCTTTCGTTCAATCAATCACGTACCATTATGTCTGCAGGAGCATGCTTTCCGTACTTCCGCCACTCGAAGGAAACCCAGGGCAGGTAGGGGAAGGAGAGAAGGGAGATGAATTTCCGGCCCATGGACTCGATGGGCGGCATCTGCAAGCCTTTACGTCGGATATGCGGTGGGACAAAGCCTGTTCACAGAAAAATAAAAGTGTAGAGGGTGACCTCTGAGCATGGCGGCCAGGAGAGAGACTTTTGAATCGAGAGCCTGGCCTCGTCCACGCGGAGCGCACGGGCGGCAACGGGAATATTTGTCGTCTCTTCCAACAGAGCTTTGCCCTTCTCAACCATCCTCTCCATGAGTCTACAGATTCACACGTGAGTGGATCACGCACCGAGAAAATAGTCACGGAGATAACTCCGCATGCGCTCATCGAGGCCAATCCTGTCCGTCTCGTCTGATGTGGGGGGAGCTCCATCTCTTCTGCTGCTGGCGAGAGTCCCTTGCGCGATGAAGGGTGCTACGTCCACGACGATAGCATTTTCTTCTTTCTTGGCTGGTTCTCCACTGTCTATCGAAGCCATAGGGCGTCCTAAGAAGGTACCGATGTTGGGAAGTGTGGGTTTAAGATAAGCTCTCGATCATGTGATGTGAAATAGAAGCTATCACAGATTGCAGCAGGTGGTGCACAGTTCAGAGTCCCCTGCCGTGTGTCAATGCGTAAAGCTCGTATACCAAGTCGATGCTTTTTGTGCCACGATTGAGTCAATTCTGTAGCGTGCACAGGGTGCGGTGGACGACAGGCAGGACGTCATCGCCGACCCAGTCTGTGTGGCTGCGGGCAGGAAAAAGCGAGGAAGACGGGCACATACAGGACTGCACCCGTCTGCGCTGTGAACTCGTGAGGTGGGCACAAGCGCGCAGACACTTGGTTTAAAATCATCGTATTGATCATATAAAGGACTGAACATCCTGTAGTTACATTTGTCCTGGGCAAATTAGAAGTTATCACAGACAGAATTCCAGGAGCATAAGAGGGGCCTGAGCACAGGGAGACTTGCGGGAGTGGGGTGTAGAGGGGTGCCAGCACCCACAAAGCTTTGTCCCAGTCTATATTTCCTCTTATCAATGCCGTCAGTCTGCTTGTATGTATAAATCTAGTCTATTGATATAAATGGACTTTAAGTGTGTTTTCCCTGCAATTTATGTCGTCCACCTTGTAAAACATGCAACCTCCCCCCGTAAGACATTTCGAGGTCTCATCTCCTCTGTCAATTTCTCTACCCTCGAAACCGCATACCGTCATGCTACTTTGAATAATACTGCTCTCGAGAAGTACTATGTAACTTTTGCAGTGGACTGATTACAGGAACCCAACAACTACTGAGTGCAAAAAGGTTTGGGAAAGAGTGGAATGAGATGTCGCACTGGCAACGTGTTGATGCCAGACCCCTTTACGGAAAGCTTGAATAGGGAAGAATAGACTGTACTGATCCCGTTTTTTCCGAGTCATGGACATTCTTTCAATTCAAACGATCTGACAAGTTTCACTCTTTAGCCGCACGGGTTGAAGTCAGCAGCCTCAAAACCTTCCTACACGTCTATATATGATTCCGCAATCCCGATTTTACCCCCGTCCACCTTACGCACCTTTACTTCTGTCCCTATTCTCAGCCTTCGTCGTCTGCTACTTTACTGATCTTTCCGCTTCTTTCCAGCACCCAGTGGAAGGAATAAGCCTCCTCCTTGACACAATCATCTGTGGAAAGTCCTACGGCATACAGTATGATTAGGAGGAAGCTTCATTGGTCAGCCATACGGCTGTGCATCCATCGTAAAACGGGAACAAGATTCTATTTATTGTCGTTCATTCTGATATGTGGAGTGGTGTCACCGAAAGCCTTGCACGCGTTCATATATACGTTGCGTCCCCAGTAGCCATGTTGGCACGCGCACACGACAGTTCATTGCATATTTTGTGGCCGGATGTATGGCATGCTGCATTCTTCAAGGATAGAAAAAGAAAAGGAAAATATATAGCTTGGGTCTCATTCTCACGTAATGCACATTGCTCTGAGATTCTTTTGCTTCCCAAAAAAAATATTTACTTTCTTTGCCCCAAAGTTTTCCAATCCTACGTCCTCGTAATAATCAGCCTTGCCCATCTGCAGAAAATAATACACCAGCCTCGTAGAGCTCTGCAGGCCAGGCAGTAATCGTAGGGGCGTTCATCGACATCAGTCGACACGGACTGGAGAAGCCTCGAATGAGCCCACCCGCTACACCAGCGAAGCCAACACACGCTCTAGGGCCTCCTCGGAGCCCAAGATCCCTGGCCTAGTCACTGTTTCAACGCGAGGGTCTGCATTCACGTAGGCTTGCACGGATGGGTGCGTGATCGAGACAGCGATCCTCCTCCCGGACGCACAGACATCGGCCATACCCAGGTCGTTGTCGTCGTCAAACAAGACTACACACTGGGAAGGGTGCAGAAAAAGGCGAGGGAGCAGTCGGCTAAGGGCAGTCGCCTTGCCGGACGTACGAGGGTAGATGTCGGCTTTCCCCAGGTTGAAGGAGGAGGAGAGACCTAGAGCAGGAAGCCTGCCGCAGTGTGGAACAAGGCGAGAGAGGGCAATCGAACGGTGAGGTTGGCGAATACAAGTGCCTGCTTGAAGCACACCACTCCCCTTAAATGCTGTTGAAAAGTATATTCTCTATCCTTGCCTACCCCTAAGAAGATAAATCAAATCTTCCTTGTTCCACTCCCTCGACTCCTCCTCCCCTCCTCCACTTCCCGCGCCACCTCACCGACTCTTGACGCCCTCCCACTGCTCCCCCATCTTGCCCCTCGTATCTACCCGAAAACTCGTGTAATAGTCACGCCCGTCCACGCCCCACCCTTCTCCTTTCAGCTCCTCGTAGAGTCCCCAGAGCCCCTGGAGGGGCCCGACGGCCTCCTTCCACGTGCGGTCCCAGCCCTCATGCCCCTCGCTGTGTGCGTCCGACGCCAGGTCCAGGCGGGCGTTAGGGTCGTGAATGAGTCTGCCTCCGCCCTCGATACATTCGTAGTCTACCACTGGCAGGCCTGTGCGCCGACGCATCAGGTAAGTGCTGCTGCGCGCCCCGGTGAGCAGGACGAAGAGGCAGCCCTCCCGCCGGATCGCCTGCACCAGCTCCAAGGTCCGGACGGAGATATAGCCAGGGCCTGACGATAGGGAAGGGAGCTCGATGCAGGTGCGAGTTGTGCCGTCGGGCTGGTATCTCAGGGTCACGTATCGAGGGGCAGGGGCTGACGAACCCGTACGGCCTACACAAGGTGGGGCCGGCGGGGAAGAGGAAGCGGGTGGGGAAGGAACCTGGGAATCCGCGGAAAGCTCGGAGGAGGAGTGTAAGCACGTAGCTTGAGAAGGGGGTGCCGAGCCCCACAGGGGACCGAGGGAGACGGCGGCGTGCTCTTCCTCGTGCTGGGTGCTCGGTTGACCTGCCATCTCTCGCCGACCAATGTCCTTGAAAATGGACAGTGCTTCTTTTTCGGCGCCATCAAACGGAAGAATTTCATAGCTTTCTTTCAATAAATTGCCACCAAAGTGTAATAGCGTACCATCAAGGTCGCTGAAGACGCAACGAGGGGGAAAAGAGCCCTGGTGCGTACCCTCCTCCTGCTGCTGCTGCTCCTTCTCCCGCTTTTCATGCTGACGATGGAGACAAAGAAGGCGAACTGCCATACAGTGTGCAAGATGCTTAAGTTCAGCTATGTGAGCACCGGCGTCAATACTAGAATCATGAGGGGATGTCTCAACCATGAGACAACACAGGAAGGCGAGCACAAGACTGCCGAGGAAATGTTTGCTGGAAGATTCCAGCATGCAGCAGAACCCCAGCACCCTGTGCAAGTTGTGCAGGCGTGAAGAAAAATGCAGCATTGCCGGGTGGAAAAGAAGTTGTACAAAGCACGCAATGAGAAAAGCTTTCTCTTACTTCAATGGGTGTGCACGTAAGCGTTGGTAGGCTCCACCCTGAAGATACGTAGTCAGCTCTAGCCTAATATTTTGAGATGGCATGAAGCTTTCGACTGTACGAAGGACGAAAGCAGAGATCATAAATACTAAACAAAAAAGCAAGCTAACAAGTATCCTTTTCCTCATCAATTGCCACTAAGGAGACGAGGGGTTTTCTGTTCGCCGTCGACGGCGCTGACACTTCTACAGTCCTCATTTAACCTCCCAATCAAGTTTGAGTATAAACTTGAGTCGAGGGGTTCGATATTCATCTATTTGCTAGGGAAGGTAGACTAGATTTCTTGGTATTCAAAATGTTTGAGCATCTGTCCTGGGCTTGTTAAAGCCAGAAGGGTCAATTCCGGGTAGGATTGTGTGTGGAATGCCAACAGCAGATGCGCGGCTTACTAGAGAAATGATAGTCTCTTTTACATTTGCAATATATGGCGCATATTATTTCGATTGTCGATAAGTCGGATGTGTACCTCCTCAAAGACACAACCTCCATATTTCATGATCAACACAAGCAATCCAAAATTCTGTCGACAAATCGGCAACGCTTGGATCGCTGCTACTCTCGTTAATTTTCTCCTCCTTACCTTCCATTTATATCAAAATCATTCACTCTCACGCACGATTCTCGTGGAGCAACTCAATAATAAGAAGATTACATGAACCAACATATGGCTCCAAAATGTCTGAGAAGGAGAGATATAGAACGAGCAAGAACACAGGACTAAGGTAGGACAGGTCTATCCACTAGAGTTTTTCCGATGCTAGATTTCTTCTCTTCCCCCTCTGGGCATGCGTATGGACGTTAATATTCTTAGTTAAACGATACGAATTTGGAAGACCACTCCTAAATCAGTCCTTCAACATAAGATAATCATCAGCGTGTAGGCCGTCAAAATACTTGCCGGATATACGATTTCGGGCGGTCCATCTCAAGCAGGAAAAAAAAATGATATCTTAATCTGCCTGACTCGATCTTCTTACTCTCCCTGTGGCTACTACACCCCCTTTTCAACTCGCTCACGTACGACATACAGAGCGTGTCAGTTCTCTTTGCAGCGCTGGCACAAAAGCGGCTAGGTAGGGACACGTTGGACTGGGTCGGTTGATGCTGGCGGGGGAGGAAATGGGGTTGGTCAAGGCTCTAGACAAAACAAAGTGTGCTAGCGGAGATGGATGTGGACGTGGTCATGGCTCAAGCAGATGCTCGGGTATTTAGGGCAGAGGCTCGGGCAGCCAAGGCGAAGCTGGAAACCGCGACTGATCGACTAAAGGTCAAGAATCTAATAACATTCAGGTTGGCACACGGCATCGATCTTCGCCGCGCCATTGTTGAGGGCATCGAGGGGATGGCTAGAGGGCGCGCGTGTCCACACGTCGATGAAAAAAAAAGGCTCGACGTGTGGACTTGCACGCCCTCTAGCCATCCCCTCGATACACTTCCAATGGCGCGGCGAAGATTGATACCGTGTGTCAACCTAAATATTCTTAGATTCTTGGCCTTGAGTCGATCAGTCTCTGTTCATAGCTCCGTATTGGCCATCCGAGTCTCTGCCCGACGCACGCAAGCGTCTGCCCAAGCATCGCGTTCGTTTGCCTGAGCCTTGAACACCTTCAACTCCTCCTGTGCTGGTAGTCTCTTCTTCTCCTCTAGAGCCTTGACTACCTTCATTTCGTTCACAACTCATTTGAATCTGGAGTGAAATTAAATAATTTTTATAAATGGGGTTCAAAAGAAACAGAGAAAAAATTGAAAGATCAGGATTCATCAAAGCGTTGACGTGCAGTCTATTGTGCAAAGCCATGGGAACAGATTTTGTGGAAAATTCAATGTCCATACCTGCTTGATCAATCGTTCTGGCCAGCACTTTATAGAAGGTTTACCTGGCTTGCATGCCAATTCGAAGGGGTATGCAGATTTTTATGGTCTTGAAGAACAATGATCGCACTATAGAGGTTCTGCATATAAACAGAATTATACAAAAGCTTCCGCTGTTTATATTTTTGGGCTCAAAACTTCCACGATTTGGTGTCTTTTAAAGGTTCTCTTCTTGCGATCTTTCTCGATTTTACTCCCCTTACAAGCAGTGAAAGCATGATTTTAAGAAAAAAACCGAGTTATATGAGCTTTAAAAAGAGACAGAATCCAGAGAGTACTCTAAAAGCAAGAAAGTTAAAAAAAATGCCTGAAGCACCTCGCACACAAGATATGACCCTCGTTTGCCTCTTTACTTTCAATTTTCAAATGGTAGCTTGATGTAAGAATACTAGTGAACTTACAGAACAGGAAACAAAGCTACATGTGAAGATTGATTGCGTTTATGTGACGGTAAAGGCCCGGAAAAGAGACGAGAAGAAAGGGGAACGAGGCACTTCAGGAAATTCGAGCGGCATGAATGCATGAGCTTTCATCGATCCAAACTTCGCAATTCTTGTGAACAGAAGAAAGCATTTAGATGTGAATGGTGTAGTCTTGAATACTGTCCTCGCAGCATTGCTGAAAAAATAAGTCCTGCTCAGTTTCCTTTATTACTCCTTGACATCAGTTTTTTTTTTTTTAAGTAAAGTATCTAGAAAAAAGCTAGAATGTTGGTGGTGTCAGCGAAACCTTACAGAAGGATGACACTTACAGAGTTGAATTCAAAAGAAGGAATGAATGTGGGTCTCTTCCAGATTTATTCAGAGTGGGAGGGAAGAAAGAGACAACTGCCGAATCCAAATATTCATATTATCTATATTGTACCACAATAGGGCGCTACACAGCCTACCGCTGATGTAGAAGTAGCCTAGATTAGTCTTATAGAGCAATACACGATAGAGAATAAGAAAACAAGCCGCATAATCCTTTCCAGGCACGACCATATGCCCGAACCTGCAAACTCTCTTCGTCATAAAAAGTCTCGATCGCTTGAATTTATCGTGTTAGAGATTCATCGCTTTTCCAGGACGTTGAAGCTTAGCATGATACAAAATAATAAAATTTTCCTTCTCTCAGGCACTGCTACTTACCTTAAAATCTTGCAACTCGAAATCAGAGGAATTCTTTCACATATAGTTTTCCCGAGATTCGCCGAGGCTCCAGGCGTTGAATCGAATGCAGATTCATTAAAATTTCGGAATTCCCCCGAACTGCAAGCATGTAAGGGGTCCAGTTGTTCTACCAACCACAGTGCACTTTAATGGCTATTAAAACCCTTCTCATAGAAAGAGACAAGATCATAATTCAATTATGGAAGGTTTAGCAAGCATTCTAGACGTTTTTTACGTTTCAATTTAGGTGTACCTAATTGCCGCAAAGACAGCTCAAAACTGAATTAGAGAAATATGAAGGACTGCGTGAAGGTGCCTATGTAGCTAGAGGCAAAATGGACGTGGTATATATCATCATTACTATACGTACATCTAGCTAGTGAAGTGCGGCTTTAAAGCTTGGTTTGCTCTTAGGTTTGTTGTCGACAGAACATGGGATCAGAATACATGATCACCACTCCATTCGGGAATTCACATATCATAGGGAACGAGCGCACATTACCTTACACAGGAATTCACAGATCAATCAAACAAGACACCATCATACAAGCTGTTGTGTAGATTCTCCTGAAGAATACTCTTGACCCTCTGAACGTGTTTATCAAATGGAAAGCTAACTTTCTGGTATTAGAATACTCCATAATTATTCACTGAGCAAAGATTTATCTTGTCCCCATACATCTCGTTTCTTGCAGAAACACACAGGCACTTGATCATGCATCTCCCATTGAATAACTGGTTTTTCTTCCTACTGGGAGTCTACAACATCCTGAGTGCAGCTTCCCAAGAATGTCCACGCCTCTCGATGAAAGCCAAGATTCGCCCGAATACAAGACGTGGGATCTTGGCCGGCTCAGAGAATGTGAGGATCTCCATAGTACTACGCGCCAAGTATCCTGTGAATGGTTTGGACTTCAAGTTGCTGCTACCGAAGGGGATGACCGCCAAACGCACAACGACTCGCCCGCGCTTGAATCCCTACACAGCACCCAATATCGTCGAGAATCTAGATGGAACGACAGCTATTTATTGGCTCCAACTTAATCTGAGTAGATCAAGAAAGCGTCGCCTTATGACAAAGGTCAAGCTTGATAAGTGTGCTCCTGAGACTCTGGCCGTAGACGCGATTGCCTATCTTGTAAATGCAACAGGCGTCTCCTGTACGATGTCCCTACCGAACCCAGAACTCATAAGCGTGCGTCAACCAAAAATTACGAGGTCAGGCACTTGTGCTTCAACACAAGCTCCCTCTTTAAACCCTGCGAAGCCGTTTGTTCTGTTTGCCCGTGGGCAGAGATTCTCGCAAAATGACCGGCTAGCGCCATTTGATGATCGTCGACTCTCCCCGCACTCACACCTGAAGAAGGATGTCGGATTCATTCCGTCCTTCAAAGTTGAACAACGCCAGCTTCAAGCAATCACAACGCCAGAGGACTGTTTTGAATATTGTTCAGTGAACGGGGTGCAAAGTCTGCCCATCTTATTTAACTGGAACAGCAATGCCCGCGAGTGCTATTGTTGTTTAGGTACATGCACTCCTTTGGTGTTTGATCCTGCATTTAACACGTACGAAGTGCTTGTCCCTGCAACCCAGGCACCTACCGGAGAACTATCAAGTCCTGTGGTGTCCCCGACGTCCAGGCCGAGCGCATCTCCTACCACAACTCCCCCTACCATGACTCCTACCGCTCATCCAAGCCCTGATGCATCTCAAACACCATCCAGTACACAACCGTCTGTGGCCCCAAATCTGACATTTACCGTGCAGCCTACCGCAGCTCCCATCATAACACCCACCTTACTGCCTACTAACGCTCCCTTTGCAGCTCCTTCAGCAGAGCCAACTGCCGCTCCCTTTGCGACCCCTTCCGCAGCTCCTTCCCCAGAGCCTACTGACGCTCCCTTTGCAACCCCTTCAACAGAGCCTACTGGAGCCCCTTTTGGGCCCCCTTCTGCAGCCCCTTCAACAGGGCCTACTGAAGCCCCTCTTGGGGCCCCTTCCGCAACTCCTTTCACAGAGTCTACTGATGCTCCCTTTGCAGCCCCCTCAATCGCTCCTTTCCCAGAGTCTACTGCTTCACCCACTCTCATTCCTGAGGGCGTTCTAACTCCCAGTCCCTCTCAGGGCTCGAATTCTACATGGCAGGATCCTAGCCTCCATTATAACGAGACGATGGCCACGAACATGGTCTACTATGCTGCAGCCGCCTACTATTGTAGAACATCCGCCTGCGAGACATGGGCATGCGGGTAATTATCGACTTGTCAGGTCTCGGTTATCAAAGGGCTCCATTGTCGAGAAGGACACATTGTCCTACTTGTCACGTCTACTATCTTATCTAAACACCGTGCTCCCGGGCTTTCCTTCCCACTCAGATCCTGTGCGCGGTTCCCAAACATGACAGTGCGTCGTGTCTCTGCGGGATTCGGCAATGGTTATGTGGGTTATGATGCAAAGGAAGGTAATATCCATGTGTAACTTGCGAAAGCCCGACCTGGCATTTTTGACGCACTTAGTACCCGAAAAATTACTCTTCTCTTCCTGCGGCTGGCGGGATCCAGGCGCGATCGTTGTGGCGTTTGCCGGTACGGATTCGAGCAGCATCGGAAACTGGATATCTAATTTGAATGCTTTCAAGACAGACTACACTGTAGGCTCTTGCGAGGTAAAGGTTATCTTCTAAGAAATGAAATGAGATAGGCATTTCCTTCTTTAGTAAGAGATGGTGATCGGAACCCGCGGAGAGGAGAAAAGCAACACATAGACTAACAGACAGTCGTGGAGAAACGTTATTTGAAACCGCCTAATATCATGGACGGTACCACGGAGAGAAAAACAAGAAATGAAATTCGCATATTAAACTTATCATACCCCATTTCGATTCATAGGATTGTGAGGTCCACGACGGATTCATGAGCAGTTACGCAGGAATCTCTGCTGATGTAAGACTTTTCGTTGGCGAGCTGCTGGCGACGCACGTCGATGCACCCATTTGGATAGCTGGTACGCGAGGATGGGTAGTTCATAGAAGATAGGCAGTCGATAGAGCCAGCCAGGACAACAGAGGGACAAGAGACCAAGGGACTCCAAGAGGCCACCCGAAACACTTCATTCGATGAGTTCTTCCAGGCCTCCATGTTATGTCACCTTGTTCCTCTCTTGTCATGGCTCATTACACAGGCCACTCTCTTGGGGGAGCAATCTCAGTCCTTTGTATGGCAGACTTGATGAGTCTTGGGCATAATGTACAGCGAGTAATGACATTTGGCCAGCCTCGCGTGGGCAATGACCAGGTAAGACATAGATACGACGTGAGGCACCCTGACCACCACATAGACGTTGTTCGTTTCAAAGCAGTTGGAAACACAACTCAAATCCCCACGTCACTCTTCCCATTCCCCAAGTTTGCATCCTTTGTCACCACGCTAGCAGAGTCTCTTGAGTTTCCCCTTTTCCGGCTTGTCCACAATAGGGATCCCGTCCCTCACTTGCCCCTCATGAGTAAGTGTCAGGTACAAGGAGTTCAAGGGAAAACAGAACTAGGCCAGATAGAATCGACACGAGCATAGCCGGGAGGGTTGAAGATGTTTGATTTCCTTCAATAACTTCATCCGATCGTGCTCGTTCATTTCTGCCTTTCTCCTTCCCTATGATTTCCAGTCATGGGCTTCGAGCACAGTCCCTTCGAAGTATTTTACACAGAAGCAATGACATCATATGTCATTTGTGATGCCTCTGGTGAGGATGCTTCTTGCTCAAATCAGTTTCCGCTAGCAACGGAGGTTGTGGATCATGGAACCTACCTTGGTACGTGGTAACTCGGTAGTCATCGCAGGATAGCAATGTTTCCCTTACCATGAATCATCATAATTTCTATCTCTTCATTACATCAAAATCGAACTCACTCGCGAGCTCCCCGTCTTTTGC